>Ga0105236_1000075_pt1 | contig 12366 bp, 17 predicted proteins | sample Virmet3827_250_FD_89712 | JGI IMG/M metagenome (GOLD analysis project Ga0105236, IMG submission 89712) | Marine viral communities from the Southern Atlantic ocean transect to study dissolved organic matter and carbon cycling - metaG 3827_250 | ecosystem: Environmental > Aquatic > Marine >... | reverse complement strand
GTTATATACAGAATTAGCAACGTTAACAGTGTAACTAGTTCCACTATGTGTAAATGTACTAGTCTCGTGTACATATGCTTTATTTTCTTGAAGCCAATATTTTTGCCAAGGGTTTACAAACAATGTGCCTAATTTAGCATTAGATATTGTGCATGGAGCGCTATTAAGAGTAGTTAACACAGAATCGACTTCATCATAGTCGACAGTCATTACATTTCCTTTTAGAGTTGGAAAGTCTTCAAAATAGTCACCATCATCAATATACTTAATAAATTTTCTAATGTTTTGTTTGCCATTTTGAAATAGCGTAGCAAATCTTAAAGCTTCAGCTATATCTTGTCCTTGAGTAATAGCTTTTACAACAGTTTCTGCAGAAGCTTTTTTATCAGGGTCTGCAAATAAAGCTTGGTTATGTATTTCAAATAGTTCTACATCATCACTATCTGTTTCACCATCTTCATATCCTAATAGATTAGCAACAGGAGATAGTACTACATCTATAACACCTACTACAGCATCGACAATAGTATCTACAACATCAACGATTGCATCGACAATGTCTTCAATAGCATCTTCAATTACATCACATAAACCCATTTTTAATTAGCTAAAGGATTATCAAGGCTTTGTTGTATGCGTTTCATTAAGTCTTCTTTAGTATTATCGACTTTAATTTCAAACCTATCTAACTTAGTATCGTAATTAGTAAGTTTAGTATCTACAGATTGTAACTTTGTATCTACTTTAGATTCAAGATTCCACTGACTGTTGCGTAAATCAGTCATATCTTTTTTAAGTTCTATTTTAATTGCATTAGCATGTTCTTCAATACGTAATACATCAGCAGAAGTCTTTGCCATAGAAGCACTAATGTCTCCTAAGTCCAAATTTGCTAATGCTTCGACTTTTTGATATAAAAGAAAGCCTCCATACAATGAACCTAAAATTGTAGAAATTAGAGCAAACAGTGCCATAATACTAGCCCAACTAAATCTAAAGCCTTTTACTTTGACTTGTTTAGTACGTAAGTCTTCAACTTCTTTAATTTTCTTTTCTAAATCATCCATTAGTTATCAAACTCCGTATTTGTTTGTAGAGCTTTTAATAATTCTATCTCTTGTCGTAACTTTTGTACTTCTAGTCTTCTACGTTGTAATTCTAACTGATACAGTGTGTTACAGTTAATTCTTTCTTTTGGCGCATCCAACGGTATTATTATTCTAGCATAAATACCTAAGTCTTTTGTTTGTGGGTTAAGAGGGTCTTCTTTACCAAGTATAGGAGCAACTGCATTATTAACAATACCTGTCAAGCCAAATTCAAAATTTGTTGAACCGCCAATAGAATTAGTACAGTCCAGATCTCCTGCTTTAATTCTATCCGTACCGTGACTACTACCACCACTAGGGAGTTGTAAGTTTAGAGAAGTACTATTAGCTATTACTTGTGAACAACTCAACATCAATAATAAAAAACTTATTTGAATTTTGAGCATATTCTTGTAGCTAGCAATGTTTGACTTTCACTGCTACTCCTTAGTTTAGACAAAGAACATATATACCTTGCTCTTTTTATATTGTTTTCTGTAATGTAAACATCAAACTTTACTTCTTTTAAATATTCAAGAGGAATGATTCGGTATGCTGTAACAAACGGAATTGGTTTCCAATCGTCAGAAAATAGCCCTATTTCATAGTACCGTACATCTTCTCTTGAGTTCCAAAGCCTCATAGTTGTTTTCTTTACATCATCTACACCTGATATCTCCCACTTTGGATAGGTAGGTGTCATTTCGTGGCTTAACACTGCTCCGCTCAGCAGTAAACATAATATTACTGCGCCACGCATTCAGCTAATACTACAGCTTTATATGCACCACCTGGGAAAGCTCTGTTACCGCCATACACAGCTACTGACGTTGACTGTAGCCAAACACTACCTGCCACGCTAAGTGCATACTGTCGCATTGCACCAGTTGTAGTTGATGCTGCTTGGTATCCTGACATACCACTTTCACCTGTAGCCTTTACAGACACAGCTCCAGTCCACGTCACATTGTCTGACAATGATGGACTTGAGCTAAAGCTAGTAGGATATGTCACCTGTGCGTAATAGGCATTTGCTAGTGTTGTATCAAATCTTATAACTGGTACTTGACCTGCACTGGCAGGGTCTGTTGTTAAAGTATAAGCGTTGGGGTTACCATATATTCCTGGTACAGTAGTTGCTACAGTACATCTGCTTTCAACACTTCCATCGATATCTGCTGCTAATATTGGAGTTGCTGCCATTATTAGACCAAATATTATTAGTAATTTTTTCATTGGTATTGCTCCTCTATCATAGTATTCATAAGTTTATCTTGTCCTAGACTCCTTAAAGCTTTTCTATTATCCACTATATCTTTATCTTTTAAAACAATAGATTCTCGGTATATCTTACCTGGAATAGTTGCAACATAATATGTATTAATATTTGTTGCTTGATTTATAACCTGTAATAATGCAGCTTGTGATACTTCATTTGCAATAGTAAGTGCATTTTCTGTAGCAGCTAAAAGAGATTCCATGTTTTCTTTATCTTCTGCTTCGTCTTCGTCTTCTTTAGCTTCTTCTTCTTCTTCTAATAACTCTTTATCAGTTTCTGTTTGTGCAAGCTGAACTGATTCATCTTGTAACGCATCATAATCTGGTATTTCAGGCAATTTAGGTGGTTCAGGTTTTTTATAACCTGGGCAATTAGGGTCACTCTGTGGATCAAAACAAGGGTCAAATCTATATATGTATCTAACATCTGCATTTTCTATACTGCCTGTGCCTTCTTGTTTAAGTCTGCCATCACCAAATACTGCAATAGGTGTATATGGTAAAGCAATTGTTCTTCTGACTTCTACACCACCTTCTCTTTGTGACCAATCTTGTACATCTTGAAATACATAACCACCACCTACTTTATCGTTTTCAAGCGTTACAATGTAATCATCTTCTTTAACTTTAATAGGTGTGTACTTATAGGTTACTCCTGAGATATCCATTCCGCCAATAGCATTAGTACCTAAATAAATAGGAGTCATCGACCACTGTAAGCCGTTAATTGCTGCGTTAGGTGTGTAGCCGAATGTGTAGCTAAAAGAAGATAAAGGCAGCAGCAGCAGTACCCATAATGCTGAGAACCTTATCACGCTTTTCTTGTGCAGTAATTTCATCTTCATCCTCTGGCATAGGTATTAGGTCAGTTCTAACCTCCCATGCAGCTTTGGCTTCATTGCCTATTAAGCCATCTATTGGACAAGGAGTTCCTGCATCCATCATAGCTTGCCATACATCTTTATCTTGGCACATTATTGATACTGCGGCTACTTTCATACCCATATCATATAATCTACCTGCTTTTTTTAATCTAAGACAGTTCTCTTCAGTATAAGTAGCACCTAAGCTTAAAGATAATATCTGTGTGCCTAAAGCACCACTAGAAGATATCGTACACAAATCTGAATTGTTACCACCTACATTAGGAGATATAGCTGAAGGTGGTGGAGACTTAACTGTAGTCTCATTTGTACCTGTAGTTGTTACAGTAGACGTAGTATTTTGTGTTATTGAACTTTCATCTACTGCCATTACAGGCAATACAAAGATAATCCAAAAACACGCAACAATACCTGAAGCTATGACATTGTTGCGCAATCTGTTAGACATGATTACCCTGTAGGTTCTGCGTTAGTAATTTGAGCATTTAGATCAGTTCCTACTCCTCCAGAGTTAAGAGCAGTAACTGTTGTTACTGGTGTACCAGCTACATTAACATTAATAGCCCAAGCATCTAATAAAGTTTTAAGATACTTCTGGTCAGCATTCCACTTAAATCCTTTAGCTTGTTCAGCTTTTAATGTAATGTCTTTACCCATTACACTATTAGCATTAGGTGTAGTGTTACCTGTTACAAGAGTTTGAGCAAATTCAGTTGTTTGTTTCTGTGTTAACAAAGCAACTTCTGCATTTGTTTTCTCTTGTCCTATTGTATATGCTACTGATTGTTGTAATGCTGATTGCATTGCTCCCAAGTAAACTGTTGCAAAATCTGTACCTGTTATTCTACCTAACTGATATTGTGCTTCTAAATGTGTAGTAACAGCTTCCATTAAATCATCAAATACACCAGTACCTGTGACTACGTTATTAGTAACTGTTAAGCCACTACCTTGTGTTAAGTTTGCTTGGGTTAATGCCATAATATTATCCTACTGATCCTGTTGCTTTTTGTTTAACACGTAACTTGTCAATTTCTTCTGGTGTTAATGGAGGTAATACTTCAACATTGTATGCTTTAATATTTTTAGGCTCCATAACTTCTTGACCATTACGAGTTGTTCTTGCAAAGATTTGGCATTCTGCTGATTTAAGATGATTATATAAAATCTTAGGTATATGCCAACCTTCATCATTGTTATACGGAATATATTTTTTAACAGCTTGACCACCATTAATAACATTACTACCTACTGTAAATATATCACCTACAGCATCTACTTTTAATGGATCATTTGGTCTAACTACAACTCTAATTAAACTTAATCCTTCTGCAGCTTGTAAACCTTCTAACTCAATGCCGTTATAAGTGTAATTATCTATCATATCATCAGTAAGAATAGTAACTCCCATTTCAGCAGCTATTTCTTCATCTGTTTTAGCAGTTGATTGTTTTGTATTCATAGTTATATTTATCTCATCGCTATTATTAATATCTTCTAGTGCTTGCACTAACTTTTCTCTTTTACTGTTAAAGTGCATATTTACACCGTGATTACGTAACTCATCACTAATTTGTTTGGATGTCATTTCGTCTATGTTCATAATATCTCCTATATTAAGTCTTCCCCACATACGCAGTATGTGAGGAAGACAAGCTTAATTAAGCTTTTTTACACCAAATGATTCCTAGACGCTCAGGACGTAGAGCCATGAACCCATAGTACCACTTGATTGAGTAAAAACCCTTTTCACCGTAAGGGTCGTTCACGTCAGCAGTTTCTTTACCTGGCTTCTTGTGAGTAGTAGTGAACTTAAGGCTCTTACCATCAGTTTGGAAACCGATAGTAGTAAATGAACCGTCACCTACACAAAGCATAGGGTAAATGTCTGCATTAGATGCACCCGCACCTGAATCATACTGCATTTCAGGAACTACAACAAAACGGAACTGGTCTACTGAACCAATTTCACCGTTAAGGATTGTAGAAGCGTCAGCATATTTTTCTACACCAACAAATCCTGAACCAACACCTGAACCAGATATATCAGTCATCTTACGTACCATTGGAATCAAATCTGGACCAATGTACATAACACGTCCACCGTTAACAGTTTTAGTATCTGTCATACGAGAACCTGAAATAATCTTAGTTTGCTTAGGTGTCTTGTTGTTATCTAGCGCAATAGACAATGTCATCAAGTCATTGTAAGTTGCTACAGCATTAACGTTAGCTTTTGCTGCTCCACCAATGAAATAAGCAGTACCGCTAGAAGTAGCAGTATTGATTAGATCTTTCTGCAATTGTGCTTCAGTCATTTCTGTTGCACCAACCATCATTTCTTCAGTGATGTGAGACAACAACTCAGAGTCTGAATCAAAATCTAGAGACTCTTGAGTGTACTCAGTGAAGAAACCTTGCTTGATAAGTGAACCAGTAATTTGTGTACGCTTGAAACCTACACGGTTAACTCTTCCACCATTCTCAGTTAATGCTGGTAGACGATCAGCGATTACACCAACATCTTTTGATGAACCGTAAAGGTTACCATACATTTGCTTAGTACTACCACCAGTACCAGCTGCAGTAGTTGCATTAGCCTGAGTTGCATAAAAACCAGCATGAGTTGCAGTTGCTGCTGTATAACCAGTACCACCTGATTGTAATGTACCTGCAGCATTCCAAGCCATGAACTTAGTGCTAGTTTGAATCAGACCGTCAGCATCAATACCTTGGTCTGTTGTATTCAAATCATCTAGTAATGGTTGATATACATCTTGCTTGATTGTCTTACCGTGATGCTTAGGCATAGCCCTAACATCTGCCAATGGCATAAAGTACTGAATGTCACGTACTTTAATGAGCGCTTTTTTAAAATAAAAGTCAGTGCGCGCTTGTGCACCTACATTACTGGCGCCATTAGCGCCTGTGCCGTATTCTAAAGCCATATTATTCTCCTATAGCTGTATATTAAAAGAGAAAGACTATACATCGGCTAACTTCATAAATTCTTCATCAGTCATACCTAAATAATTAGTTCCAGCTGATTCAGTTTTGCCTGCAGTCTTTCTTGTTCCTGCTGCAGCTTTACGTTTTTGTTTTACAACAGCAGGGTCCTGTGCTTTAGCCTTTGGTACAGATGCAGGTGGAGGAGTATTAACTTCTTCATTTGGAGAAACTATTTCACCACGTTGTGCAAGCATATCAGCTACTTGTCTATAAGCTTCAATGTCAGATACATTTAATCTTCCTAATGCACGTTCAGTATCAATAACTGATTGAACTTTATCAAAAACACCATTGTAAATGTGTTCATTAATAACACCAATTATTTCAGGATTGTTTGAAATTACCTCTCTACTTTCAGTATCCCACTCTTTACCTACAATACGAATGGTTTTATCAAAAGAAGGAGTTTGTTTAATTTCATCAAGTACTTGATTTAATTGGAACTCTCTATCACTTATTGCATAATTACCTGGTTTATAGTTTACTTCTTCACTTGTATCTATATCTAACGGATCAATACCACTGTCTTTTACAAGTTGTAGTATTGCTTTAGGGTCTTTTTTAGAAAGATCGATTAAATTGTTAAGTTTACTTTGATCTAACAATCCTTCTTTTTCTAACATGTTTACTATCTTAAGATTAGGACTTAGTCTTTTCATCTTATTATGATAGTCAGCCCCTTTTTGCATTAAAGCTATTGCATCATCAACATTATCGACTTGCATCATTCTTTTACTAGCTTTAAAAGGTGACATTATCCGTTTATATGCTGCTTCGTAATCAATTTCAGCTTGAGAAGTATCTTTCTCGTTTTTAGCTGTATTGGTATCTTCAGTTGCATCTGTATCTTCAGACTCTGCTTCTACAGTATCTTCTAATGTTTCGTCCTCTAGTTGAGTATCCTCTTCTAGGTCAGCTACTTCATCTTCTAATATCTCTTCATCAGATTCTTCCGTATTACTTTCAGACTCATCAGTTTCCTCATAAGGGTCGACCTCATCAGGAGTTACTTCTTCATCTTCACTTGTTACTTCTTCAGAAGTTTGCTCTTCTTCAGGAGTATCAATTTTTTCAGTCTCTTCTTGAGCTTCTGCTTCTTCAGCTGCCATTAATTCAGCTTCAAGTTGACTTAAATCTTGTTTTAGGAATTCTTCGTCATCCATTCCTAGAGGACTATTTACTTCAGCCATTGCTTAAGTCCTCCTGTAATATTTGAGTTCTAGCATCTTCATCTTCTTTATAAGCTTGTTCTGCTTGTGTACCTCTAGTCAGTACACTATCAAAGAAATTACTTAATGCTCCAATTCCATATATCATATTATCTATAACAGCTTGTTGTTCTTTATTTAAAGAACTGGCTTTTGCCATAACTAATCTAGCTGCTTCTTCTTTGAAATAGTAATCTAATATAACTTTTTTAAATTCTCTATTTTTAAAAAGTTTTACGCAACTATTTTTGACTTCAATAAAATGCTTAGCTTGCTGCATATTATCTTCTAACTCTTGTAATTGTTCTTCTGTGCTCATCGTGTGTCCTCATATTGAGATAAAAACAAAGTAGTAAACTTCTCCTTTTTCGCGATTATATCACTCTTTTTTCAAAATTACTCCTTATTCGACATTGATTCAGTCAATATTGCATCTGCAAATTTGTTATCAATGTTATTTTGTTGATCTACATTTTTCATATTTTCTTCATGTTGTCTGCCAACTCCAGACTCTTGTTCAACAAAATTTAGGTCATCTAAATCAGATTTACTATTTAAGTTTCTAGATTTAGATATTTCTGTTTGTGTCTTAGCTTTCTTGTATTCTACATCTACTGCATTCTCAGCTGCTTTCGCACTTTCATTTTGTATTTGAGCTTGTAATAACTGTAATTCAAGTTGTGCTTTTTGCTCAGCCATTGGATTAGGTTGCGGCTTATATTCTTTAATTTGCTGAGCTAAATCAGGCATTTTACGTAATCTGGCTATATCAGCTAAAATTATCTGTGACATAGATGAATCCATATTATTACCCATTGTTTGCAACATAAAAGATAACTCTTGTGCTTTTTCATTATCAGCTTCAGCTGTAGATATATTTAATTTAATATCATACATACCACCTAAGTCTTCACGATTAATAGCAACAAACTTATCATTAGTTACTCTAATAATTTCTTCATCTGATAAAAACTCAGCATTCATAGATATAATTTTACGACCAATTTGATTAATACCATCTGCTAATCTTCTAAGTATTCCTAACTCACGTTTAGACGCTGCATCTAATGCACTTCTAATACCAGTAGCTGTATTACCTAATGCTGCTCCACTAATACCACTATTAAATGCTTTAACGCCTGTTAAAGACTCAGCTTCATTGTTTTGAAGATTAAGCATGTTAAGAGCACTATTAGGTATTTCAGGATAAGTATCCATATGGAATGCTTGTCTAGGGTCTACATTAGAATTAAACTTATAATCAGCTCCTTGCTCAAACTTACGAGCATTAGTAACATCTAATGCATCTTTACGAATACCCATTTGACCATTAGCAGACCTACCAATAATATCAATCATACCTCGTGTTACAGCACCAATAATCTTTTGATTATCTTCTAATAATGCACCATCAGGCTCTCCGTATATATGTCTACGTACAGGTAGATACTGAACTGCTACAAAAGGTAGTTTTTTATCAGGAAAAGGGTTTTCTTCCATTCTAATTAATACATCACCTACCCACGTAGCAATAAATGGTTCTACTTCACCAGTATCATTAATATCCCAGTATCCCCAATATTCATAAACAATAATCTTTTTACGTGGATCATCTTTAAATTTAAAATTAGTTTCGTCTTCTAAGTTATGATCTGGTTGTGCTAATGGTGCAGCATTTTCTAAAATAACATGTTCTAAATTTGAATATCTACCGTCTTTTTTAAGTTCAGCCATTGATGTTTCAAAACTATAAATAACAAAATTAGCTTTATCTAAGTTACCTAAACAAGTAGGGTCAATGATTACGTTGTTATAATCACATACTTCTAATTCAGGTTGATTCTTAATAATTTTAACTTCTTCTTCAATATGAGAACCAACTTGCATTGGCATAACAGGAATATTATTTTCCATTGTAAGCCTATGTGCTTCTTTCATTTCTGGAGATACTTCAGATTCAAATTTTTGTGGATCTTGCTCCATCATTTGATGCAACTGTTGATGCATTTGTGCAGATTCAGGACTGTCTTGATATTCAAAATCAGGAACTTCAACTTCTATAATTTCATCTTCATATTCCCAACCTACTTTTACAATAGTAGTACCTTCATCTACAGCAGTACGAACATATTCGTCAATAAAAGCAGTTTTATCTAATTTACAATTAACTTGATAATTTAATAATAATTGATTTTGTATAGCAGACTCTTTATCTTCAAAAGTCATTGGAGACGTATTAAATAAATCATCTGTAGATAAAAATGGTTCACTTAATGAAGCATAACGCCATTCAGCTTGTTTTCTAATAAGTTTAGGTACAATTTTTGATCTACCTTTTTTATTATTAATTGTTTGCTCACCATTTAAAGCGCTTAACCAATTATCAACATCTAATACGTGCGATGTATGTGATGACTGAGCTTCGTCATAATCAGCTTTAAGTTCTAATAAGTCAGGTGGATTTTTCCAATCTACAAGCTTTTTTGGTTCACTTAAATCTACATCTAAATCATGTTGTTTTGCCATTATGCTTCTTCCTCAAATTGTCCATTATTATATCGTTTAACTTTATAAATGATATGGTTCTCAAACTCTATTGGAGTTGTATCAATATATTTAAAGTAACCCTTATCATTATCTGCAAAACTTACATAAAGATCATCATTAATAATAATTTCATTAAAAAAGTATTTTAATAATTTTGCAAAATTCTTTCTATCTTTGAAATTATCTCCAATTGCTATTGTTAAAGCTAGATACCCATTAATACGTTTATCATGCCTATAGTATAGATAAGCATTGCCATTTTGTAAAACTGTGCATCTATGAAATTTAATATCCATTATTTATTAAATGTAAAAAGTTTTCTAATTGCTGCCATATTAAATTCTTTTTGTTCAGGTTTTTTTACAAACTGTGGTAATACACCACCATCTTTACCCCATGTTTGCATTGCTTTTTCATATCCAGCATCTGTTTTCCAAAATTCAGATTTTTCATCAGCATCATAATATCCTTGTTTTTTACCTTGATTATCTAAAGGACGTTTAAATCCAGGCATTGGTCCATAATCAACTTTTACATCTTTTAATAACATAACTGATTCTTTTGGTTTCATATCACCTTTATAAGTAAATACAGGTTTAACACTAGCTGCTAATTTTTTATCTTTTAGTTTTTTAGTTTTTGCTTGATCTTCAAGTACTAGCTTATGTCCTGCTTCACTTAACTCAAAAAAACCACTAGCTGTTTTTGCTGATGTTTCTTTTAAACTATCACTACGTTTTTTTGCTTCTTGTTCTGCTTCAAATTTGCTTTCATGTGTACTTGTTATCCAACCATCTAATGCTGGATCATCTAAATCAAGAAGACGTTTTAATTCATCTGGACTATAAATTTTACCTCTATGTAAAGTTGGTATATTAATCCACTTACCATTGTATTTAAAAGTAGTTGATAATTCTGAATGTCTTTTACCAGTATCAACATCTTCATATATAGGACGACCAAATTGATTCTCAAGTGGAGTTATTTTTAACTTTTTAGCCATTTTTTATATTCCACTTAGCATTTACTTTACGATGTTTATTCCAAGCTGCAAATCCACCTAATCTTAGTCCGTAATAAGCTAAGTAGTTAATTAACCTGAACCCATTTTGTATTATGTTTACGTCTCTAAATATTATGTCTAGTTGTTTTTGAGTTTTTAAACCAATAGTCTTCTTTTTACCTTTACATAGTAATGTTTGATACTTATAACCGTAATCGTGTATTAAACCTCCAACTAATAGTACACCCATTGGTGATAACCAGGTATGTAAAAACTTAGGAACTGATGCTCCATCAAATACAAATCCTTTTGGTATTACTAGTTCTTGCCCATCAACAATATAATGATAGTCTTTAACTATCTCCCACTTACGTGATACAAATAACCAGACTTTAAGTCCTCCCCAGAACCCTTTACCTTTAGTAGGTATAGGAATAGGTCTCATATGAGGCATGTCTATTGCTTTAAACTTTAGATTAGGTTCTACATGTCTATCTAAAAACTTCCAAAGACCCCCAATAATTATTAATACAATGACTAAACTAAACTGCCAAAACTGTAATGCGTAAGTTGTTAATATTTCCATATCACTTCCCCTTTGCTAATTGTGCACCAAAATAAAACTCTATAATCATACTTGCCCAGGCAAATATTTCGTCATACTTAATTAAGCCATTTATTACTTGATATTCAATTACATCTTGCGTTATATCAAGTCCAAAGAAGCTAAATCCTTTATGAACTATTGGTATTGCTGTTGGTATATTAAACCATACGGGTGCTATCTGTGTGAATATTATTAGTCCTAGTATAGTTAATATAATAATTCGTCTATTCCAAGCAGCCATAGGGCTTTCTTTATCTGCCCAAGCCCTAGTTTGATTAATAGCGTCATTGCGTGCTTGCATTGATTCTATCATCAACTTCTGTTGTTCAGATGCTGCTTGACTCTTTAAAGCTATAAGTTTAGCAACAAAGCCTAACGCTATTGGAGCTATACTTGTTATAAAAGCTATCATATTAGGTTGGCTTTACCCATTTCTCTATTTTCCAAATAATCACGTTAAAAACGTATTTAACTTTGTTTGAAAACGTTTGTTTTATATATTGTCCTTTCTTGTTCTTTGGTTGCATTATATTCTCCTTTATAATAATTTAAATAACAACTCTCCTAAACCAAAATCTGTTGCGATCATTAAACCAAAACCAATCAACAGACCTTTACCCATTGACATAAACTTTAGATGCATGTTTTTAATCTCTCTAACATCTTTATAAAGATCTACTATTTGCTTTTCATGCTTATCTATTTGTACTTGTTGCTTAGCCGTCATCCCGCTATCTCCATT
>Ga0105236_1000073_pt1 | contig 12399 bp, 13 predicted proteins | sample Virmet3827_250_FD_89712 | JGI IMG/M metagenome (GOLD analysis project Ga0105236, IMG submission 89712) | Marine viral communities from the Southern Atlantic ocean transect to study dissolved organic matter and carbon cycling - metaG 3827_250 | ecosystem: Environmental > Aquatic > Marine >... | reverse complement strand
GTCAAGGCTCAGTTGCCGGCGGAACATCAGCTTTGCGCCCCAATCCCGGTCATTCCAGAATTGCCGCGGATGCCCCTAAAGCGGACGCTAAGCATACCGAGAAAAATTCCTCGACATTGCTTTGCGAGCTCCAGCCGTTTATCGCGAAGCCGTGTTCCGGATTCTCACCCTCGTCCTGCTCGTTAGCGCGCTTGTCGTGCCGCGTGCTGCGTGGGGCGCCCATTTGAGCGGGCATGAAGATCTGAGTTCGGTTGGTGCAGTGCATTCGCACCACGACAATCACGCTCACGAACATTCGGCGAGCGGCGAAGATGTGGCGGAGCAGGATGATGCGCCAGGCGATCTCACGCACGATCACAAGCCAGCCTTTGCCGTTGGTGGAGATATACCGCTGCCGGAGATTTCCCCGGTCAAGACAGTGATCGGTGCCCGCTCCGCAGAAGGTCTGACGGAACTTCACCTCACAGTGCTTTCACGCCCGGATTCCCTTCTGCGACCACCCCGCGCGATCTGACGTTTCTGCCGGGCGGCTGCCCGGCTGTCAGTTCACGCGGAGGAATCCATGCCCAAAATGCGGATGCGCGATGCATCCATTTCCATTGTAATCCTGTTGTGCGCTCTGCCCGTTGCGGCGCGGGCGCAGGATGTTGTCGACGAAGATACGGCGATTGAGCGTGCGCTCGCGCGCGAAGGTGTTTCCGCTCGCGATGATGCCGAGCGCGCGGCTTCGGCGGCGGAGATCGACGTCATTGGCCCGCGCGACAATCCGAGTGTCGAGCTATCGCGCGAGGGCGCTGGCGGCGAGAGCGAATATCAGCTGGGCATAGTCCAGCCCATCGATCTGAACGGACGGCGCGGATCGCTCCGCGATGCTGCACGCGCCGATGGTCTCGCGACGGAAGCCGAGATTGCACGACGTCGTCAGGTGCTCGTGGCCGAGGTGCGCCAGGCCTATGTGCAATGCGCCGCCGCGAGCGCGCAGCTCGACGTCTGGCAGCGCTACACCGAGGAATTGGCCGAGGCAGAACGGGTCTCGACCGCGCGCGCCGAGGCAGGCGATACCGCCGTCTACGATGTGCGCCGGGTGCGCGTCGAACGGCGGGCTGCCGAGGCGCAGCTTGCGCGGGCACGGGGCGATGTCGCTGCCGATTGCGCTGCGCTGGCATCGCTCACTGGCATTGCTGACCCGCAGGTCGAACTCGAGGCCATCACGCGCCTTACAAGCGCGACGCAGCCTAGTGGGCGCGCCGACCTTCTTGCTGACGAGCGCCGGATCGAGGCGGCGCAATACCGTGTTCGCGCTGCCGACCAGGCACGACTGCCGCAGTTGGCCGTCGGCGTTGGCGTGCTACGCCGGGACGATGGGGTCGACACCGCCTATGGGCCCGTCGTTTCGGTCGGCGTCACCGTTCCCTTGTGGAACTCGGGTTCCGCTTCCGTGCGGCGTGAACAGGCGCGGGCCGCCGCGCTGGAATCCGAACTTCTCATTACCCGGCGCCGGGTCGAGGCAGAGCAGAATGCCGCCGCCGCACGTCTCGCTGCTGCACGCGAAGCGGCCGTGACCGCCGCCGGTGCGCGCGAGGATGCCAGCCGCCTCGGAACCATTGCCAAAACCGCCTACCAAGCGGGAGAGATCGGCGTCGTAGAACTCCTCGACGCCTATGAAGCCGCGCGCGAGGCCGACCTGTCGGTGATCGCGCTCGCAACCGATGCGGCCCTCGCGGCCGTCGAATACGACCTAGCCATTGGAAGGACTTACTGATGAAGAAAACGATGATGCTTGCCGCCATTCCGGCGATGTTCGCTCTGGCCGCGTGCGGCGAGACCGCGAGCGAGGAAGCCGCCGAAAGCGAAACGGCGGTGATGGACGACGACAACGACGCGCCCGAGCCAGTGGCCGAACGCGTTGCCGAGGAAGAGCCGCACGACGAATCCGTGCCGCACGAACATTGATAGTCTGACCTTTCGAGTATCCTGACCATGACCCGATCCCGCCTACTCGCAGCTTGCCTAGCTGCCCTCCTGCCCCTGTCGCTGGCCGCTTGCGGCAGCGGTGCCGATGCGCCGGCCGAAGAGGCGCATGGGCACGGAGGTGGCGGGATCGTGGTCACCGACTTTACCGAGACGACCGAGCTGTTCGTCGAATACAGGCCGCTGGTCATGGGCAAGAACCGCCGGTTCGACGCGCACCTGACCTGGCTCGACAGCTATGACCCGGTGACCGACGGCACCTTGACCGCCGAACTGACCTGGCCCGACGGATCGACCGATACGGCGGAAGCCGAGCCGAGCGATGTCGAAGGAATCTTCCGCCCGCTGCTGACCGCTTCCAAGAGCGGCACGGCACGGCTGCGACTTGTGCTCGACAACCCGCGCGGGGTGTCCGCGCACGATCTGGGCGACGTCACCGTCTACGCCACCAGCGATGAAGGGGCCGAGGCGGCCCCGCCCGAAACGGAAATCGAGGGAGCTATCGCCTTCACCAAGGAAGTGCAGTGGCGCATCCCCTTCATGACTGCGCCTGCCACGATGGAAGAGCTGGCCGAAACTGTGCCGGTAACGGTCGACGTGCAGATGCAGCCGCAGGCCGAGGCCATCGTTTCCGCGCCCGTCGACGGCATCGTGCGCGCGCCGCGTGTTTATTCTTCGGGCAGCAATGTTCGTCGAGGGCAGACGCTGGCGAGCATTTCATCGACGCTTGGCGGAGGCGAGGATGTCGCCACGCTTGAGCTTGCGATCAACGAGGCGTCCATCGCCCGCGATGCAGCGGCACGCGAAGTTGAACGGATGAACAGCCTGGTCGAAGCCGAAGCGGTTCCGGCCCGGCGTCTGGACGAAGCGCGGACCGATCTGCGGCTTGCTGAAGCACAGCTGCGTTCGGCGCGGCAGCGGCGCAATGCCGTTGCCGGGGGCGGAGCCGGTGTGCCCGTCGTCGCGCCGATTTCCGGCGAAATTCTCGAAAGCTCGCTTGTGCAGGGCAAGGGTGTGCAAGGCGGCGAACAGCTCATGCGTATCGGCAATCCCGCTGCGCTGTGGCTGGTCGCGCGCGTTCCCGAGAGCCTCGCCGCACAGGTTGGCAGTCCGCAGGGAATCGACTTGAACCTGCCGGGCGAAATCATTTCCCTTGGCCGCGGCGACGTGTCGCTGGTGCAGCGCGGTGCAGCTATCGATCCGGCTAGCCGCACCCTGCCTGTAATCTTCGCCTGGAACAGCCGCGCGGTTCGCCCCGGCCAGCGGTTGCAGGGTAGCCTGCGCAGCGGAACCGCGACCGAGCGGCTGACCATTCCGGCAGGCGCGATCCTGAACGAAGGTGGTCAGGACGTCGTTTACGTGATGCTGGGCGGTGAAACGTTCCAGCGCCGTGCGGTGACTGTGCTTTCGCGCAGCGGTGACCGGGTGGCCGTTGAAGGCCAAATCGAGGCCGGCGAACGCGTGGTATCGCAGGGCGCCTCGGCCGTGCGTGCGGCGGCGGCAACGCCCGGCGCGTTCGGCCACGGCCATGCGCACTGAGGGGCCGGACAATGCTTGAACGTCTCGTCCGCTGGAGCCTCGAAAACCGGATCGCAGTCTATGCCATCGCGCTGCTATTGACGGCGTTCGGGGCATGGACCGCGATGCGCACACCGGTTGACGTGCTGCCCGACCTTACCGCGCCGACCGTCACCGTTGTGGTCGATGCTGGCGGCTATACGCCGACCGAGGTCGAGCAGCGCATCACCATACCGCTGGAAACCGCCTTGAACGGCGCGCCGGGCTTGCGACGTATCCGCTCGAACAGCGCGACCGGTCTTGCGGTCGTGACGATGGAATACGACTGGTCGACCGAGCCCGAGCAGGCGCGCCGCGTGACGGCAGAACGGCTCCAGACCGCCACCGACGAATTGCCCGATGATGTTCCGCCGCCGCACATGACGCCAGCCAGCTCGGTGATGGGCGAGATCATGTTCGTCGCCATGCGGTCCGACACGGCGAGCCCGATGGAGCTGAAATCCACCGCCGACTGGATCGTGCGCCGCCGCGTGATGTCGGTGCCCGGCATTGCCGAGGTGATGACCATCGGTGGGGACGAGCGGCAGGTGCAGCTGCTGGTCGATCCGGCGCGACTGTCGGCGCGGGGCATCGGCCTTAATCAGGTGGTGGAGGCGATGAGCAGCGCCAGCGCCAACCAGAGCGCGGGCGTCGTCGTCGAGAACGGGCAGGAACTGCTGATCGAGGGCGTGGGTCGTGCCGCCAGTGCGGAAGAGTTTGGCAACGTCGTGGTCGGCGAAGCCGGCGGTCTGCCGGTGCTCGCACGCGAAGTGGGCGAGATCCGCATCGGCGAAGGGCTGAAGCGCGGCACCGGGGCATTTAATGGCGAACCTGCCGTGATCCTCGCGATCCAGAAGCAACCCGGCGCCAATACGCTTGAACTGACCGACCGGCTCGACACCGTATTCGCCGAGATCCAGCGCACCCTTCCCCAAGGCATGGTGCTGGAAACGCAGGTGTTCCGCCAGTCGGACTTCATCCAGCGTTCGGTCGACAACGTCACCACCGCGCTGATCGAGGGACTGATTCTCGTCGCGATCATCGTCTTCATCTTCCTCGTCAGCTGGCGCGCGACGGCCGTGGCGCTGGCGGCGATCCCCGTTTCGGTGGTGAGCGCGATCATCGTCATCAATTCCGGCGGCGGCACGATCAACACGATGACGCTGGGCGGGCTCGCCATCGCGCTTGGCATGCTGGTCGATGATGCGATCATCGTGGTCGAGAACGTGGTCCGGCGATTGCGACTTGAGCGCGAGAAGCCCGAGGGAGAACGGGAGAGCGACATCAAGGTCGTCGCCGCAGCCACGAGCGAAGTTCAGGGCGCAATCATCTTTGCGACGCTAATCATCCTGCTCGTCTTCCTGCCGATCTTCGGCCTGACGGGCATAGAAGGCAGGCTGCTGCAACCGCTTGCGCTGGCCTATGGCGTGTCGCTGCTGGCCAGCCTCGCCGTGGCTCTCACGCTGACCCCGGCGCTCAGCTACGACCTGCTCAGCCGCAAACCAGAGGACGTGGGCAACGAGCCGGAGTGGGTCATCCGCATGAAAGCATGGTATGACGGCGTGCTGTCGCGCTGGCTGGACCGCTGGAAAGTGCTCGCCCTCGCCTCGCTGGTGATGGTCGTGGCGGCCGGCATCGGCTTCGCGCTGGCGGGCCGCTCCTTCCTGCCCGAGTTCAACGAAGGCTCGCTGACGGTCAACGTCACCACGCTTCCCGGCACCAGCCTGGAGGATAGCGACCGCGCCGCGAGCGAGGTCGAGGCCGCGCTGCTCTCGCAGCCCGAAGTGCTGACCACGGCGCGGCGAACCGGCCGCGCTCCGGGCGATCCGCACGCGCAGGAAGTCTTCGCCTCCGAAATCGAGGCGACCTTGGCCGAGGACGGGCGCGACCGCGAGGAACTTGTTTCTGCCCTGCGTGGGGCAGTCGGAGCAGTGCCTGGTGTTCAGGCCATCTTCGGCCAGCCTATCGGACACCGGATCGACCACATCCTGTCAGGCGCACGCGCCAATATCGCGATCAAGGTCTTCGCACCCGATAGCGACACATTGCAGACGATCACGACGCAGGTAGAAAGCGCAGTCTCTACAATTCCCGGTGCGGTCGACGTGCAGAAGGACACGCAAAGCCGAGTGCCCTACCTGCGCGTGCGCCTGCGCCGCGCAGACCTCGCCAACTACGGCCTCGCGGTTGAGGATGTGACAGGCGCGATCCAGGCCGCAATCGCCGGGGCCGAGGTGGGCCAGCTGGTCGAGCGGCCCGTCATTACCGATGTCGTGGTGCGATACGACCCAGCGCAATACAACGATGCCGGGCAGATGGAGAACATGCTGCTCGCCGCTCCCGACGGGCAGTTGCTCCCCCTCGCAGCGGTGGCAGACGTGGTGCGCGACCAGGGGCCGAACGCTATCACGCGCGAAAGCGTCGAGCGAATGCAGCTTGTGATGGCGAACGTCTCCGGCCGCGATCTGGGGGCCGTGGTCGCCGATGTCGAAACCGCGCTCGAAGGCATCGACCTTCCGCAAGGATCGCACATCGAGCTTGGCGGGCAGTTCGAAAGCGCAGCCAGCGCTACGCGCACTCTCTTGGCGCTGGGCCTGATCGTGCTTGTCGGCATGTTCCTGCTGCTGCGCCAGGCGTTCCGATCCTCCAACGATGCGGCGCTGGTGATGATCAACCTGCCCCTCGCGCTGGTTGGCGGTGTAGTCGGCCTGTGGCTAACCGGCGGCGTTCTGTCGGTTGCGACGATCGTGGGTTTCATCACATTGTTCGGCATCGCCACGCGAAACGGCGTGATGATGGTGACGCATATCAAGCACCTTCAGGCGGTTGAGGGAGTCAGCGATCTGGCAGAAGCCGTGCGGCGCGGTGCGGAAGAACGGCTCGTGCCGATCCTGATGACCGCCATCTCCGCCGGGCTGGCGCTCGTCCCGCTCGCCATCGCGATGGGCGAGCCGGGCAGCGAGATCCAGGCGCCCATGGCGATCGTGATCCTGTGCGGGCTGACCAGTTCGACGGTGCTCAACATGCTGGTGCTGCCCGCCATCTACCTCAAGGTGACGCGCGATGGCTGGGGCGTTGGCCAATTGCGCGACCGGATGCGGCGCAAGGATGACAGCACGACTGCCGAGCCAGAACCGGCAAGGTAAAAGGAGAAAGCGCGATGGGATATTTCCTACTCAAGGCGGCCCTGTCCGGCATCATCATCGCCATCGTCAGCGAGGTCGCCCGGCGCGCTCCGGGCCTTGGCGCGCTGATCGCTTCGCTGCCGCTCATCTCGGTCTTGGGGATGATCTGGCTGTGGCGCGATACCGGAGATAACGCGCGCATGGCCGAACATGCCTACGCCACCTTCTGGTTCGTCTTGCCGAGCTTGCCGATGTTCCTCGCCATCCCGGTGATGCTGCACCGCGGCGTGGCGTTCTGGCCGGCGCTCGCGATTGGATGCACCATGACGGTGCTGCTCTACCTCGCAATGGTCTGGGCACTCGGCCATTTCGGCGTGCGGCTCTGAAGCCGGCTCACAAGGCGGACAGGGCCAGCCCGCCGATCGCGCTGATCGCCAGCACCCGCACGACCGACCACTTCGTGACAAAGACAAGAGCGCATGCAAGCGCGGTCAGCAGCGCTGCCCGCCAATCGAGCGTTGCCCAGTCCGGCACGTAGAGCCGCACGGGTCCAAGCCTCGCTTCTCCCACCGCGGAGAATATCACGTGGATGGCGAACCAGACAGCGAGGTTCGCGATAACACCCACGACCGCCGCGGTGATAGCCGCCAGGCCGCCCTTGATACGCACGGCGTTGCCCAGCCGGTCGATCCATGGAGCGAAGGCGAAGATCCACAGGAAGCAGGGCGCAAAGGTCACCCAGGTCGTCAGCCCTGCTCCTAGCAGCCCCGCCACAAGCGGGGTAAACGGCTCCGGCGAGCGATAGGCAGCGAGATACCCGACGAATTGCGTCACCATGATTAGCGGCCCTGGCGTGGTCTCGGCAAGGCCCAGTCCATCCGCCATCTCCCCCGGCTCCAGCCAACCGAATCCCTGCACAGCCTCCTGCGCCATGTAGGCCAGCACCGCATAGGCGCCCCCGAAGGTCACCACGGCCAGCTGCGAGAAGAACGCGCCGATGTCCCACAACACGTGCTCCGGGCCCAAGGTAGCGAGCACAAGGCCCATCGGAGCAGCCCAGATCAACGCCCAGATGACGATGGATTGCAGCGTCGCCCGCCACGGTCGCGGTCCGGTAACAACATTGGAAGGCGTTGCCGATACCGCCAGCCAATGCGGCCTGACCCGCGCGATCGCCAAGCCAAGCATTCCTGCACCCAAAATGACAACGGGGAACGGCAGGTCGAACAGGAATAACGCGGTGAAGGCTGCTATTGCCAGCGCTTGTTTGAAATGAGTGTTGAGCGCGCGTCCGGCGATGCGGATCAGGGCTTGCAGCACGATTGCCAGCACTGCGGCCTTCACGCCGAGGAAGAGCGCTTCGAACCAGTGGAGGTTGGCAGCGACCGCATATAGCATGCTGAGCGCAAGGATGATGACGGCACCGGGTATGACAAACAGTAGCCCCGCCGCGAGGCCGCCCCGCCATCCGTGGAGGCGCCAGCCTATCCACGTGGCGAGTTGCTGCGCCTCCGGCCCCGGCAGGAAGTGACAGAAATTGAGCGCGTGAAGGTAGTCGTCCTCGCTGACCCACCCACGCTCTTCGACCAGTTCGCGGTGCATCAGTGCGATCTGTCCCGCAGGCCCGCCGAAGCTGAGCAATCCGATACGCCAGAACGCGCGCAGCAGTTGTGAGAAGGACGGCGCTACGGACGGTCGAGACATGTTTACCTCACAACTATCGGTCCGCAACAACTGCGGAGCCATGAGGCAACACTTGGACCGGCAGGGTCTGAGCGGGAGGTTGCTTGGTCCCGCACATTCTAGCTTACATCAGAGGCGGGCTCTGGGGAAGGAATGCTGTGGCCGAGATGTTCCCGCTTCCATCCCGTATGAGCGGCGGAATAGCCGAGGTCGCTGCCCTAAAGCGGACCGTCCGCAAGCGGCCCAGTTTGAGACAAACCATTTTCCTACTCGCCGAAAATATGCATTCTGCGCTCGGTCATGCCCTCCGACCGCCCCACCCTCACCCGCAAGATCGCGCGCCAAGCCACCTCCGCCGTCGCGCATGTCGCACCTGAGCCCGAGGAGGACGACCCCCTCCTCGCCTTTGCGCCCTTCCACCACACCGCGCCGCGCCGCAATTCGATCACGCCCGACCTCCAGCGCCGCTTCGTCGCCACGCTCGCCGCCACGGGCATCGTCAAGGTGGCGGCCAAGCGGATCGGGAAGAGCCTCGAGGCGCTCTACAAGCTGCGCGCGCGGCCGGGGGCGGAGGGGTTTGCCGGGGCCTGGGACGCGGCGCTCGAGCGCGGGGCGGCGCGGCTCGAGGACATGGCGATGGAGCGCGCCATGCTGGGCACGCGCACGCCGATCGTCTCGGGCGGCGAAATCCTCGGCCATTGGGACAAGCCCGACAATGCGCTGCTGCGCTTCCTCCTCGCGCACCGCCTGCCCGCGCGCTACGGCGCGCAGGCGCGCGAGGTCGGCCCCGGCCACCCGGTGTGGGAGGAGCTGGCCGCGCAGGCGCGCGCCGAAGTGGCCGAGATCAAGCGGACCTTGCAGGACGAGGTCGCCGCGCGCGCGATCGCCTTGCAGACCTTCCGCCGGCGGCGGCTGTGGCGCCAGCGGCAGGCGGCCGGTGCCAGGGCGGGCGACATCACCGATGCGTGGGAGGCCGAGGACGCCGAGGGCGAGCCGCAGCTGCCCGCGTGGGACGATGCCGCGGTGCGCCGCGCGCGGACGATCCTGGCAGAGATGGAAGCGGACCCGCCGTTCTGACCGCTATGCGCAAGGCGCCGGGGATATGGCGCGGCGGTTCAGCGCTGCAGCGCGCGGCCGCCGGTCATCGGGTCGACCAGATGCGTGATGTCGCGCGGGGTGTGCGCGGGCGCGCGGCGTTCCAGCCGCAGCACGCCCGTGGGCGGATCGCCGGCCAGCGCGGCGGCGGCGCGCACCTCGGCCGCGGCGAGGATCTCGCGCTGGCGCGCCTCGCTCGCCACGGTCCATTCGCCGATCTCGCCCCAGCTGCGGCCGCAGCCGGTGCAATAGGTCTGGGCCGGATCGAGGCGGCAAACGCCGATACAGGGAGAGGCCAAGGTCATGCCTACGGGGTAAAATGGCACCGCGAGTCGGTCAAGCAGGTGGAACCACGAAGCGGCCTTTACCTTTGAGTTACAAAGGAGATCGACGATGCCGCCAACCGCAAGCGATTCGCCCGCCGCAGCCACCGATACCGCCGGGGAAGCGGCGGCGCTGTACCTCGTGTGGCACGACCCCGAGGCCGCGCCCGCGGGGCCGCTCGACCTGCATGGCGACGGGCATCCGCTGGCCGACGGGCTGTGGCTGGTGCGCTCGCCGCTGAGCCGCTCGAAGCTGTATCACCGGATCAAGTGGCAATTGCCCGGCGACGCCGCGCTCGCCTGTGCGCCGCTGGCGGACGATCCGGACGGCTGGCCCAAGTTCAAGGGCATGGCGGCGGGCGCGCTGGCGTGGCTGCGCGGGGGCTCGGCAGGGTGAGCGATCTGTGGGCGACGCAGGTGCTGGCGCGGCGCGGCGAATGGCTTTAGGCTCGGCCGCGCGCGGCGAGTGCCGCACAGCGTGGAGAGGATCGATGGCCGACAGCGGCGACATACCTGCGGGACTGCGCGCGCCGGACGATTGCGGCGAGGCGTCGATCGTCACCCGGCTGGAAGACGGGCGCGCGATCTGCATCCGCACGGTGACCCCGGGCGACGAGGGACGCCTGCGCGCCGGCATCGCGGCGATGAGCCCGCGCTCGCGCTATTTGCGGTTCTTCTCCGGCGGGGCGAGCCCGCCCGACTGGGTGATCGAACGATTGCTCGATGCCGATGGCGTGCTGCACCTCGCCTGGGGCGCGCTCGACCTGACCGATCCCGCGCAGCCGGCGATGGGCGTGGTCCACGCGATGCGCCCCGATGCGGGCGACGCGGTGGCGGAATTCTCGGTCGGGGTGGTCGATGCCTATCACGGGCTCGGTGTCGGCCGGCTGCTCACCGCGACGCTGCTGATCGACGCCGCGGCGGGCCGGATGGAAGCGCTGCGTGCGCATGTATTGTCGGAAAACGACGCCGCGCGCAGCTTCATCAAGCGGCTCGGCGGGGTGCATGTCGGGCAGGACGGACCGCAGGCCGAATACCGGCTCGAGGTCGCCCCCGCGCTCGACCGGCTGCGCGAGGAACGCCACCCGCCCGGGGTGAGCGACATCTTCGCGCATTTCGATGGCCCTGCAGGCTAGGAACGGCGGGAACCGCGCGGGCTGCGCTCAGCAGTCCATCTCGTCGAGGTTCTGCGTGTTGCTGATCTCGTTGTTCTGGCGCCCGCGCACGTTGAACGCGCTTTCGTAGCGGATCGTCGGCGGATCGAAGAAACCGGTGTCGACCAGCGGCTGATAGTCGTAGGTCGCCTCGACGAACATCACCGCGGTGCCTTCGAGCGCAGTGATCGTGTTGCTCCCATTGCCCATCCCAAACTCAAGGTCGTCGTTGTTCTTGCCGTCGCCTTCGACGCCATAGGACGACGAGACAGCCGTATCGTCGCCCCAGCAGCGTTGCCAGACGATGGTCTGCCCTTCCCTGCTGCCCGAGCGCCCGTTGTGCTCGAGGCTGGACAGCACGATACGGCCGTTTTCCTTGAACCCCAGCGCGCTGGAATTCGCTTCCGCCCCGCTGAACACTTCGTAGATATTGGCTTCGTCGATCCCCGAGGTCACGCGGCCCGCATTATCGGCCACGGTCATCGCCATCTGGCTGACCCGCAGGTGGGCCAGGGCGAGGTTCGTCAGTTCCAGACCGGCCAGCACCAGTGTGAGGAAGATCGGCGCCGCAAAGGCGAACTCGGTCAGGGCGAGGCCGCGGCTGTCGCGGCGCAGGGAGCGCAGCATCTCAAGCACAGATCACCGCCGCGTTGGCCTGCTGCCCGAAGGGCTGGTTGCGCACTGCAGCCTGCAGTTCGAATTCGATGGTCGGGTTGATCGTGGGAATGAACGCGTGAAGCGGAAATAACCGCGGCGCGCTGACATCGGCGACATAGTGCACGACATCCTCGGCCCCGCCCTGCCCGGTCTTGCCCGCATCGGTATCGAACTGGCCGTTGCCGTTCGCGTCTTCCCAGCAATCGCCGTCGGCGGCATCGAACTGGCCGTTGCTGTTGTGATCGGTCATCAGCTTTTCCGGGTTCCCGATGTTCGAGAAATCGAAATAGCTTTGCTGGGTGACGTTTACCGTCGCATTCGGCGAGACCTTGCGCACCGTGCCGCGGATAAGGTTCTCGACCTTTTCCTCCACTGTCGAACCCGAAGCGTTGATCGCGGGGGCTTCCACCGCAGCCCGGCGCGCCGCATCGTTGAGGGACCCCTGCAGGACCGAGCGCACGTAGCTGTTGTACCCCAGTTCGATCCCGCCCATCAGCAGGATGACCATCGGAACGAGGATGATCGCGAACTCGACGATCGTCGCGCCGCTATCGTCCCGGCGGATGCCGCGCAGCCTGGACATCGCCTGCCTCACCGCGTCAGCCTCAGATTGCCGATCCCGCGACCGATCCGTTCAAAGATGCTCTCGAGGTCCGATCCGTCGGAAGTATAGAAATGGTCGGAGGTCGTTGCGCAGTCTTCGATATCGTCGGTATCGGTGACGTCGAGCGCAATCACCCAGATGGTCGTGCCGGTCGACTTCACGCGGTCGCATATCGAATCGAAGCGGTTGATGTGCTTGGTCGTCTGCGACTGCGACCCCTGGATCCGGTT
>Ga0105236_1000068_pt1 | contig 12653 bp, 4 predicted proteins | sample Virmet3827_250_FD_89712 | JGI IMG/M metagenome (GOLD analysis project Ga0105236, IMG submission 89712) | Marine viral communities from the Southern Atlantic ocean transect to study dissolved organic matter and carbon cycling - metaG 3827_250 | ecosystem: Environmental > Aquatic > Marine > Oceanic... | reverse complement strand
TAATGGTTATACTCACGATCCTAGTGGTACTCCTCAAGTTAGAGATCTAGTAACACTGATTGTTTCTGCCAATACATCTTCATCGCTAGTTCCTACGCAGTTTGATGTTGGACCTTTAGTTCCGTTTAGGCATCAAGACGGAGTTAGATTGGTTGGAAGTTCGACAGCTATAGCGAATGTTGCCACCGCAGGGTTATCAGGCACAGCAAATACTAATGTAGAAAATATCCATATGAGGATAGAAGATTGTATTGAATTTAAAGTTGCAACTTTTGGTACTATCGAAAATCTTTCTAATCGTGTTGGCGGGTCAGGGTTTAGCGTTGCTCCAAATGTTAAAGTGATTGAACCAGATATATCAGCTTTGGGTATAGGCGAACAATACGTCACGATAGAAACTGATAATGATTTAACATCTGGCAGCGCTGTTGTTGATACTAACGATAAATTGCTACAATCTCCTGCTACTGGTCACATAAAACATGTTGCTGATTCAGTTTTAGTTGATGGTAAATACCAAACAGTCATCAGAGTTTGGCAAGACTTCTTACAAAGAGATCCTGGCAATATAACATACAATAATAATGCAGCAGCAACTTTACAACACTTTGAATCAGGATATACACAAAACGCAGGGCAAATTGACGACAGAACCCAAACTGGTACAACAGGATGTACTATTGTTAATATTGTAGATAAAGGTGTTCTTGGTAAAAATGCAAATATAAATGCCACTGTTGGTGCGGATGGTACTGCTACAGGGTTTAGGGTTATAGATTCTGGATTCTCTTATGAGCAAGACGAAAGAGTTAGAGTTCAAGAATCATCTAGGGATAATTCTACGCAAGCTGTGGTAGATGTCACTCTGGACGGCACTGCTAATTCTGAGGGGTATTATGCCACAACTCGTGGTCATATTTCATCTAAGCGTGGGTATATACAAGACAGCAACTACTATCAAGAATATTCTTATCAAGTTATCGCCCCTCTGGCTCTACAAAAATATAGGGAAGTTGCTTTAAAACTAGTACACCCAGCTAGTCAAACATTGTTCGGGAAATATCAGCTACAATCCAATCTTCCGCTTGAAGTCACTTCTGATAAATATAACAGCAAGCGATTGAAGTCAGCAGGAACAGTTGATATTGCGTATGGGTCAGTTGGAATAACAGGAACCAATACTACTTTTAGCACACATTTTAATTCTGGTGATGATATGATTGTTGAAATATCTGATAATGATTATGTCACTATTCCGCTAAATAGTGTTAACAGCGACACTTCAGCAACTTCCAAGGTTTCTTGGGCAGGCTTAATTGGACCAACAGGAGTTACTGGCGATATTAGTTCAGCTAAAATTTATTACACAACAGGCGAAATCACCTAATGGCAACGTACAGATACGCAACTAAAGAGCTCTCTATACAGAGCGCAAGATCTTTCTTAAATGCGATTGGCGCAACAGACACTGAGTCGGAAAAGAAATCGGTAGTTTTATATGCTGTTCTTGGTCGCAGCAATCAATGGATCAACGAACCAACACCGAATAGTATAGTTGCCACAGAGCAAGGGTTACAATATTCTCCATACAGAGATTTTATTGGTGGTAAAAAAATATCCTCTTCTCATGCGTCTCATGTTATTAGACGAATTGATTGGGTTTCAGGAACAACTTATGCGATGTATAAAGATACGATCGATGAATTGTATGATACTGATTTCTATGTGATTACTGATGAATTGAATGTATATAAATGCCTTGATAATAATAAGAACGCATCATCGACTGTAAAGCCAAGCGGATACTCTACTTCTGCGACCAAACTTTCTGATGGTTATGTTTGGAAATATATGTACACAGTTTCTCTTGGAGACTCTGAGAAATTCTTAACAACTTCCTATATCCCTGTTAAATATGTAGAAACTGTAGACGCTTCCCCAGAGACGACAAGGCAACAAGACGTTCAAGGCGCATCTGTGAATGGGGCAATAGAAATCATTCAAACAAATACAAGCGGTTCTGGTTATTACCAATTAGGCGCTGCGAATGTTGAGGAAACTCCATCTCCGACAACTATAAGGATATCAAACGGATCCAGTACTGGGGACTTCGGATCAATATCAAATAACGATGCCTTTTACAAAGGCGCAAGTATTTATATTTCTTCTGGGACAGGGGCAGGTCAACTAAGAAGAATTGTAGAATATGCTGGATCCACAAAAACCCTTACAGTAAATACTGCATTTGACACGCTACCGACTAGTGGTTCTACTGCAGTTGTTTCTCCAACAGTGACCATAATTGGCGACGGTAATGGCGCTCAGGCATATTCTAATGTTAATACAGGCACTGGTAATATATCTAAGATAACAGTGATTAATAGAGGCGAAGAATATACTAGAGCTAATGCATTAATTTCTGATGCTAATGGTTCTGGCGGAACAGCAAATACTATAGTATCTCCTCCAGGTGGTCATGGTTCCGATTCGATTAGAGAACTCGGTGGGGATAAGTTGATGGTCAATGCTACCTTTTCGGGCGTTCTTGGCGTTTCTTCGACAGGTGCTGGGTTTATTCCTTCCGATACGGAATTTAGAACAATATCACTATTAAAAGACCCTATGTTAAAGGTTGATGAGAATAATTCTGAAATATCAACTGAAGCTCTTGCTAAATCTACAAACAGCCCAGATACATTGAGGTTTACTCATCGAATTGGTATTTCATATCAAAGCCTCACCGAAGGCGAGCCGACAAATCCATTATCTTCTGATGACATTATAACAAACGAAAGAATGAGGCTTGCTGCTAAACTTGGGCAATTAGAATTTGTTACAGAGTTAAATCCATCCCAAAGAGAGCTCGATGCTATGGCACACGCTTTACAGGGAGCAAATGGTCAAGTGGTCTATATAGAAAATGACCCAACAATTACTGATCCATCTTTCTACACAGTTTACCTAAATAATGTACAGAGTAACGGTGATAGGATAGCTTTTGTTCAGGATGATATTATACTAAAATCTGGCAGCGAAACTCAAATAGCTGTTGTACAAAGTTATAAATCTCCAGAAGCAAACACATATTCTGGAGAAATACTTTATAACGAGAATGTTTCTCAAGTGACCAGAAGTAACGAACAAATAGAAGATATTAAAATCATACTAGATTTCTAAAGGTATTATAAATGGCGTCAATCGAAACTAATTTAAACCAAAGTCCATTCTTCGACGACTTCAACGAAGAAAAGAACTTTCATCGTATTTTGTTCAGACCTGGATATGCTGTACAGGCGAGGGAGCTGACACAATTACAAACGATTCTACAGAATCAGGTAGAGCGGTTCGGTGACGAGATTTTAACAAATGGAACAATCATAAAGGGGTGTGACCTCGAATTACAAAATTGGCAGTTTGTTAGGTTGAAGGATAGAAATCCATCGACATCAAACCCACTCACACTTACTCAATTCTTCAATGGAACATCTATTGCGAATATATCAATAACAGGCGTCACTTCTGGCGTGACTGCTAGGTTGATATATGCTGTCGAGGGTTCTGAGTCTGCTGCCCCTAATTATTTGACTGCTTTTGTATCATACACTAACTCTGGAACTGATTCAGAAACTAGGGCATTTGCTGATGGCGAGCAACTCACGTTTACTAATAATTCTGATTCGAATTTAAGTTTTGTTGCAGAAACTGTGGCTTCAAGCGCAACTGGTACTGGCATAGGTGGTTCTCTTTCTGAGGGTATAATTTACCATAAAGGTCATTTCATAAGATCTGAAGATCAGATCGCTGCTGTTAGCAAATATAGCACAACCGCCACAATCAAAGTTGGTGTTGAAACTGTAGAAAGTATTATCGACTCAAACGCTGACGCATCTTTATTAGATAATGCCACAGGTTCTACTAATGCAACAGCTCCTGGGGCTTCTAGGTTAAAAATAACAACGAAACTTTCATCAAGAGAACCCAGCTCTACAGATACTTCAGATTTCTTCGTTATAGCAGATATTCAAGAAGGAACAGTTATACGAAATTATTCTACAAGTTATGGTGATCTTGAAGATTTAATGGCTAAACGGACATTTGAGGAATCTGGTAACTACTCTATTGATCCTTTTAATGTTTCTGTTCAGGAACACAACCGAACTAGCGTTAATAGTGGAGTGTACGGATCTACTGGGTCTGATCAAGTTGGCGACTCGAGTAAATTAGTTGTTGAAGTTGAGCCATCTGTCGGGTATGTTAAAGGATATAGAACTGAGCTTGTTAATATCAGTAGATCTACAATAGATAAAGCCACAGATTCTTTGACTAGAACAGCTGTTGTTGTGGGTCAAAGCATTGGTAACTACATTATATGTGAGGACGTTTTGGGTACATTTAGTCCAAAAACATTAGATTTGGTTTCCATAAGAAGCGCTACTCATAATTTAAGCGTCGCAGATGATACTGAGCCTGGAACCGAAATAGGAACAGCTAGAGTTCGTGGATTTGAGTACCACTCGGCAAATAAGTATAGAGTGTATTTATTTGATATCAAAATGACTGACCAAAACTCATTTAGAGATAATGCTAAATCGTTATTGATTGATGATGGTCTTGACACCAGCGTAAATAGTTTTGCCAATATAAGTTTAGAAGGCGAAAAGGCAAAACTTAAAGATACAAATCTACTAAACCTTGTTTATCCTTTACAAAGCTCTGGGTTAAAGAGTTTAGCATCTCAACAATTCATCTTTAGGGAAGAGCAACAGATCTCGTTCAATCCAGCGGGTTCTGCGACTTTTACATTCCCCACAGCAGCGACAGGCGGAACCCACTCGTTTAATGACACTGGCACGCTATCAACTGCTGACAAAAATAATATCATTGTTGTCTTTAAACAAACTGCTGGGAATGCGTCGAAAGGTGAGATCCACCAGTGGGTTGATGCCGATACGGTTACAACCCCAGATAGTAGTTCGATGACCATATCCTTAGATAGTATGTCGTTTTCGGGGTCGGTTGCCGCAACAGTTTATTACAATGTTTTGCGTGCAAGTTCTACTCCAGCTTCTAAAACAATACAAAGATCACAGTATGTCCATCTAGATACCAGCAGCAATGCAGCAGGTTCTATTGGTCCTTGGGAGTTGGGAGTTGTAGATGGTTATAAACTTGAAGCGGTTTATGAGTCAACTGGACAGGGCGTAGCAACCGCATCTACTGATGTGACCAAACACTTTAAATTAGATAGCGGTCAAAGAGATGCGTATTATGATGGCGCTAGGCTAGTTAAAAATCCAGGCAGCACATATGACACTTCATCTAAAAACCTTTTGGTGAAGTTCAGTTATTTTGTTACAGATAGATCTCAAGGTGTTGGTTATTATACATTAAGTTCGTATCTCGCTGGCACCCCTGAGGCGAATGATTCTGCAGCAGCTTCTGATACAAGCAAAATATTCACTCAAGAAATACCGAAATTCACTAGAAGTAGTGGTGAGGTGATTGATTTGAGGGATTCTGTTGATTTCAGACCAATTAAAACTAACACAGCAACAACAGTTACAAGCGGGAATGCTCCAACAAACCCCACCGCATTGACCACTTATAATATAACAAATAGTGCTAGTTATTTCCCGACGCCAGATGAAAATTATCAAACAGACGTTGCTAAGTATTTACCAAGAATAGACTTAGTCTGCCTCAAACCTAACGGTGATGTAAGAATATTAAAAGGCGCATCAAACGATTTCCCAATTGTTCCTGCTACAGATAGTGATTCTATGACTCTCGCTTCGGTATATATTCCCCCATACCCATCACTATCACCACCAGCATCATTATATTATGACAGACCAGCTTATGAAGTTATAGTGAACAGAAAGGATAATAGAAGATTGACTATGGAGGAACTTCGCGAGGTTTCTAATGAAGTTAAAATTCATCGCGAATGGATATATTTAAACCATAAGGAAATAAGGGCAGTAAATAAAAGCGTGTTATTGGCAGAAGATCCTATTGATGTTGCAGAACCGCCTAAAAATTCTATAACAATCGACCCTGCTCCAGATTCGGTTGTTGAGAATACTTTGAGAACTTCTTCTCTCCCGTACACTAAGGATCCGCTTAGAGTTATCCCAACTCTGGAAGATGTTGAATTTAAGCTACAAACTGGAGGTTCGGGTTTTGCTGTTTCCAATACTGCACTTACTCTAGAATCAACAGGATATGGTACAGTTATTGAACAAGAATACGCAACGAAAAGAAGAACAGTAACAGTAACAAAAAATGTTCCTGCTAAATTATACAACGGAACAATGAACGTGGTCCACCCAATATGTAGAATTGAGCAGTTGGTTGATGCTGTTGTAGATCCAGCTCCAGCTCCTGAAATTACTCCGACCCCACCAAACCCACAAGGCGCTGGTGCCGTGACTATTTCTGGTGGTGGTGGATATGGATGGCTTCATTCTCAAACGCCATTGGGATTGTTTTTCTACTAATTATTAATCAAGTAATAAATTTAAATATAGGAATAAAGTAAATGGGTACAGTTTCACAGGCATCTTCTACGGCACTTTCTCTCAGAGAAGTATATAAAGCTGCTGGTAAAGATTACACGGGTCTTGCTGAATACTCTGACGTTTCTGGATACAGTAATGGGACAAATGATTACACATTAAAGTCTCATGTCAAGCGATTAGCAGAATGTAGTGGGTTGAAACCCAATACAAGGGTTTGGCCAAGATTAGATGGAAGAGACATTTCTCCGTATTGTAAAATGAAAATCACTGGTGATTTTGGAAGTCCTCTGATGACAGATTCATTAGGTAATTGTGATTTCTATTACAAAATACCTAATGACGCAACTATGAAGTTTCGTGGTCTTAAGCATTTGCTTGAGCTAAGTGACGTCAAGCCCCCAGGCAGTGGCGCTAATGAATATGGAATTAGTTCTGGTAAGGTTGGGGCGACTACACGTTGCGGTCAATATTTATATTTTCCTTCCAATAAGAATGGGTTTGATCATGAGGATATACAACAGACATCGAATATCACACTAACAGAATTATTGGCTGATAAATCACAAACTGTTATTAAATCAACAGCTGTTGAAGAGGAAGTTCCTGATTATATCTCTCAGTCCTTTACTGTTTCAAAAAAAGGTATAGATGGTATTTTTTGTAAGCGTATTTACTTGTACTTTGCTGAAAAGTCTTCTGATGCAGATGCTATGGTTTATATTCAATTACGAGAAACAGGTAAAGGCGGCAGACCAACAGATAATGTTATAGCTCAAAGTGAACGAGTTTATGCTGATAATAGTTATCACCCCGACGATGCAATCAACGTTCTAACTGGTACTGCTGCTAAGGAACATATGGTAAACATTTCTTCTGATGCCAGCGATTCGACTACATTTAGATTCGCCAAGCCTATCCAGCTTAAAAACAATACCCAATATGCCATAACTGTATTGTCTAATGAAGATCAAGCTGATTTTAAACTCTTTACTGCGGTTGATAATAGTCAAGATATTGGTTCTACCAAAAAGAATGCTAATTTCTCACCACTTATTGGTCCTTTATACGGATCAGCTTCTGGCGATGTTTGGTCTAAGTTGCCAAATGAAGCGTTAAAGATGTTCATAGGGGCAGAGAATTTTGTTACTAACCAATCAGCAACATTCGTCATCGAAAATCAGGATTTAGAGTTTTTAAATATTAGTGATATGAATCCTTCTTCTGAACCGACTGCAGATACTGGTTTCCAAATAGATGAAGTTGTTCGTGGGGAATCGATTCTTAATATTGATCATACTGCAGCTCTTAGCGTGGGCGACAGAATCCAAAACGCATTCGCAAAAGATAATCCTGGATCATTAGGTGCCACTTCATATGTTGATGGAACGATTAGAAGTATAGGTTCGTCAGGGGCAACTGGTACAACAGGAGCCACAGGGTTTATCTTTGTAAAAGTTGATGCTTTAAGGGATTTCACTGCTTCTGAAGCAATATACAAAGAATCATCCCAAGTAGGTACAGTTGGAGCTACTGTTGGTTTTGTTGCGAATACTTGTCTTGGGTATGCTACGTTCATAAACTCTGATTTCGGTAGGTTGAGGCTGAATGGATCTACTGCTGACTCCGCTACAGAAAATAAATTCCAGGCAGGTAAGTATGTTCGTGGTCAAAGCAAAGGAGCTACTGCTAAAATTGATGGGGTTGTTGATCCAAAAGTTGATGAGATTGATATCAGAACGCCATTTACGTCAGGGAATAAAACTTCAATTGATTGGTATATTAAAACGACCGATGCTGGAACAGCGACTCCAGACTCTCAATGGGCTAGAATCGCTGGCAATAAAGAACTTAAATTTACTGATAAACAAAAACAAATATTCAGTAAATCTAACCAGTCATTTAAGTCTATCTTATTGCGTGGAGACATGATCACTACAGACGCTAATGTTTCACCTGAAGTGGAAATAGATGACATCACAGTAGTCGCCAAACGCCAAAGAATTAATAATTCTGTAAACAACGAAAACCTTCCAGCTGGAGAATCTACTGCTAGATTCATTTCGAAGGTGATTAAAGCTAACAGATTTAATTCTGTAACTGGTGATGCTACTGGCGAGCCTTCAGAACGAATTATGATAGACGCCAGTGCATATTATCCAGAAGGTTCAGAAATAAAAGGATTTATTAGGGTTAAAAATGATGCCGACCCTGAACCAATATCTGATAAACAATATACTTTAATGTCGCAAGTTGATACTGGTAGGTCTGTATTGGGCGAGATGCAAGATAAATCTGTGATTGTATTTTACCCAGCAGCAAACGTCGCTGGTGACGAATTCTTAGAATGTACAGTAGTTGGTCAACTCGGTGTGACTGGTATGAATAATGTCAGAATGGATAACACTGATAATATAGTCAAATACCAAAACATTACTGGCGCGAAGTATGATGGGCTCAACGAATTCCAAATAAAATTGGTGTTCACTAAGCCAGAAAATAGTGGAACTGCATATGCGCCAGAGATAAGCGATTTGACAGCGATTACTCACGATAAACCATTAGCGATAACATAATATGACAAGAATCGTTGAGGTGGTCGATAGACCTGATTTGGTAAAAGATCTAGATACTGGATCAATATATTTTGTTGGGGATGAAGAAAGAAAGAAATATAAACAACAAAGAATCAGGTATGAGAAACAAAAGCAATTAGTAGAAGATGTTGATCAACTTAAGAATGATATCGATGATATAAAAACTATGTTGACAACTTTAATAAATAAGTAAAACCACTTTAAGAGAATAGAGATTTCAAATGACAGTAACTGTTGCAAATACCGAACTCAATAATAGTTTCGACACTTGGAGGCTGAACACTAACCTTGTTGCTACCATAATCAGTAATAATGCTGTTACTGTTTCTGGCACAGGCGATACTGCTCGTGGCGGTGAAGCCATTGGTGATGGTCATGTTCATGGAAATTTCTCAGCGGTAACACTAAGAACACCAACTATAGTTGGCGGTCATCTTGGTACTACTGGCATCTCTGGTGGAATAACTATAATGTCGAATACTACCATCGACTCCACAGTTGATGATTTTACAGTTAATTCTGACGCAACATTCACAGCTAATGTTGATTTTAATATTACTGGTACCGATCGATTGCATTTGCCATCTGCAGATAGAATCAGATTGTCTGGCGTGAGTGCTGGCGATTTCTTATTCGTAAATGAGGATAGTGAAACTCTTGATTCTAAGCACCTAACAATTAGAGACCTTACTGATTTAAAGTTGGATCATGACCACTTAACATTAGCTGGCGGTAATACTTCTTTCACAGGAACATTTGGAGATACAGCTGGTCGTGGAGAATCTCCTCACTTAATATTTTCTGGAGGCAATGCTAATAGTGATGTTGTTGAGGTATATCTTGCTGGTAATCTCGGTACTACTGGCGGTGCGTCGGATCAAGGTAAATCAGATTTATATTTAAAACTTGTTGATGCTGGCGGTGAATCTGCTCTAGTCATTACTGATTCTTCGGAATCCATAGTTGCAACTATAGATTCAGACGGTAATGCTGATTTTGTTGGGAATTTAGGAGTAACTGGTAACGCATCTATAAGAGGAACTGCTGACGTTACTTCCAACCTGACTGTTGGCGGGAACGCTGATGTCACTGGAACTCTGGGAGTAACTGGAACAGCTACTTTTAATGGTTCGGTTGATGCTAAAAGTAATGTTGATGTTACAGGCACATTAGATGTAACGGGAACATCTACTTTTAATGGTTCGGTTGATGCTAAAAGTAATGTTGACGTCGCTGGAACTCTGGGAGTAACTGGAACAGCTACTTTTAATGGTTCGGTTGATGCTAAAAGTAATGTTGACGTCGCTGGAACTCTGGGAGTAACTGGAACAGCTACTTTTAATGGTTTAGTTGATGCGAAAGGTAGTGCGAATATAGGTACTACTGGCACTGATACCTTGACGTTGACAGCCACAATAGATTCAAGCGTTGTCCCTAATGGCGACCAGTCATTGGGTGGAGTTACTGGGGCGACTGGTATAACTGGAAGGTGGAACGAACTTTGGGTCAAAACTGCAGATTTCAGTAGTGGGATAGACTTCAAAGGTACTGAGATTTTCGGAAATACTGGGAAATTGAATGTCCCCAATGCAGTTACTGACGGTTCTATCGGTAATGCAAAACTTACTAATAGTAAGGTAACATTTACTAGCGGTACTGGGGTTATTGGATCAAATATACAAGCTGATCTCGGTGACAATATTACATGGACTGCTTCTAATGGCGTGACCATTGGGTTCACTGGATCCACTGGAACTACTGGAATTATAGATATTCAAGCTAAAGATGCGACTGACAGCGTTAAGGGTGTTGCTAGTTTTGACTCAAGCGACTTCACAGTATCAACTGGTAATGTAACTCTTGGTGATAGCGCAGATGGCGCTGTTCTTGGGGTTACTGGAACTGCTGGTGAAGTTGAAGTAAGCAGAACCAATGGATCGGTAACAGTCGGGTTACCGAATAGCGTAACAGTTTCTAGTAATTTAGATGTTGGTGGTAATTTAGGCGTAACAGGAAGATTAGAAGTAACAGGAACGCTTAAATCGTATGGCAGTTTCAATGCTAATGGACAATACATAACTATAGGTGCCACAGGCGCTTCTGGTGTTGCTTTAGATAGCACTAGAAAGGCAATGTATGATAATGGCGGGATTAGTAGGCTAGATGTTTGGGCTAATACAGTATTCAAGGATAATGTTGATATTCCAGGCGGTGTTGTAACCAGTGATTCTGGCAACTTCAGCAGTTTGACTGTTACAGGTAATTTGACTGTTGATGGTCAAGCGACTATTCTCGCAGGACATGAAGGTATCATAAATTTAGGAAATCAAGATTCAGAATCATCATATGATGTCCTAAACATAAACGCAAAAATTAATAGCGCATTAATAAATTCTAACCGCCAATTATTCTCTTCGGATGGTTACTTAAATCCAGCAACTCTTGGTCCAACCAGCTCCTTTGATGCTCAAATTCCAAACCACTATTTGGGAACTAGCGGTGCTACAGCAGGTTCTTATGGTTCTAGTACATCAGGAACTACAGTTACCGTTAATGATAGAGGCATAATTACTGAGATAACTCAAGAGAGCATACCGAACGCAACTACAGCAAGGAAGGGTTTAGCATCATTCAATACTAATGCGTTTAGCGTTTCTGGTGGCGCAGTTTCTTTGAAAGATGGAAATAATGGCGCTGTTCTTGGGGTTACTGGAACTGCTGGCGAGGTCGAAGTTAGTCGTGTTGACGGTACTGTTACTGTGGGGCTTCCTGATGACGTCACCATCGCTGGAAACTTGACTGTTAATGGCACAACCACTACCGTCAATACTACAGATTTGATTGTAAGCGATAACTTCATAGAATTGAATGGCGACTTGGGTGCGACTGCTACGCCATCATTGAATGCTGGTATTGAAGTCAATCGTGGTTCCGAAGATAATGCAAGAATATCATGGAACGAAACCAGTGATCAGTGGCAAGCGGGTGTAGTAACCGTCAGTGGTGATGGACTATTTACGTTATTGACTACTAAAGATACATCAATCACTGATCGAGCAGAACTGACCAGCGTAAGTTCTGATGATTTTCTTCTAATCGCTGATTCTGTTAATTCTGGTCAGATGAAAAAGGCTTCTATTGCTAATATAGCTCTACAAGGCGGTGATGGCGCAACTGGCGATACTGGTGCCACTGGTGATACTGGCGCTACAGGCGCTACAGGCGCTACAGGTGCTACAGGCGCAACTGGCGCTACAGGTGCTACAGGCGCAACTGGCGCAACTGGCGATACTGGTGCCACTGGTGATACAGGCGCAACTGGCGATACTGGTGCCACTGGTGATACAGGCGCAACTGGCGATACTGGTGCCACTGGTGATACTGGCGCTACAGGCGCTACAGGCGCAACTGGCGCTACAGGCGCAACTGGCGCTACAGGCGCTACAGGCGCTACAGGCGCAACTGGTGCTACTGGTTTGCTTGATTTGCCTAGTGCTCCAAGTTCTGATAAGATTGTATTCTATGATAACTCAGAAAG
>Ga0105236_1000067_pt1 | contig 12815 bp, 16 predicted proteins | sample Virmet3827_250_FD_89712 | JGI IMG/M metagenome (GOLD analysis project Ga0105236, IMG submission 89712) | Marine viral communities from the Southern Atlantic ocean transect to study dissolved organic matter and carbon cycling - metaG 3827_250 | ecosystem: Environmental > Aquatic > Marine >... | reverse complement strand
GATCGCCTGAAGACATCGTGATTGACATAGAATCGACCACCGCCCCGTAAATCGTTTCTGAAAATGAATCAGGAACAACGCGAATCAGATTTAAGGAATCCAAGGCGTTGCCCGTGGTTGCTGGTAAGAATTTCTTATCCCTTGAAGGTGCCCCGCCCGGGCCGCCGTCGGTTGTACTGCTAGCACCGATCGCCGCCTTTAAAAGTCGGTGAATATCTGGCCCCTTTAGCGTGCCATCGGAAACATTTAAATAGGTTTCGAGATCCCAAGAAACCGATAATTTTCCTGATATGATATTATCTTTGATCCTTGCCCGGGTCCCCTGCGCCGTATCGGTAAAGCTTCGATCTTGCTCAAATCCCATCGTGCAATTCAGCGGGGCAATCGCATGATTTCGCGTGAATGTTCCGCTGGAAGTTTCTAAATCACCATTTTCTGGTAAAATCTGAGTCCCGAATGTTCCAACGTCGGTTGGATCTTCGGGGCCTAAAACATAATAAAAGCCATTTCTAGCTAAAGGAAATTGATCGCCGATGTTGGCCATTTTGGAAACTCCTAAGTCGTGGGTTCGGTCCTATAATAATTAATACTGAAAACCATTGAAAGGCTTGCGGTTTCAATCGCTGAAGGGTCCCCCTCGCTGGTCTGTGTTTGCTGCAAGGTGATTGATTCGGCGCAAGATTCCCTAATTACGTCTTGCCTTAAAGCCCTTAATATATCTACCGTCATTTTCTCAATATCGGAATAATGATTATCAACCGTTCCATTCGTGGGGTTCATATGCGCCACGATATTCAACTCCATTGAACACCGGATAATATGGCTCGGGTTGTAGTCGTATGTTTCTATCCCCGGGCGAAATCCGATCCAAGGTCTTGGGAATGTTTCGCTATCATTCCAATCCCTTACAACTTTTTCAACTTTTGCCACGGTGAAATTATAAGGCGTTGGATCGCTGGTAGAAATACCCGATAAAGCAGTATCTACCGCGTCAAAAATATCATTCCGCGCCGTCACTGGACACCCTCAAGAATCCCCACCATGTCACCCATGGCAGCCTTCAATGCGACATCGTAATACTTTGTCGCTGGTATGTTTACGCTTTCTCTTAAAAGGTATTCCGCCCTAAACTTGGGTTTTTCTGTGTCGACCTTGGTTCTTTTCTTGGTTTTACGGGGCTTTCTAATGGGCCTTTTTCTGGCTTTCCGCGTTGTTTTGCTAGTGTTTTTGACTAGGAAAACATTCCCCGACTTCTTTACAACCGCAACCCGTAACTCGTTTTTTGTCCAATTTTTGGGCGATCCCCGCTTCCTGGCTTCATCTGAAAGCGGTATTGCTAACAGCTTACCCCTAGGGGATTTTAAGCCTTGCTTACCCCAATTATGGATATCAGCATAAACTAAAGGGTTGGCCACACCAAAAACGACTTTTTGCTTTTTCGGTTTTGAGACAATTACAGATCGCCAATTTTGGGCCAACCCGCCGGTTGTTTTTGTGGTTCCACCTTTTTCTTTCTTATTTAAAAGCCGCATAGTGGAAATGATTATTTTTTGTTCTAAGACATCGGAGCAAGCCACCGCTTTTGACAATAAAGCTTTATCTGAAACCAAATCCTTCAATCCTAGATTGAGATTGATCTTGACTGAACCCATTCGTCAACACCCGTTCCAGTCGGAATCATCACCGCGGTCTGTATTTTGGTCAAATTGACCTTGAACAAAATCCGGTGAAATCATGGTGTTACCATTTTGATTATTCAAATTGTCATGGGTTGATATTGAAATCGCGCCCGGGTAGATCCCACCCTCGGTGTTCATCTCCGCGATAAGATCACGCAATAGGTCTCTGTAATGAACGGTAGCTTGATCAACCGATCCACTGACACCCATAATCGATCGGTTGGTGTCTCGCGTTAAAAGCGCCAAAATACCACGAACACAAATCACGCTAGTCCGAAGAACCGCGTTGTTATATTGAGACAAAATCGCGTTTATGGTTTCGTTGCTTAGGATTTCCCGATTTGAATCAGTATCACCGATCCTAAACCGTACCTGATCAAGGGGCGTTGATAGACTATCGCTGAAACTCCAAGCCATCTTTTTCCCCTTTTGGTTAAGCCACCCGGTTTTCTATGTTTCTATATTAGCAAGCTTTTTGTATTCGCGGGGGGTTACAATAACCACCCCGACCATTTCATTAGAGCCAAGCAAAGCTTTTACAGTCTTAGGGGGGAAGTTAATGGCTTCGGGAACAAGTTCCCCCACCTTTCTAATATCCCCCCCGCTGATTTTCATGTCTCTTTTTGTTACCAAATAGCTTTTAATCACTGGATTCCCTTTTTCAGTCTTTTTTGGCAAGTAATCAGCTAGTGGCGTCAACATCAATTGCGTAAGCCCCAAGTTGATCTGAAACAAGCTTGTAATCATACGACGCCTCCACCTCGATCCTTGTAGATCGACGCTCGGGTCGGTCATACCGGTGAACACGTTGACCCGCGCTACCCGCTAGATACCGATTCCATGAGAAACCATAACCCGCTGAAGGCGTCATTAATGATGGGGAATCGGGCGTGTAGCAAACGAACACGTCATCCTCAGTACCAATGTGAGCCATATCAACATCTTGACCTTCAACGGCGACGTTTTCAACGCCGCGCAAAATGAAAACCCTAGGCAATCCCAAAAGGCCACCGATCAAATCTTTTGTCACGGTTCCCTGTTGAGTGTACCGAATGCGATCCAGTACTGAGGAGTTATTACAGAATGAGCGAAACGCTACACTACCAAAAACGATAGTGTTAGGCATGTAAGAAGTATTCTTTTGGATCGCGTCCATTTGAAGCTGGATATCCGAAACGGGATCGGAATCCGCCGCGCCCCATTGCCAAGTAAGAATGTCGTTACCGGTTGTCGACCCCTTCCATTTTGCCGCACCAAAGAATGAAGAAGTCCATTGCTTTTCCATAGAAATAGCCAACTTATTCATTAGGTATTTGGTTGAACTCGTTTCGAGATTCAAGGGGGAATCAGCATTTGCCAAGGTTTGATCGTCAAGATCAACCCCTAAGCTCCAAACATCACAGGAATATGATGAAGTGCTTAGTCCGAAATTGGCCATTGCGCTTTCAGCGCCCGGGGCTCTCAATTTGAAATCGTCCCTATTGAAATCCCCTTTTGAGAAAGTGAAAAACAGATCAGACCGTTTATCAACTGGAACCGTGGGGAATACCGAACTATGCACAAAGTTCTCACTTTGCTGTAAGTATGCTTCACTGATATTTGTAAGCGGTTTATTGACATGAACATCATTTCTTGAAGGGCTGCCGGGCATTTCGATTCTCCTTTTGCAAATTTCATTGCAAATTGTTTTGTCTCAATATGAGATTAAGCTTTCTTTTCTCCGATATAAACCAACACGGGGAACACGTCCCCACTAACCGCCGATGACAACGCGATCCCACACATACGAGACCCCGAAGCCAGCGCAACCGCTTTTCCGGTTATGTCGCTTCCTACTTTAGCACCACGGGTTATGGACCCCGCCGATTCTACTTTTGCAACACCACTGAAAACCACGGGCACCGAATCGCCCGCTTCGCTTATTGTTTCGCCGCAAACACCGACGATTCCCGGGCTGTCAATATCGTCCACCGTCGAGATCGAGCGATCCGCCGTCTTAACCAAGACAAAAGTGTTCTTGGCTAAAGCCGCGTTGCTTGTGAATGTCGCCACACTGGCTGATTCATAATAGGACATGAAAAACCCCTACGCTAAAAGCTGCGAACTTGGAGCCAATAAGATATCAAAGACATCATCGGCAACCGCGCTTGATAATGCTACCCCGTGAACTTCATCCGTTGAAGCCGCCGCAACCGCTTTACCCGACGAGCAAGTTACTTGCCCGCCCCGGGTTATCGTTCCGCCGCTTACAACTTTACTGATTCCTGAATAACCGATAGCAACCGCCGCGCCCGCCGTGGTTTCAGCGGTTTGTGCGACACCAATGCAAATATCAGTCTTGGCCGCGCCCGCGATAAATTGCCCATCCGCGCCGCTGATCTTTACAAAGTTGTATTGGTCAATGGTCCCGGTGTTCAACTCTAAAGAGATACAATTCAGATTTTCATAAATTGCCATTTTTTAACTCCACCCAATCGATTTCGAATAAAGGTCTTGATTATCTTTCAAGGTCCGTTCGTAGGCTTTCAAATAAGATTCGCCGGTTTTTGCCACGCGGTGTCGAGCCTTTTGCTCGATCTCGATCTCGAAATCATTTTGATTAGCCGATCCATGGGTTGCTGAACTTTGACTGGTTCCATGCTCCCCAAAAACGCCGCTGTTTTGACTAAAGGCGTTGGTCGCTTTAAGGATCCCTTCCACCCGCGCGCAAAGATCGGGGCTTAGATCGTCAAGATCTCTTAAGAGCAAACCAACTTCGCCCGGGGTTGCCCCGGGGATCACATTGTAAGATTCACCCGCCTTTTGGATGAACTCTTTTTCTCGCTTTTCTGATTCATGCTTTTTAATTTTTTCATGAAGTTCTTCGTTGGCTTTAAATAACTCTTGAACCCTCGGATCGTCATAGGCTTTTAGCAATGCTTGCGCCCGTGGGTCTTCTTCCGATTTCTTAAGCTTATCCTCATCGGATAACTTAGAACCCTCGGATTCTTCACCTCGATCAAAATCGGATTGCGCTTTGTTTTCGTCAAAAACACGGGTGCCCTCGGATTCCTCGCCTCGGTCAAATTCGTCCGGTTTTTCTTCAGCTTTTAATCCAAGGGCGTTCTGGATCTTATCAAGCAACCCCGCGTTTAATTCTTCTTTGACGGCGGAAAGTAATTTCATCGCATCCTCAATGGTGCTTTGCCCTTCCTTGCTTACCCCATCAACGGTCATTTGCTTTAAAATTTCGGTTGTGTCTTCATGCCCGGGGGACGATAAGATCGCCGCTGTTAAATCTTTCATTTCAAAATCCTCCGATTTCCAAAGTGCGAATTTTCGCTGGTTTGCACCGCGCTTTACCAAGCTAACCTCGTGCACCGATAAAGAAGAAAGGTCTGTCGCGTTTTGCTCATCTTCATTTTGCTCACTGGCCATTTTCACTAATCTCCCCATATTCAACCGCCGGGATTTTTCCCGACTCATGGGCCGTTCTTAATCCGAAACCACCAATTGAATAAGCTTCGAAATTCCCATCTTGAAAATCTTTCCATAGGGAGTCATTTAGCTTTGTGCTCAAAATCCAAGATCCCGATGTCACGATGTCTTCACCCATTTTAAAGCGGTAAGCTTTGTGGGGTTCGTTTTCCATCGCTCGAACATAATCTTCCCGCGTTGGATAAGGTACTAGGTAAGATTCAACAGGAACCGCGCCCGCTGCTTTCGCCGCGTGATTCAAGCCAATCGTCCTTGAAGAACTCAGCCATGAATGGGCCGCGTCCTCGATCGTACCAGGGAAAAGAATATCATTTTGAGAATCTTTAGAGTATGGCGACAAAACAACGCCCGTAACCACTTTTTTCTCTGTATCGGCTTTGCTGATATTAACGTTGATTGGGTTGGGTTCGCTCTCATGAATTGAGGCTTCAACGGGTGAACCCGTTTGACTCGGTGGTTCACTATTAGATTCCAGCACATGATCGGGGGTGCTGTCAAGAATTGATTTTATTATCCTAGCTTTTCTGGCTATCTCCCCACTATCACCGAATTTAAAAATCGAATCCGGGTGGGGGAGCCGTGTAGAATATTGGCTTTTGCCTGCGCTTAATTTACCCAAGCCAATCACGACCCCCCCACTTGGGGGACTCTTAGACGTGGTAATCTTATAATTAGGATTGCCCAGCAATGGAAGATAAACTTCCTTAAAGATTTCTAAGGGCTTACCCGTAATATCGGAATCACAAAGAAAAACCACGGATCGATTCTTGGGTGTATGCGCCTTTTGCAACGTAGCAAAAGCCCACCCCGGCAAAACATCGAAAGCTTCCCCTAGCGCCTTCATTATCAAGTTATTGTTATTTAAATTCTTTACAATCGATTCCGCATAAACCGCGCTTGCTCCTATATGCGAAGATTCGCCCCGGATCTTCTGCACCCGCGATAAGCTGAAAATCCGATAAACATCGGTTAACGTTGCCAAGGTCTTTTCATCGCCCCCTAACTTTGTGATTAGAAACTTTTCAGTGTTAAGCGCCGCGAAAGCCCACCCGGGTAGCCGCCGCTTGGCTTCCACCAAGGCTTTGCCCACTGGTAAAGCATTGGGGCGCCCTTTCTTATAAGGCGCCAACCTAGGCTGTATATGCGCCGCGCTATAGGCAATTCTGAAACAAGTTTCATCCGTCCCACCGTCGGAAATGCAACCGTTGAATGTTGCCATAAACTTTTCTTGGTCTGAACTTTTTGGTAAAGCCCTTTTCACCTTATCGGGTAATTCACTAATTTCTGAATATGGCATTTTCTACTCCCCCGCCGCTTGTTCTTCATCGGTTGGTTCAACCGCAAAGTCTTGTGGTCTACTTAAAAAAGCATTTTCGGATTGTGGGGCGCCCGCCAATTCCCTTACCCACTTTTCTAATTCATCATCGGGGGTTATGATCCCCGCGCTCACCATTTGAGCGATCGGCCCTGATATTTCTTCAAGGGGCATTTTCTCTAGATCGCCGTGCCTTATTTTGGGATAGGTCGCCGCGTCTAAATTTCCATTCATCCGCATTAATTGCTCAACCGCAACATTCAACACTTCCACAACCGCTGACAGGAAGCCGCCCAATGCCTGAGAAAACATGTTGGTTTTTGTTGACGATAAGGCCCACGATCCCGTGGTGCCCGATCCAAGGAACAAAAAATCAGCCAAGAAAGATCGAGCGATTGCCTTTTCAAGCCGCTCGATCACGGGGGTGGTTTCTGCGGTTTTGCCTGACGATCCACTCATTAGTTGAAACTTGTAACCGCTAGCATTGCCGTCTTGTGTCACCTCGCTGGGCAAAACAAGACCGGCATATTCGTCGGATTTTACCCTACTAACCATACTTTGAAAGTTCTCAAGTAACTTCTTTTCTGCGCTTGTCGCAGAATCGGACAATAAGCGTAATGGGACTGTCATAACAGGTAGCCCGCTCAAATTGCGACTAATACCAATAGCTTCGCTTATCTGTATCTTTTTTTGAATTGAATATGACACAAAACAATTTCGCAATAAGCTACGCCCTTCGGGGTTGTCCTTCATGACACCCACGGATCGGAACAACAAAAGCTTTTCTAGTGGTATGTAGTTGATCCCATAGTTAGGTGGGGCCATTTGATACATTCCCAAAAGTTCCCCGCTCTCTGAAAATTCCCAACCATAGTTAGTATCTTGAGATCTTGGGGAGAACTTACACCAACCAATCTTGTTATCGGAATAAATTGAACTCTTGGATTTATCGTCATTTCTTCCTTGTCTCATTTTGAAAACAATCTCAAAAGTAGACCAACCATAAATGCATATCCCCCTAACCGCTTCGCCCATAACGTTAGCCCATGATTGGGATAGGTCATCAATGCATTCTTCAACGAATTGCGCCGAAGCTTTAGCCCCGGGGGAATCATCCGCCGCATCAACTTCCCACGCGACCTTTCTAACGAACGAATCGATCAAGAATAACACGGCTCCGATCGTTGCGTTATTGTCACTCATCTCACGGAAGATTTTGACCCCGTTACTTCCACGTAACTCGGACAACCATTCTTCATCGATCGTCGTGTATCCATTTGAGAATCTATTTAAGCCGGTGACACCAATTTGGGAATATGGATCGATGTTTTGATCTTCTTCCTTAACGTCATTACCGCCCGGGGTGTAGGGATTTTCTGCCATTATCTTGACCTCTGTTTTTTGTAATCTTTTTTAGAAGCCGGAGCGATCCGGCACCTGCAATTTATCCGCTCACCCGGGGGAAGCGATCCATCCCCGGGTGCTAAAGCTGAAACGATCCCCGATGCTTCGGAATCCCAAACAAATAAATCATCAACGGGAATAACCACGCCATCTAAATCCCTGTGAGATTCCCGCGTTCTATCGTCGTGAAATGACACCCACATCTTGAATTTTGTGCCCCGTGCTTGGTAGCTTTGAAACGCCGCGTTATTCCTGGCTTGTGTTAATTCGGTCCTTGCGATCATACTTGCCCGCCTTGCCACGCTATATGGATCCCTTGAACCATTAACCCCGTTATCACCGAAAGTTCTAAGCTTGCGCCCCCTGAACTTGAATGGTTCCGCCTTAGGCAAACCCGCCCGGGTGAAAGGATCCGGCCCGGGGACCCCTTCAAGCGCCCGCCGTATGTATGCATCACTTGCCCTGATACCGTACTTGATTTCCTTCTCTCTTAATGACGCCATGAAGTTCCTAGTTGAATCATAAAATTCACGTCGAAGATCTGAAATGATTTCGTTGGCCGCGATCTCAATACGATATTGGGACCGCCGAAGTTCATTAAGGTATTCTTCACCCCTGATAATGGTGTTGGTTTCATCCCGATAATTTGACCTAAAGGATTTCATATACCAAGCTTCAAGTATGCGCTTCAATTCTTCCGGGGTTCCCGCATACTCTGCTTTCTTGATTATCCCGCGATCTCTCAGCCACTGGTTCTTTAACCTGATCAAAAACTTATTGATCCATTTTGACACTTGAGGACCCATTGCCCGTTCATGGGCCGCCGCGATCCTTGCACCCTTACCAGCGAACATTCGCCCAATGGATTCCTCTTTTGCGACTACATCCACGCTAGGGTTCCAACCGTATGATTTACGCTGATGTCCATGTTGATCGGTGTCTGGTTCTTACTGTCAAGTTCAGTGATTCCCCAAACCATTGCATCCAATCGATCGTCATCATTATCACCCGAGCCGGGTACGAAATTGCAAAGTTGATCTTCAAGTTCAGTCATGGCCTTACAAAAGTGAACCTTCCCTTGCTCAAAACGAGAAGAAATAGGTTGCGCCCGCGTGAATTTTCCTTTTGAAGCTCTCACCTCTTGGATTGAAACCGTTGGGTCGATTTGGTTTATTATCTTGCGCCATAGGTCACCGCCCTGATTCACTTCGACCACGATACAATCAGCCATATTCTCATGGTACAATCTAACCGCCGTTGCCATTATTTGATCTGGGGGGGCCACTGAACTCAAATCGTCGAGAATATAAAAATGGGAATTTTCATCTATCCCACAAATCACAACCCCGCTTTCATTTGATCGTTCGTGCGATGTCACCGCAGGATCTACCGCTATCACAACACGTACCAAATCAGGAACATTCGAACACCGGTTATCATCAATCGACTTCCTGGTAAAAATTGCGCCGGGCATTTCATCCAAAAGTTCCCCCTCTAATTCTTGGCGCCCCATCGACGTTCCACCGTATTCTTCAAAGATTTGCTCCATGAATATCGGGCTAAGGTTTGCCCTGTTTTCTTTTGTGCTCCCCCGGGTAATCAATGTCCTAGGGTTGCTTACAATCTTTCTGAGAAACTTCTTCGGGCGTGGGGTGGTGGTTATAATAGCCCTTGGGCGCCTTCCAAGCCTTAACCCAAACATTGCCATTGACCAAGTATAACCGCCGCGATTCCAAGACCCTACTTCATCCGCCCAAATCAATTCGCATTGTGGCCCCCTTAGGGCTTCGGGTGTATCACTCGAAAATGTTAAGGCAACCGCGCCATTGGGCCAAGTCAATAAACGCTTTGACGGTTCATAAAGGGGACGAAAATTTGCCGGGGAACAATTCACGATCCCGCTTTCACCGTCGATCATAACCGATCGGACATCACCCACGGTTCGACCGATCAAATGGATTCGAGACACCCCACCAAATCGTACCGATTCAATCACCGACTCCGCCCCGGTTCTAGTTTTGCCCCAACCCCTTCCTGTCATGATCAACCACGTTGCCCAATCCCCTTCTGGGATTAGCTGCTCTTTTCTCGCGTTAAACTTCCAGTCTTTCTCAAAAAGAGAAATCTCACTTTCGGACAACTGAGAAATGAACTTATTCCTCTGTGTTGCATTCTGCGAACTTAACCAACTTAGCCAGGATTCGCGATCTTGCGCTGTCGATGTCATGTTCAATTGGTCCCCCTTCCGGCCCGCTGATTTCTTGCTGAATCTTCGCCGTCATACCGCGCCGCCTTTCAAGCTTCCACGCCGCCGCTTGCCACGATCCACCAATCGCCGCTTTCTCAATTAGAGCCAACCATCGATTAGTGGCTTCCCCCTCAACTTCTTTTATGCGCTTTAAGAATTCGCCGAATTTCTTGCTTGTGGCTAGGTTTGGGCTCTCTTTTGCTTTATTCTTTTGATCATAATACCACCCCTCACTAAACCCCGCGCACCCGCACGCGTCCTTGACTGGACATCCCAACCGTATCGCGTTTAAGAATCGATCGATCATATCATCGGTTAAATCTTTAGGCTTTCGCCCCGCCCTACTTTTTGCTTTCTTAACCATTTAAAATCTCCGCCGTTCCCCCTGTAAACTCTTCCCATCGCCTCAATATGACATCACAATAAGCCGGGGAGATTTCCATGCCATAACACTTGCGCCCGGTTTGCTCGCAAGCCAATAAAGTTGAACCAGATCCAAGGTATAGGTCAACAATGCAATCTTTTGGATTCCCCCACCTTTCAAAAAACCAAACGGCAAGCGCTACCGGTTTTTGCGTTGGGTGGGACCTTTTCCTATCGGGTTCTTTTTCTACCCCGAAAACCCCGGCCCATTTTATTCTGGCAATATCTCGTTTGTGTCTGGACTTCGACCAACATGTTTCAAAACCTGACCCATACATTTTGTCAGCTGACTCATCTAGGCGTTTATCCCAAACAATCCAACTACCTTTATTTCTGTCAGGTATTATTTCCGCGTAATAATCCGCGCCCCACATAAAGATTTCTTTACAGTAATGGAACGATTCAAGAACATTCTTTATAAGTTTAGGACTAAAGTCTTCGTTGTCTCCAATTACTTTTTTATATTTATTGCCGCCCATCAATGATTTTTCTTTCATCATTTTTAGGGAACTTTTTGCCCCACTGTAGTCCGTGTTTAAACTCATACCATAAGGTGGATCGGTGAACACCATATCCGCTTTCTTCCCATCCATAAGCGCCGCAACATCTTCGGCTTTTGTCGAGTCCCCACACATCAACCGATGATCCCCAAGCTTCCAGATTTGCCCCGGTTGCGCCGTGGGTATTTCGGGAACATCGGGAACTTGATCGGGATCGGTGTTACCCTCGGAGATCCCCGTGACTTCATTAACAAGCGCCGCCAATTCTTCATCACTAAACCCGGCGGCTTCAAGCAATTCATCCGACTCAATTTGCAACGCGCTTAATTGCTTTGCCAAGCTTTCATCATCCCATTCTGCTAATTCCGCAGTACGGTTGTCAGCTATCGCGTAGGCTATAGACTCCGAGCCATTTAATTCGGTGCTTACCGTGCTGATATCTTGCCAACCCAAAGAATCCGCCGCCGCAAGGGTTCCATTCCCCGCAACCACCACACCATTAGAATCTACCACGATCGGCTTTTGTTGACCAAAACGAGACAAACTTGCTTTGATTGCTTTCAGGTTTTTCTCGTTATGGGTTCGCACATTAGCAGGATCCATAACCAAGGATTTTACGGGGACCTTATCGATTCGCATTTTAAAACACCTTTATGATTGGCTCACGGGCATGATCTTCCCAAACCCAATATTCTTTTGAAGCGTTAGGGGGAACCAAGGCTTGTATCATTTCGCGCCGCTCTTTTAATCCCGGGGGACGATTTGCTTTGACTTGTACCAGTCGGATCCCCTTATCACCGATCGCAATAATATCCCATTTTCCTTTAGACGCCGCCGCCCTTGTGCAATCGTACCCCTCCGACTCTAGCCGCCGGATCGTTTTGTGCTCTAACCGCCGCCCCTTCGCCGCCGTGTTTATTCGCGCCATGAAAACCCCCTAACCAATCTTTAAAACCTTTTTCGGTCTACCGCGACCGCCGCCCCTAGCCGCCCTTTTTTCAACTACAACGATTTCATGCGCCACAAGATAGGCAACACCGAGATCGATCAACCGCCCAAACCTTGAAGTAGATTGAGATTGCTTTTTCAGCGCCCCAATCGTTAAACCGTCATCACTAGATTTGATCGCCGATAAAATGATTTCGCAAACCTCAGGAAGGATCGGGAGAGTATCCGGGCTCAAATCGACGCAATGCGTCAAAGCGTGATGATCAAACGAGTGATTGGGAAATGGTGAATCAATTTCTTTATCGCGTTTAGATTTCATTTTTCCCCGCCCCAAAACAATTGTCTCCCAAAATCATACCAATTTCAACCGGTAATTAATGCCAGACCAAAAAAATCGACCGCTTACAACGCCGCTACAGCTCGAAACGACCGCTACCAATGCAACCACCGATTGATCTACAAAAGCCGCACAAGCCCCGCTCAAGCCCCGCACACAATCCATGGGATTCGAAAGTTAAACTTTCAATTAACATCACCTATGATCGGGGGGAGCATCCTTGCTGCCCCCCTGGCTATGTCGGGGGCCGGGGGCAGCAAGGAAAACACAAGATGCGCCCCATCAAGCAGAGATAAAAGGCGCCCCAACCATTAACATAATAAACAAAACCTAGCAATTCCAAGGGCTTGTTTTTTTGCAAACCTCATTCACTTTCTTTTGTGATAAAAGACAAGGCTCTAAAAATAAATATGGCAATTATGGCACCAACCCCGGGGCCATATTTATTTCGATTTTCGGTTTTGTAAGTATCTGTTTTTATTAT
>Ga0105236_1000061_pt1 | contig 13315 bp, 10 predicted proteins | sample Virmet3827_250_FD_89712 | JGI IMG/M metagenome (GOLD analysis project Ga0105236, IMG submission 89712) | Marine viral communities from the Southern Atlantic ocean transect to study dissolved organic matter and carbon cycling - metaG 3827_250 | ecosystem: Environmental > Aquatic > Marine >... | reverse complement strand
GGGCTATGCTTGAGAGCCCTCTGAATCACGAATGAGTGAGAGCCGTCAGCATGAGAGGCTGATAATGAAGCGCCAGGCTCGACGATATTTCCCATATTCACTTTCGAGGTCAAATCGACATCTGGGTATTGTTGTTTGAAGAGGTAGTTCGCTTCTGGGAGGGCTCCAAAGAAAGTGCCTTCGGTCATCTCCCCATGATGCTCGTGTATCCCATCGCTCTTAGCGCCTGTAATATACTCCCCCTTCTCATTTCGTAGTAGGACCTTACTTGGGTGAGTGTCTCGGTCAATCGTCCCATCCTTGTTCTTCCTCGGTTTGAGCACCCAAGTACCGTCCACGTAATTCTGGTGCTTCGCCAGATGCTGAAACCTAGGGGTCCAGACGTGTTTCAAGAAGTCTGGATGCTGCCCGTTTGGACTGTCTGGATTCAACCACACACCCTGCTCAGGGTAACGATTCTTGTCTAACAGACCCTTCTGGCTATTATGCAGTTTAGTAGCCTGATTCAACATCTTTCTCAAATCGACCTTCTTGAGTTCCATCTCAGCACTGTTCCTTGGGTCTATCTTCCCAGCCTTAACCAAGGCTCTGAGGTATTCGTCTACTAGGGAAGTCAAGACATCCCTATTGACGAATTTCAGAGGCTTGCCATTTACGTCTTGCTCGCTGGGATGGTCCGGGCTTTCCCCCCATCGTTTGAATACCCCTGCTTCCACATCACTGGTGTAAGGGTTGATGTGTAAGGGGTTCACACCATCCGGTACTTCACTAGGAGCGAAAACACGCTTCATCTCAGCAGATTCCCACCGCCCGGTCAGTGGATTATATTCTTGGGGTATATGTGGATGTCTGACCCATATCCCATGTCCTTTCAAGAGTAGGTCATCGAACAAGTTACCTATCACATGTGTCCCCTCCGAGGCAATAAGAGACCTATCGGATGAGCGCCCCAATATCTGGGGTCATCATCAGGGTCTACTTCTGTGGCTCCGGTAGGGCTGCTCGTGACCTTGTGCTGCGCGTTCGGGCTAGGTCTATCATCATCATGCTCGGCGTCTTCCAAACCGGCTTTCCTCATTATCCCTGAACGCAAGAGTCTCTTCAATTCACGAATTAGATACTTGAACTCTGTTATGTCATTACTGTTGAGTTGCGGTGCTTTGAGTAGGTACTCCTCCGCTCGTGCTATAGTATCGAAAGAGGCGGCAATCGTATTAGCGATAGGTGAGGTGAACGCTGAACCAGCAGCCGCGACAGGAGAGGCAGCGGACGCTTGCTGAAGAGGCATACCAGAAACGGAACGAGGTTGACGAGCCGTATATGGAGCCATTGGCACTGAAGGTGTAGATGTAGATGCTGAAGGTGGTGGGGGCACCGCCGCTGAACGTGATTTAGGCCCTTTCCTCATCGTACCTGCAGCGCCAAAAATACCAGTCCCAGCCTTAGTGACACCTCTACCTGTCCCCTCCCTACGGGCTACTTGGTTCCTGAGTTGGGAATTATGTCTATTTCGGAAGTCCTTCTGCCATGCGATTTGGGTGGTTTGTCTCCTAGTACGAGTCTCCAGTCTCCTAAGATTAGGCTTCTTCGTCTTACCAACTTGCCTGTGCAACTTATCCCAGTTTGCAGGTTGCTTCTCTGGTTTCTTGGTGTTGTTGTGAGGTAAGCCACTCAGACCGAGTTTTTGTTTGTAGTAGTTATCTTCTGTGCTACCGCCCATACCTTTTCTTTTCTTCGCAGTCTTCTCACCTGTCGCTTGATTCCTGACAGTTTGTATGGTGTCTGTATTACCATAACGCCTTTCCCTCTTCTCCTTCCGGGTAGCCTTTTTCTGAATCAAGGCACCCATAGCCAAATCCATCGGCTTACCTGTCATGATATTGGGGCCACCCATCACAGAACCACCACCAGTCTTGGCGCCAGTGGCGACATCTAAGGGATAACCAGTGCTACTAACAGGGCCCGTCATCTCAGATAGAGCCTCGTCATTCCTCTCATGGTCCTCGTGGCGATTCTTCTTACCGTGAACCCGTAAGGAAAGGTGTTGGAGACCTGCAATTTTTCTATGCCGAGCCTCTTTCTCCTTTCGCTTACTCTGGTCCTCTTCCTCCTTCCCCTTGGGGTCATCTCGCCCATAATTACGGTCCTCTTCCGCAAACTCTGGTGCCTCACGTGGATTGAAACGGAGTCCTGATGTAGACCCTCGCAAACCACCCCCGACATCCTTCTCTATTTTCTTACCAGCCATATTCTCCCTCCAACATGATGTCATGGGTCAGTTCCAGCCGACGAACTATATCTCGATAGAATGCAATGAGTTCAATGGGTGATGCGAACACACTCGAGAAAGATTTCAGCATCTCCGTGAACTTGAGGAACAGGAAATCCAAACGCTCCCTCTCAATGAAGACTTCTTCCGTATCGTCGTCTATGATACGAAGATAACTGTCCTTCAGTTCTTGAACTAAGCCTTGGTGTAAAGCCTGATTGGCTGCTATCTCTGGGTTCATTGGACCGACAGCCTCGTACCAACGGTCCACCACCTCACTGAGGAGGGACAGGAAGAGTTTAATCTCCTTGATATGTAGTGGGCGATTCTCTGTAAGAATCCCACTCATCCTCACGTCCTTACACATGAGGCGATGAACAGGTACCTCATAGAACTTAGGACGCATCTGAATCTACCTCCTCCTCTTCTAACAGTTTAGCCCTAACTCTCTTCCAGACGTCTGGAGACTCTTTAGCGAGTTCAACTTTAAGGATATTCACAGTATCAGCCTGAATGTTATGTTGAACCTCTCCCATCGCCTTCTCTTGGAACTTGACCATAGTAGTAAGGGTCTCGCGTACTTCCTTATGGAGGCCTATGATATTCTTCACATAGGCTGGGTCATTCCGGTCAGCGTCATCAAGGAAGAGTCCTAACTCACCATTTAATCGTTCTAGATTACCACGCATCACGTCAACCTCCTTACCTGTACTAATGGAAATTATATCCACAGCGCTTCTCTGGACCAACGGTTTTAGATGATGCTTCAGGTGGTGATATACGGTGGACTCACTACAACCGATTATATCGGCTATTGCATTAGTGTTCATCCCACCAGTGTAGTACGCTTCTTCGACTTCTGCTCGCTCAGGGTGGGTACAGACGACACAATCGCTATTGGAGCCCATGTGGAACTCCCCCATGTGATTGCGAAAGTGTCGGTCGGTTGTACCCTCACGCCACCCCAAATCCTTGTCTAATTGTTTCGGAATGACGCCTCCCGCGAGAAGCCCCTCCTCCAACTCGTCCCTGTCCCCGTGTTGGCAGAAGGCGCAAGATTGACGTGTAACGCGTCCACTCACGGCTCATGAGGAGGGGGCCGCGCTCTAAGCACTTTCGTTTGGGGCGTGCCAAAAAGGTACTAGGGGTTCCAGTTTCTAAATCGACTATAACGGACCTCAATCGAGCCATGAAGGACATTTTCACACTGAGTCACGCATCCAAGGAAGAAAAAACTCGTAGGCTCGCCGTATGCGAAACTTGCGAGCACAAAAAAGGGGCAAGGTGCAACCTATGTGGATGTTTCATAGGCTACAAAGCAAAACTCAAGAACAGTGAGTGTCCTATTGGGAAATGGTCATCCCTGTTCGCCGAGGCGTCTATAGACAGTCCCGGTGAGCAGAATGCTGAAAAATAGCACTCCCATAGAGTACATGAGTTCGTTCTGTGACATCTCATAGGCGGAGAATGCTATCAGCAAGAATGCACCCAAGGTCAGGCTTATCACTTGCACCATAATCATGTCCACCAAGGACGACTTCTTGATTTGAGTCATATCGTACATACCGTACACCATATCATTCAATGTCTCTACCGGCATTATCTCAACCCCACTGCCCCTCTGAAAAGACTACCAAAACCACTACCCACACTCTCCATCATCCCTGGGTTAGCCATTGCAGCGTTCAGTGCTCCACTCATCATGTTCTGCTGGACCATATTGAGAATTGCTTGTTGCTGTTGCATCGCCTGGTCACGGGTCATACTAGCGGCAGTCTGAAGGGTATTCGCCTCCATCGTCACACTGTCAGCAGTAGGCGCTTCCGGGAAGGCAGAGAAGTCAAAGACTAGTTTCCCTTCCTCGTTTTCGTTAATTGCGACATTCTTCAAGACATCGACCGTGGCTAAAGCGCTCACCTTGTAAAGGAGGGACACCAAAGTTTGCATGTTGGGCCCAGCGAACCACCTATCCACAGGTACACTAGTCTGTATGAGTGCCGCCATGACCTCAAGGTCACTAGGAGGTGCTAGTGGTGCGGCTTGCTGCATCCCCATACCGCCCATCATACCAGCACCCATCGCCCCATACATGTCTGCTGGCTGTTGACCGTAGCCCATTGGCTGCATTCCATAAGCAGTTTGAGCCGGGAGAGTCTGTTGGTTGTTTGGTAGACCTAGTGATAGAGTGTTAGCCTGTGGTTGACTATTCCCTAAGCCCCAACTCATTCGGTCACCTCCTCAGTCTCTACCACCGGCTCTTCCACATCAGCAGGGGGAGGGGCCGTTTGGCTTAACAATTCCGACAGACCCATGGTCGCGGAGGCCGCAGGGAGGTCCATCGCTACTGGTGGTGCACTGATATTAGCGTCTGTGAGAATGCGAGCGTTACCCGCATCGAACTGCCGCATATCGAATATCACCACAGTCATGTCATTTTGACCCATAGCGTTCTTCATCCTCACTACTGGGATGTTATCCTGCTTGAGCATGTTGAAGAATGGCTCATAGGGGGCTAGTTGAGGTGGTGTATTGTCCTTGAGAGCGAGCCCGGTGACAGGAACCGTCACCATGGACACACCTTTATTGAGCCTGCTCTTGAGACTGCTTGTGCTACCACTCTCCTCCTCCTGCTCGATTCGCTCCCATTTACAGAGGAGATGGTAAAGGTGAAGGTGCTCTGGGCAGTAGGTTCCTCTCAGGATACGCCCGCCAGTTACCTTCTCCCTGGCTTGGAATGCTTGAGGGCTTCCAGTCAAGGGGTCTTGGAAGTACTCCTCCCAAAGAGTCTTGCCAGTCTCCTCGTCAGTAATCATCTCGTAGACGTTCCCCGCCGCTCTCAATAATTCATCGATGTCACACCCGTCAATGCAACATCTAGTGGCATCTCCGACAAAGGCATACTTACCACCGAACCACCACCTCCTAGGATGGAAAATACTCCTCTTAGTGGGTGCTAGAAGGTTGTAGGCCTGCCTGATATCCGCCCTTCTCGCTTTCTGAGGGTTACCGTGATTCGAGGGGTAGAAGTTCACCTTCGGTATCTCAATGTGACGCTGTATAGCAGCGTCTTGCATGTAATTCTGAGCCTGTGCCATTTGCTGTAATTGCGCTAATGGCACCTGAGAGTTCGCTGCCACTGACAGCATTTCTTGGCTCGTTTGTGTGTTTAGGGCCTGCCCACTCTGGGCAAAGGGGTTTATTGTGTTCATAACCATTTTCTCACCAACTCAGCATTTCCAATAGGCTTTGTTCGACGTTCCACCCTATCCTTGTCGCCATCATGTTGACTCGACAGGGGATGCCTGCTTTTTGGAGTTTCACCATCGCTGGCCTGTAAGGGTCGAATATGTCGTGCTCCCTCAGTCTTTTTGACTGCCATAGGACGTTTGCGTTGCTGTCCCACCAGAGGTCTGCCTTGTTTGCGATGACCCAGACTTGCCTGGGAGAGTACTTCCTCCCCTTCCACCACGTCTTTAGACTCCGATAGCGCCACTTTCTCTCGATTAAGGATTCGACGAGATATTCCAGACCTCCCACTGCGTCGATGACGTCGCCGTTGTTCCCACCCTTCCCTCGATGGTCTACCATGAAAATCACTACCTCGACCTGCCTCTCCACCATGTCGTCTATCCACAAGTTCCAGAATCTCTGATGACCTCCTATGTCTGCGGAGTGAATAACCCTTTTTTCGCCATGCCACCGGACTCTCTTCCGGGTAGCCTTGGGGAGAACGTGGCCGCCACCCACAAGCCTTGTGTCGTGTATCGTCCTCTCCTCTACGTCTCCCATCTCTCCAGGTGTGGTCATGTAATGGTCTAGGGTGGTCTTCCCAACCATGGAAGGGCCGTAGACCCCGACTCTTCGCGGTTTTAGATAATTGTACAGTTCTTTCCCGTAGACTATTGCTCCCATGAGGATGGAACCACCGAACGCTACCATTCAAATCTACACCCAGCCATTCACTTTGTCCTGAGCCCATTGAATGAACCACTCGACAGTTCTGTCCCACACACTGACGTTCATTTGTTGCTCCAGGTAGGAAGTGATGAAGATGGCAGAGGTGGTGAAAAAGAGAGTTCGAGCCCAGCCCCAGCCACGCTCATAGTAGTTGTCTAGAGTATTCTGCCAGTGAAGAGCCTTCAGTGTCGCTTCTGTGGTATCATCGCTTGGTGTGTGAAAGAGCCATCCCATGTCATCGTCCCTTCTTGGCGAACTTACCAGTCACATCACGAGTAGGCTGCTTATTAGTTTGACTCTTAGAAACGGCCTGGGTGCCACCAAGGTCAATCCCCCCTCTATCATCTGCTGTATGGTGTGGGATACCACTGTCCAATTTCCCCATCTCTTGATGTTCCATCATCTCTAATTGTCGTTGAAACTGAGCCTCTTGGAGTTTCATCTCAATCTCCATCTGCTTGTTAGCCATCGTTTGCTGCATACCCTGCATGCGCCTGTTCCTATCCCTGTCCATCTTGGCGAACGTCGCTTTGTGGTCGAGGTTCTCCTGCATGAGGAGTTTGTAGAGGACGAAGGACATCCCTTGAAGTGTGAAAGCCGCCATGGCATAAGTAGCGGCGTTAGTTCTGACATCGTCCTCGACTTGGAGGAAGAGTTCAGCATCGAAAACTCCGATTGCTGCCCCCACTAATAGAGAGACGAAGGTGATGAGTCCCAACACTCTGATTTCGTCGGCGTTCGTATCGTCAGGCTGCATAGGTGGTAATTGGGACATTGGCATTCTATCTTCCCCACCTACGGGACAATAGCCTAGCACATATACTCTCCTGTTGAGAGCCTGACCGGGTTATTGATTTTCTCACCCTCTTCTCTTAATAAGAAAGAGAAAGAGATTATTATTACAGAATTAAACAATATTCTTGAGAATAATATCCCAGGCTCTGTCCATCGGAGTCTCCGAGTATTGAAAGCCCATATCTACATCATCATCAGAATCATCAGAGCGTTCCTGGGCTATTTCGGGCTCTGGCTCCACAGGTGCATCCTTAATCCTCCATTCTTGCTGAGAGGAAAACTGCTGCCAAGTGGCGGGCTCCTCTTCGGTACCATGCCCTGCATCATTTAATGCGATGTTCGCTTCTAACTTATCCTGCTCATTACCATCTCTCGCTCGGTCAGCCACTGCGCTGGGGTTATGCTCCGCGTTCCACTTCAATAGTTCCAGTCTTGCATGCCTCTTACTATCACTAGCACCTTGCACGCGCCCCTTCCAAGCCACCTCAGACTCACCCTTACGGCGACTTAGGTCAGCCTTGACTTCAGCGAAACGGTCAATCCTCTTCTGGGGCGCTATACCCATGCTCATCCTCACTTCCTGTTCGACACCGTCGATGTCAGGCACCATTCGAGAGAGGGTTTTCCTCCTAGCCTTGTCCGGGTACCCTTCCTTCACAGGCAGGAAACCATCTTCGAGAGCCCAATCGACGTTACCTTCTTCCATGGCCTTCAAGAGTGACTGCACTATACTTCGGTCGTTGGTGGTGTCCCAAGTTTGACGCTCGTCACGCTCGGTTACACTCTTATTAGTACCTGCTGGGACGATTCTATAGAATGCTTCAGGTTCGCTCGGGTTTGCCCCTTTCGCGATACCTTCTATCGCGCCATGAAGCAATGTCCAACGCTCCATCTTCTGTTTCAACTCCTCTCCCGCTTTGGGAACACGCTTCTCAACATGAGCGATGACCCTCCTCATGTTAGCGTTCGGAAGGAATATACCACTGGCTGTGTACCTACCTATGTCTTTGTCTTCAATGGGTCGAGCGCTCGTTGTACCATACCTTGTCTCAGTAGGCCACTTTACGCTCGCTGGGGCGAGTTCTTGTGTTAGCACTAGGAACTCATTCATTAATCCCCTATGTTTGTTGTTCAGCCGGCTCTTACGTGCGTCGTCCTCATCCTTCCTCATCCTACGATGGTAGTCTATCTTGTCCTCAGTCTTTTGCCGCCTCATCTTCGATTCGTCGAGGTGTGATAATTTCTTATTCACCTTACCAACTAGTCTCTCAACCCCGCCTCTGTCACTGAAGTCCTCCATCAGGAGGTTCTGGCCTATGCCCATAGCCCTCTTCCCAGGTTTACTGACAAACCCAGGATGTGGTTGGATTATACGCGTGCGAGCATCGAACAACTCATCTATCTCCCTCTCAATGAACTTTTTTCGCCTCCTCTGATTCTCCAGTTTCTTCTGAGCGGCATAAGAGTCTGGAGACGTAATAGGCCTCCCTTGGTTGTCCTTCGAGCCCGGCTTGATGACTCTCCACCCCGGGATGACCTCCCCGTCAGATGTGATGTGCAAGTCAAAGGCTTGCTCGACAAGTTTCTCCTTGATGACCCTCTTGGCCTTTTCTCGCTCTTTACTAGTGATGGGTCTCACGTTACCTTTCCCATCATCGTACTCGATTTCGACTCTCGGTCGGTATACGTTAATCAGGGCCTCGCTCTCCGGTATCATGATTCCTCTACCTGGGGTTCCCTCGCTTGGGTTCGACCGGTCGCGCTCGCCACCACAAGTCTCACACGGTCCATAGGTTCCCGTTTCTCTTCCGTTCTTATCACGGTCAGACCAACCAGGTGCACGCCCCTGACCTACACAACTAGGGCATGGCTCAGCCATGGGGTCTGGGGCTCCCCACCTGCCCTTACCCATTATTTCCAACCTCTCCTTCAACCTCTCCCGATTGTGTATGACCTCGTCTAAGGCGATTTTACTAGGGAAATCCGAAAATCCTTTACTGGTAAACCACGCCCTCCTGGCTGGTAACATTGAATGCGCGTTCTTCCTCAAGTGACTACTGAGTGTGAAATACCTGTTCCGTTGCCGCTGAGACAGTTCCTTCACCTCTTCCTGACTCAACTCTCGTAGTAAATGACTGATGTCTTTCGGTTTTGTCATGCCACTCGGGCCACCATACTGCTCCCCTAAGAAGGGGGCATCATACATTGTTTCCAAACCAGGGGTGGATTTGGCATCTGCGAGGCGTTCTTTCATACTAGAAGTCTCATGGAGCCCTAAGTCCAGGGTAGGCAACCCTCTCACGACTTTACCATGGTCCCACCTACCATCATCAAAGGTACGGACCCCATAGCCCAACTCATCCTTGTCACCCATCAAGTGATGGACGTTCTTCGGTGTGTGCTCCGAGGCATGACCATAGGCAAAGGGAGTGGTATCCCAACTCTCTAACTCATTCCCATCATCATCGACCCGTTGGGCTTTCAAGAGCGGGATGAAGTAATGACTGTCACCGTGCGGGATGCGTTTCAGGGCGATATCCCCATCCTCATTCTCGAACAAGGATAAACGATGGTGCTGGCCTTCTTGGAGAGAGTCCTCAATGAGATTACAGAGGTGTGAGAAGCCACCAGCGAGTCTCGTGCGCACATTTTCAGGCAGGCGGGCCATTAATTCCCGCTGAGCGTTCAACAACGAGTTGTACTCTTGGACCTGCCCACAACGCACGCATTCGTGCTCCTTGTACTTGTGATAACCGTCTTTCGATTCCGGGCATTCTGGTGCTTCTCTCTCCTGCTTTCTACGAGCCTTCTCCCTTTCCGCATGGTTAGGGACCCAAATCTGATACAACATCCTGTACCCAGCAGCCTCTCTAGCCTGATAGTCGGGGTCGACTTCCCACCGGGGTGCGGATACAGAGGTCTTTATTCCATCTATTATCTTCTCCTCCTTGTGGTCCTCATTATAATAGTAAGCACGCTTCCCTCCAATACCCTCTAGACCTAGCAAGTCCTCTACACCTTCGGGCTCCTCACTCGCGGTGCCACCCACCTGCAGGTATTCTGGTAGACGGGAAAACACCTCCATTGGGACGCTTAGTGTTTCATAGGCATTCACACCATCCGGTTTCATCTCCACTTTCCAGTCCTCAATCTCCTTGACATCAAAGTCATCGGGCCCCTTCATGGTCATGGCTGCATCAGCAAAGAAATCCGTCAGGACCTCAGGGGGGAGACTCCTCACATCATGCCCAGAATAGTTCGCAGCGGCCAACAACGAATCATACAGTGCTGCCCGGTCTGGAGGCCTCCATTCTGCATTCTCAGGGTCATAAGCCACATCCCCTGTTCCATCCATAGTGAAGCCATGGCCTTCGTGGAGGAAGTGCGAAAGTATGATACCCAGTGCTTCAGTATTAGCCTGCTGCTGGGAATCCCTCCCAAGCACCCCTGTCCCATCACAACCGGAACAGACTTGGTTCCCCTCACAGGTCGGACATTGCACTTTAGCCGAGGGGTCAGAGAGATGGCCGTGTAGTGTGATATCCCCGTCTCGTAGACCCCTGCGCTTCATTCTCTCCAACCAACTCTGCCAAGCCCTCTCCCCCTTCTCCGCTGAATGAGGAGGACGTAGATTGTTGATGATGTACTTCAAAGCCTCTTCTGACTCTAAATCGATGTTGAGGTGGTTCATGGACCTCCCTTGAATTGTAGGGAGGGAGAATATACCTCCATCCTCGTCCTCATACCAAGGGAACTTTCTCCTCTCTCCCTCTTCGGCCTCTGGGTGTGGGTTCATCTGCCCGGAATGGTATAAGCCCTCGAGTAAGTTGACTGACCCTTGGCCAGCGCAAGACTTGCACTTCACAGCGGAGCCCATTGTGTTCCTTGGGGTCCGCAGTTGAGGGGCACTCACACGACGTAGTCCTGATACCCATGAGTCAGGGTAATCCGCTCTCCTCTCAATCTCCGTCTTCAAGGTAGTCCAGAAGAGAGCGTCTGACTGCTTCAGTATATCACCCCCACTGTCAGTCTTGATGTCACCGGGGAACGCTTCAAGAGGCACATCGACCTCTTCCCACCCACCGCTCGTCCCAAGACCTGGGTTCCAAGGGTGGGCTACTGGGTTCCGGCCCTGCATACGGTACGACCAGAACCAATCCAAGAGGGGTTGCATCTCATCCACTGTCTTCCCTCGCTCCTCACCAGTCTCTTCGTCAATAGTCCTCGTTAGGAACAACTCACCATCATTGTGAGAGTCTTCTCCTATCCTACGCAACATGTGAACGTCGTTATCCCTCCAGGCTCTGACCAAGTCAGCGTGAATCCTATCATCACCTATCATCCTCTCCATGCTGGGGTAAGCCTCAGACTCGGTGTGGAAGAACTGCTCCTCGTCAGGTCTCGCAGAACCCATATGCTCAGCGTCTTGTAAGGTGTTAGCCTGACCCCTTAAGAGACCAAATACGCTATGCAGCAAACCAGGTTCACCAATCTCCTCTCCGGCATCATTAGTCTCAGTATCACTCATATCCAACAACGGCGCTTTTGAATCAGTGAAATCGAAGATGCTGCGTGGTAGGGGGTCGGAACGACCAATCGAGTCTGCCAATAACTGGTCTTTACCCTCATCAGTTAAATCGTACCAAGCCTCATTTAGAGCCATTATTTTCGAGAGTCTAGTGAACTGATTCCTTAAATCCGTTTCCAACTCCCAATATCTATCCCTATCCTCATACGTCAGCCCATATTGCTCCTTATCCCAACCGAGGACCTTCTGAGCCCATTCTACTCTCTGCAACTCCTCCGGCTCACTAGCCTTATCTGGTGACGGGAACCAGTAACCCTCTGAGTTGGTATGCCTGCCATAAGTAGGCTCCTCCTCTTGACGTTCAAATAACGAGGGGTACATGACGGCTATAGCCATGGCCCTCTTCAGGGATTCTTGCTCTTCCTCGCTTTGTGGGAGTGCCTTCCTGTCCATGAGTTCATGCAACATGATTTCCACCACGTTGTTGGTACGTATGGCCTCATGGTCATAGAGGCCCGCAGCCATATTGTCGAAGTTCTCGAAGAGGTTCCGCCCACCAGGGGAGAAGGACCTAGCCCTCATTAGAATCGAAGGTGGTGGGGCTCTCACCGTAGGCATCTCGTCGACAGTCACGGCAGTGTGACCACCATCATCTCGCATCAAATCGGCATGGAGCGGCTTCAGGATGTCCACACCTTGTTTCAAGAGGCGGAGGTGGGGTGGTGCGCCCTTCATGTATTTGATGGCCTCAACCTGTTGATTCACACCACATGACTGTTGGGGTATATTGGCATCAAGGCCTTTCTGACACACTGACCCCTGCCCCTGCATAATCGGATTCCCAAAATACTTCTTCTCATGCTCTCTCACGTGGTCGCGTAAAGTGGGGACCTCAGTCCCAATACCAAAGGGGTCACCGGGTATTTTAGCCAGGTGATTGCATATCCGACACGTGAAATCGTAAGGGTTTGTCTTCTCGAGGTACTCGTCGTCCCCGTATATGCTAGACAGCCTATCAATATCCTTCGCGAAGGGAGCCCGTTCCTCAATGTTAGACTTGAACTTCGTAGCGTATTCCTCACGAGCCTGCTCGTTTGTCATGCTCTCCGTGACTCGCCTTATTAGAGCATGTACCTTATCCTCCTGCAACCTCTCTCCCTGTAGGCGAAGTAGTTGCTCCCTATTGGTCTCAGAATCTGCCCCTTGAGCCGCTTGCTCTACCCTCTCTTGCTGTCGCTCCAATTGTTGTAGTGCGCTCTTCAGTAAGGATAACCCGTTCCTGTTACTCAACCCACCCTTGGATTCAACCGCGTGCCTCACTGTTACGTCCCCACTCACCAACAGACCCGGCTCGAATGAGGCGCCACCGCTACAAGTCGGGCACTCCTGCTCCATACAGAGGTCAGGGTGATTCCACACACTCGGCAGTCTACTCGGCTCTCTGTACAACCCGAGCGCTATCTTGCGCTTGAACTCATCTGGGTTGTCACGAGCCAGTTGTGCCATGTTGGGGTCCCTGCTTATTATCATCCGGGCGTTATCCTTACCAGTATAGCAGCAGGACTCACAACCTGCAGGGTGTCCGTCTTGGCCGGGTGGGCATGATTTACAGTCACTCGGGTAAAACTCACCCGAGTGCAATAGCATGTTATTCCCATCCAAAGCAGGCCTATGGATGAGGTCAAGGAGGTCTTCGACTACCTCAGCCTCTGGGTTATTATGCCTATTGACTATCCTGCCCACCAGAGCCTCCACCCATTCCGAAT
>Ga0105236_1000060_pt1 | contig 13492 bp, 14 predicted proteins | sample Virmet3827_250_FD_89712 | JGI IMG/M metagenome (GOLD analysis project Ga0105236, IMG submission 89712) | Marine viral communities from the Southern Atlantic ocean transect to study dissolved organic matter and carbon cycling - metaG 3827_250 | ecosystem: Environmental > Aquatic > Marine >... | reverse complement strand
TATCTTTGTTGTTAGCGAAAGTACCGTAGTTAGCCCCACCTGCTGCGTAAGCACCTTGAGAAGCTAATAGGTCGTCAATATCTAAAGAAAGATCAATACCTGCGTAAAGAGCCATTTCTTTTGCACCTCTATATTTGTCCAAAGACTTAATAGCAGCGTCAAAATCAGCCATTGTAATTGCAGAAGATCCAAGATCCATAGACTGACCTTTGTTTTCAATAAACTTCAAAAGACCTTCTGTGGTTGTAACTGAACCATCAGCAGAGTCTGCAGCAGCACCTTGATCTAAACCTACTGCAGATTCACCTACAATCATTGCTAACTCAGCATAATCTTGGAATCTTTGGTAAGTATCAGCCTCACCTTGCAAGTACCATAGGTAACCAGTTCCAGACTCAGGAGAGTTAACCTTTACATAAACAGCGTTAGTTGCTTCAGAACCTGAAACTACAAACGACTCTTTAATGATTTGACACTTGTTAGAGTAGTGGTGAACTTTAGGAGTTAATCCTACACCTTGATCAGTTTGCTCTGCGTAAGCGTTACCTACAATAGCAAATTCTGTATCTCCTGCGGCAGCTAAAGTACCGTCAGCAACATCTTTAAGCGTGTAAGTGTCTCCGTCAGTAGCTACTGCAACGTAGTACATAGCACCTGAATTACCTAATAACAAGTCACCTTTACGAACTGCTGATTGCTTATCTGTAGCAGAGTTTCCTCCATCAGTATCAGTAGGGTCTACCGTAAGTACACCAGTGTCAATAGCACCTGTTAAAGTGTTATGAAGAAAAGTCTCTTCGTAGTGCTCGAAAGTATTTGCTGTTGTTTCTTTTTTAGAACCTAAAAGTTCCATAAGTCCAGTAATCCCTTGATTACCGTATCGTTTTACTAGTTGCTCATCAACGTCACGCTTATGAAAAGCTGCTGTAGTATCTCCAGAAGCGATTAAGTCTGCTGAAGAAACGTAGTTTGATGTTGTTGCAACTGCTGAGGATGAAGGGGTTGCCTGCATTCCTGTAGCGATATTTACTGTTGCCATTTTTTTATGTTTTTAAAATAAATAATTAATTTTTAACCAAGAATTTGTCTTCTTAACATATCGAGAGTTGACTCTTGCTTCTGATTCGTCGCCTGCTTATCTTGCGTAAACGACGGGTTCTTAATCTCATTAATTACGCTTTCTGTTCCTTTGCTCCTATACTGATTAGCAACTCCCCTAACAATCTTGTCGATGTTATTCAGGATGTACATATCCGTATTAAGTTTATCAAAGTCCCAGCTACCGCTTTGGTCTACATACTTGTCGAAAAAGTTTTCTAGATCAGAGTTGTACGTTTTAATCTCCTGACGAGCATCGTCGTCTAGATTGTAAACATACTCTTCGCCTTGATCGTTCATAGAAAAGGATAACCCTTCTAAGTCACTAACCGTAGACTCCATTTGACTGATCCACTCAGCTCTATCTTCAGCAGATACTCCAGGATCGCTAGACTCTAAAGGTGTAGCGTAATCCTCTTTCACTTTGTTAAAATAGTCCCTAGCAGCTCTAGCGTCCTTATTAAGCTGAACCTTACCAGCGTTAACATCTCTCGCAGTATACTCTTCAGAGTCTGTTTTGTAAGTGGCTGTAACATAATCATTTAACTCAGCTTCAGTCAAATTTGGATTCTCTACACGTAGATACTCCTTTATTACAGCGTCGTCAGACACGTCAGACAAATCAACAGATTGAGTGTTTAGGTAATCTTGAACTGTACGCCCTGTGTTTTTAACATACTCATTAATAACTCGAAGCTGCTCGCTAGCGAAGTCACTACTTTCTGTTTCAGATACAGGGGTGTTAAGATCATCAAATGATGAAAGGTCTCGCCCAAGCTTCTCGCTAAGGTATTGTAAGACGGCTTCGTCATCATTGATTTCCTTTCCCTCTTCCTGCTGACTACCTTGAGGTTCGTCAACATTGGGTTCCTCAGTATTTAAAGAACTCTCTCCTGTTAAGTCTACAACACCAGGTTCTTCCTGAGTTGTATTCTCTGTTGCCTCAACTGCTTGGTTTTCATCACCAGTCAAGTCAACAATATTTTGTTGGGGCTGTTCGTTTTGAACCTCTCCCCCAAATTTCTGTACTAATTGTTCTCTTATATCCATGTTAATTTAATTTACTTGTTATTTCGCAAATATAACGATTTTATTTGTAATCGCAATATTATTCCTCTACTTCCTGTTTTTCCTGGCCTAGAGGGCCTCTTTTACCTTGCCTTTGCTCTATCATTTGAGACTGATTCATAGCAGACTGTTGTTGAACTTCTTTTCTTACAGACCCCTGAATAGATGCCTGACCTTCCTTACCAAGGTTGGATAGCTCTATCTCTCTAAGTCTTCTTTCGTGCTGTGATTGCTCGAACTGCTCTTTAAGCTGATACTCCAACTGTTTAAGCTGCATATCTGCCTGAACTTTAGCCTGAGCTTTAGCTTGCTCGATTTGCATCTCAGTCTGCAACTCCTGCTGCTTAAGCTGTGAAGCTTGTTGTGCTGACTGCTGCTGTAGCATAGCGTTTTGTTCTGAAGCCTGCTGTGCTTGAGCTTGCTGATCTTTCTGGTACTTAGTCCTTCTAAGGATAAGCATCTGATTAGCCATCTTAATATTTCTAATAGACCGAATCATAATAGCGTCCTCTAGCCTGAGTTCCTTCTGAGCTAACGAAACTTGGATATTCTGTTCCATCATCTGCTTTTCCTCTTCGCTAGGTGCTACATCTAAAGTAATACCAAACTCGTGAACAGAAAGCTTCTTCATCATGTCTATACTATGCATAGAAGTCTCACCAATAACGTTGGTGTACATACCATGAAGACCTTTAAAGTTTACTAAGTCCTGCATACGAACAGTAATACTTTGAGATACTCTTTTTGTTACGTTAAGGTAAGCGTCATTAATATCTCTAGTAGCGTTGTTAGATGCTAGCAGTGCTAACTTCTGTACACCCACCAAAGCCTCGCTAGATGGCTGTGAAGCGTCTCTAGCCTCGTTGACACCTGTAACGTCACGAAGCATTTGTAAGTTATGCTGGTACACGTTAATAAGAGTACCGAAGTCTCTACCAATACCATTTTCTAACTCCTGAATAGGCATAGCTCCAGTCATCTGACCTTCATCATCTATCCTTCGATAGTAGATGTTACCAGTTTGATCGTAAATCTCTTGAAGCTCCATAGGGGTAAAAGTACCACCATCTCCTTTGGATACGTTCTCTAAAGAACCAATCTCAAACGCAGCACCCTTTGGTCTAGCCTTAGCAAGTACCTGTTGAATCTTAAGGTGAGCTAACTGTATCTGGTCAGCAAAAGGAATCATACGATCCACCAAAGACTTAGACTTCATTTTGTATAGGTTTGGCTGGTAAACTATATACGAAAGTCTAGTTTCCGAAAGGTTAGACTTAGGTCTAGGCATATCTTTCATTAACCCGTAGTTAAAGATGTAGTCTGTATCTACAATGTACTTACCTTTATATATAACCTTTACAGTAGATCCTAGATCTTCTCTTTTAGTCTTGGAGTTTTTAGGAGCTTTATACTTAGGTCCTTTTTTGTTTACAGAGTAACCTCCATGCTTGTTTTCTTTTTTCTCGTAACTTAAAGAGTGAGAGGTGATAAACTCAGCGTCTAATATATTAATGCTAAACTTGTCGTAGTCGTAAGTCTCACTACCGTTATCGTAAAACGCTGTAGTGCTGTAGTTAATAGGATTGTTATTTTTCCCTGCGTACTGTTTAGCTATAGATATGTACTCTTCCTCACTAAACTCGTCTCCTGCTTGTTGTTTAAGATCAGCAATAGTAATAGAGTAAATCTCTCCAGCGTGACGTATGTTTTTAAAGTCAGGCTTTGCAGAGAAAGAAGTAATAAGGTTAGCAGGATCTACGTGACGAATCTTTACGCCCTCTGTTTTAGATAGCTCTGTCTTAGCAGCACATATACCTAAAACTACAAGGTCACGTATCATATAACGCTTAAGCTCGTCGTAGTCGTTAACATCAAGGGTATACTCAATAGCTTTCTCTAAAGCAATCTCCACGTTTTGTTTATAGTTAAGGGCCATAAACATTTCGATCTCTTCAGGAGTTTCGGCTACAAAACCTTTAGACGTCATAGGTACACCAGTCTGATCTTCCATATCCTCTAAGAAGTCTTTGTTGATCATATCAGCAAACATCTTCTTTTTCTTGTCAAGTCTTTCTGCTGCAGCTATTGGGTCTATAGACTTAGCTTTAACATCATATTCCTGATTTACCATACCGTTGATAATAACGTCAACAAACTTAGGAATGATAGATACAGGTGTCCAATCTATGTTAAGGTAAGAAGAGTCTCCTTGAACGTCAAGCAAGTCTTTATACTTACCAACGTCTTGGTTACCTTCAGCATAACTTCTATTACGAGCGTACCTCATTTTAATATCTCTGAAGTATACGTCTCCATTATTCTTCCACTCGTAGTACATAGCCTTAAAGTAACTAAGACCATAGCTATTAGTAGCCTTTTCTTCGTTAGTAGATAGAGGAGAAGGATAGCCGTTTAACTCTTCCTTGCTGTTATTGTAAATCATGCCCTTAATTTTTTACTAGCCATCCCCTTGTTGTTGTACCTTTTAACTAAAGGAGACGATATTTTTAATTCTTTTTTAGGTTTTATATACTTCTGTGAAGCCAGTAAAGCCAACGAGGACGATATACTAGCATCGTATTTTGTTCTGTTATCTATTTCAAATCTACTCCAGTCATCAAGTAAGACATTAAAATAACATCTTCCCATCTCACCAGTCTCTTCATTCTGACCAACGTGATCGTATATATACGTAGCTATAGCCTCTGCTTGAGCGTTAATTACAGCAGCACCAGATCCAGGTATACCCTTTGTCTTTTGCTTGCCTCTACTCCAGTCTGTATGCGTCATATCTGGCCTGTCCATAAGATACTCGTAATATCCTCTATTCTCAAAGTATTTTAATATACCTACTTTATTGTTCTCTACTAATATCTGACACCCATAGAAGACACACATCTTAATCATGTCTTCGTAAAATATTTCCGCTTTAGGCGGTCTATTAATATACTCACACACAAACTGCATAGACGCATCGCTTGCCATGCTAAACTTGTGAAAAACATGAGCAGAAGCATCAGATCTCCTGCCATCAGTAGTGGTATCATGGTCATAAGGGTCACACCCTGCCACCAAGACATCTGTCCTTCCAGGAAATTTCTTGCTAAACCTACTAGAGATGACGTTTTGATTTTGAGCTTCTGGAACCCAGCTAATCTCCCACTTGCCTTTTCTGTGAGGTATCCAAATAACCTCTTCGTCTTGCTTTCCATTTCTCCAAACAAATTCCCCTCTAGTTGTTGTTGTACTGTTAACCTCGTTATAATCCATCTGCTGATAGATCCTTTCAACGTCAAAGATACAACTTTGTGTGTCATTCCTAAAGGATTCTTCCATAGTAAATGGAAACTGACGTTTAAATTCCGATAAAGCGGTAGTGTCGTTCTTTAAAGCCTCCCTCCTGTTTTGAATATAATCCTTCGCACCAATATCTATAAGCATCTCGTCAATACCCATAACAGGCTTCTTAGGGGTTTCTATAACGGAGTGACCGTACTCATCAATAAAGCCTTCTAAGTTGTCATAGGCGGGGATGAATAGTTTATACAAACCACTTTTAGTCCTACCGTTAAGATCTTTGTCGTCTGTGCAAGAGTCGTAGAATATATCCTTAAACTCCGCACCACCATCTTGCTGCTTATTTGCAGTAGACCCCATCATGCACTTACCAACAACCTTGCGACCTAAAAGTAGACAGGTCTGTGTAACCCCCCAGTTCTTCTTAATAGAATTTTGACCCGTCCACTTTCCAGCCTCATCATGGATTAGAAGTTTAAGCTTCATACCATCATAACTGTTGTCTGCGGTGTTTCTCCAGTCTATAGTAGAGTTTAAAGCCTCAGACTTCTCTATATGCTTTTGATTTTTAGTAATCTTTTTAGCAGGCTCTCTAAAGGCTAGCTCCACACGAGGATTACTAGAACCGTCCTGAATAGGCTGAAAAAAGAAAGGGTAGTTCCTGTATATACGAACCACCTTATCGGTAAACATTGTTTTAGCATCAGCACCAGTCTTAGACAATAAACCAAAGTTACTGTCGTAAGTCTGAGTAGCCTGATTTACAATCTCACTACTAGCCATATACGAAAAACCACTACGCCTGTTCTTAAGGAAACACATCCCATAAGAGTTCTTATCTAGCTTACACGCTTCCCAAAAAATAAAGAACGTCCTGTTAGCATCCCTATAATCAGGGTATCCAACATCTATCTTGCTCCACTGAATAAACATATAGTGAGAACCTGTAATATAGGTAGGCACTCCGTTGTTAAAAAACCAAAGCCCTTCTCTTCTACGTCTAAACTCTTCTTCTATATAGTCCACGTAATCTGTGGCGTTATCTCTACTTAAGCCTTTAGGCATATCTTCCCTAGTCCACCTCTGCTTTCCTTTAGGAAGGTTGTGGTAGAGTATGTCTTTCTTTAATCTAGGCTTTTTAGGTAATACGATCTTTAAGTTGTCAAACTCTAAAACCTCACCTTCACTGCCTTCGATTAAATATACTTTATCACTTTTTTGCATACCTCTCAGCAAAAGACCCTTTAAAGTCTTTTTTATCTTCTATCAGGGACTCGCCCTCTTTAATTCTATCCTCAAGGTTCTTAATACCTAAAAGAATTTCTTGACAGTCCTCAAAACATTCTCGTTTAGCTTTTATAGCCTGTCTTCGTCTAGCATCGTCCTCTTCTACTAAAGGCTTGCTAATTTCTTCTATTAAAAGATCAATAGCACCTTTACTAGCCTCTATCAGCTTCTCTAAAGTTTCAAGAGCGTAGTTTTTATTACTATCTTTCATACTTACAAAGAACATCAAAGTTACGCATACGAAGAAGCTTTCTTCCGTCTATATCCATATCGTACTCAGAGTTCTCGCTCCACATCACTCTATCTCCCTCTTCTACTCCTTGCTCCTTCATCCACTCGTTAATAATAACAGCTTCACCATGCAAGTCTACTTCTTGAGACTCTGTCCCTAAAAATATACCAGAATCTGATTTTTCTGGATCTTTCATCTCCTGCTCCATAAAGTTCCAGACACCTACAGGAATATACTCATCACCCCTTTTTATTAGGTATATCTGGTCCATACTAGCCTGATATATATTTTCTTTATCTGCGTGCTTAACAAGGTTTACAGGTGTAGCTATAAAGTGATGAAACCATACCTTATCACCTTCCTGTATTCCCGAATCTTTAGTATCTTGAATCGGGGTCTTGTAAACTATACCATACTGTCTTGCTAACTTCATAGGGTCGTAAGAAGTATCTCTATACAACTCTTTTCCGTTTAACATGATGGTATCTTCTGTTTCTTTTTCTACCTCTATCCAGTAGCTATCTTTAATTGGCCTCATGTCTTTGTCTTTAAATTTACTTTACCTCGTACTCTTCTAGTATGTCGGTGTTATATTCTATTGCCGTTGGTTGAGAGAAAAACCTCTTCCAGGGCCTAGAGAACTCTTCAGTCTCTTTTTTTACGTACACGTCGTACACTACTTGTTGATGTTTGTACCACGCTGCCTCATCTTGAATGATGGCTGTAACTCTAAGGGATCCTCCTAGCATTCTCTGGCCTACCTGATAGGTCAGCCCCTGCTTTAAGTCCCCTATAGTTATCTTTCTAATAATAGGGTTAATTGCTTCCATTTAATTTAATTAAGTTAAATTTCTAGTGGCTTTAATAAAGTGATTATAAATCGCTTTATGACCTGAAGTTAAAGTTTGAACCCCAATTACTGGGATATATTCTGCCGAAGATGTTGCGGCTACAGATTTTTGAGTTGAGTTAGGCTCTGTAGCACCACCTAATGTGGCAGAATTTACTAAACCGTACTGAACTCCGTTAACAAAAGCGGACACCTTATAGTTTTCGTCAAAGTCTATCGCTAACCTATAGGTGGTGTCACTAGCAACGGTTATACCTAAGTCTGTAATATAATCAAGCCCAGCAACACTATGAATAAAGTGTAAATTACCATTAGTGTTAAGAGCTCCTAAGTCATCGTTTGATGCGTAGAAAAAATAAGCCTGCTCAAAATCTGTAGCATAGTTACCAGTAGTGGATAATTTCCATCCTGCCCAAAAAGCCATATCGGCAACACTGGTAGAAGTCGTTATAGGAATTTGAATGTTTGCTTCCCTTAACACTGGAAAATGAAGGTTAGAGGTCCAAGGGCTAACAGTTGGTGTAGGTGGGTGAGGACCATCTTTGTAAATTCCATCATCTCCATCTCTAGGAGAAATAATTAATTGATCATTATCAACCGCTGCAGTTTGTAATTTTATACCAGCAATAGCAGAGCCATACCCAACCCTAGACTCTACAACGTTAGTTCCAGAAAGTTGCCAACCTCCGCTAGCTCTCATGTGAGGATCTACCGTTACGTGAATTTCGTAAGTTTGAGCCGCAACATCTACAGCGTTAGTTGATAGTCTAATTTTACAAGACCCATCGTCAACATCATGAACCATTACAGAAACCATAGCGTTATCAGCTATAGTTCCGCTTGAGTTTATAAGATATGCTAAAACGTGAGAGTTATCTTGAATCATATCGTTGTTCAAAGTAAACTCTACAGAATCTGTAGCTGCAAGATCAATACTAGCTGTAGTAATTCTAGCAAGCCTAGAGTGTTGAGTAACAGCAGTAGTACCGCTAGTGTCTTGAGTTACCTCTACGTTGCCAAGCTGGAGCATCGGCAAGTCGTGAAAGTACTCTGTAAGAGAGTATCTATCTACAGATTCAGTTAAGGTTCCTGATATAGCTAAATCACCCCTTTTGTTTAAGACAGCCCTAGTCTCGCTGTTAGTAGCAAAAGATAAAGATTCGTTTGAGTGATCGTAAAATATACTACCTGCGTTATTATCATTAACGTCTCCAAAATAAATATTACCAAAGCTAGAGGCTCCAGAAAGTATTGATAGGCCACAATTGGTAGAGTTCTCTAAGGTAAGTTGATTAGCCGAAGTGCTTGATGTAACCGCACCTGCAGAAACCTCAAGAACATGAAGAAGGCCATCTGGAGAAGTTCCACCAGTTCCAATACCAAGTTTCTTCACCTCAGCCTTAGTGGTAGAAAGATTTAAAGCTGTGGGTATTCCACTACCAGTACTTATTTGTTTTAAAGAACTGTCAGTAATCTCGCTATCAGACTGAATTAGCTTCTGATAGGTTCTCGATATTGTTTTACCTTTTAATGAGCTCATTGTTTACTTCTTTTTTATTTTCTCGATTGACCTACCTGCAAAGTACGCCCCGTATACTGTTATTAATAGCGTTTGATAAATAGGCTTGTAGGCTGCATCTATAGCAAACCCTCCTGCATTACCGTCAAACACTGACAAAACTACAAAAATTACCGTTAAAAATATACAGATCAACGGTCTAATATTCTTAGACAGCCAATTATCAGACTTCATATCGGCCTCCCAACGCCTGGTAACCTGTTCCTGGGCTTGAGATTCCGCCTGCATAAGTACTTCCTCTATCTTTTGTTGAGCAGCAAGCTTCTCCTCTTTAGTGGTCGTTAGCTTGTCTAACACGTCACCAACCTGCTTTATAACTCCCCCACCTAATATGTCTAATAACTTACTCATATCAAGCGTATTTATATCTAGTGTCTCCGTCCTCATCCTTATAGGCTTTAAGAACTTGCTTTCTATTTTTAAACTCGTTAAAGGAAATATGAATCCAAGAATAATCAAACTCATTTATCATTTGATCGAAGTCTATACCGCTAGATAGTATCCAGTCGTATATCTTTTTATTATTCATTTCTCCGTTTTCCCAAAACTGCAAATCCAAAGCTTGACCCTTACAATGCTGGCTTTTGTTACTACCACTAATGGCACGATTGAGTTCAGGGCTGCGATAACCAGAGCTAATGCGAATAGGACCGATAGCATCCCGTAAAGGTTGTACGACCTTTCTAATGAGAGCCTGAATATTGTTAAGATGTTCCTTATTCGGTTCATTCTTTATGCCTATCCTTTTAGCTGTGTTGCTGCGAGTTATTTCTGCTAACGAAAAGTTTTTACTTAATTTCATTTACTTTTGTCCCTTATTTGATTTGATGCTAACAATATCTCTATATGTTGAAGCTTCGTGGCAATATCCGCCAGAGCAACTTTAATCTCGTTATCGGACTGCTCTAAGTGGTATACCCTAGATCTTATCTTTGTATACTCATTATTGATGTTAACCCAAAACCCTATAGCTGTAGCTAATATAACAGCTATTCCTATTACTAACTCTAGCATTCCTACACTAATTCCCATCTCGTTATTTTTTAGAAAATTTTTCTACCCCAGAAATACCAAACGAGCCCAACACAACCCAAACGAAGGAGTCGTATACGTGCTCGTTTATTATAAAGTCTTTACCAAACCATACCGCTGTTAGGTCAGCTACCATTATAAGGCACATAATAGCAAAAGCTATAAAGCCTACAATAGCCTTCTCGTTCCATTCGTTATCGTCCTTAAAGATATTCATACTATTAATGTCTTGGGGCTACATAAAACAATACAGATCCTGAGTTTACCGTAATCCTGTCCCACTTACCAAAAATAGTAAGGCCTTGAGGGAAGTTATCTGTATTAGCTACAGCGTTACCGTTATCACTATTAGTTGTAGATCCACCAGCTCCAAAGTCAGTATCCCAGTTAGGTGTTGTGGTACCCACATACTTAGAATTACACCCTTCTAGTGCTGTGAACGTAGTTGTTTCTAGCATTGTTATCGCAACAACTATGTATTCGTTTCCAAAATCGCTATCTGAAGTCTCACTACCAGACAGATCTATAATCTCTCCAGCATCTAATAACCCAGACCCATACTGCCCAAATTGAGCCATTTGTAATTTTGCTCCTGCTAAAGCCATAATATTATATTTTTTAAAAATTTGTTATATGCAAATGTAGCAATAATTTTTTAATTACCATAAAAATGTTACCTTTGTAATAATTTAATCTAAGAAAATGAGAAATTACCTTAAATATGTAGGAGATACTATATACTCCTTCAAAAGGAAATATAATCTCTCAGATAACCAACTTATGTTTTTAATATTTATAAACGACGAAAACGGCTCGTTTACAAAAAGATACATAAGGGAGAGTATGTTTGTTAGTAAAGACTTCAACGATGTGAAATTCCCTGAGTTGGTAAAAAGAGATTACGTGTTTTGCTTCGAGAAGAGAGCTTGGAACTCTCACAAGCCCAATAAATATAGGGTTACTAGCAAGACCAGAAGATTGATAAATAAATTTTATAATGTCCTTGAGGGGATCGAAGAAATATAATATGGCAAGCCCAATAAGAATGAGGAAAAGAGCTGCTAGACGACAAGCTCGAAAGTACAGAAAAATGTCTCAAGAACAAAGGCTACGAAGAGTTGAAGCTGCTAAAGCCCGAAGGGCTCAAAATCAAAAATCTACCTCTGGTGTTTCTTACAAGGTGTCTACCCCTGTAGGTAAGGCTGCTAAGGTAAAAGCTGTTAAGGCTGATATTAAAAAGAAAAAATCTATATCTAAACAAAACGAAATAACAACAGCCAATAGAAAAGCTGCTGCTGCAGCCAAGCCTGGCGAAACTTATATTAGAACAATGAAAGACGGTACAAAGAAAAAGGTTAGAGCCGTAAAGAAGGCTCAAGATGGTGGTAAGCTAGGTGGTAAGCCTAAAAGGTTTACTAGAGCTGGTGTTACTTACGTTTGGGACGAGGAAAGCCAAAACTACTTAGGAGATATGGCTGGTAACGTACCTAAAGGTGGTCTGTCTACTGACTTCGGTACTGCTTTTAAAGCTGCGAAGCGTTACGGTAAAGACGAGTTTACCTGGCAAGGTAAAAAGTACAGCACTAAAATGAAAGAAGAAAAGGTAAAAACCGTAAAGAAGAAAAAGTAATATAAATGAAATCATCCCTGATTAATAGCATAGGTGAGGTAGTCACTGATTACGGAGCTAGGGTAATGAAGGTGTTTAAGAAAGGGCTACTAGGACGTAGCCTTTTTGATTTTTATGGAGACGTAAAAGCAGACGCACTTAGGACTAACGAGACTGCTAGTGATCCGTCAACCCCAATAGACGGAGAAGGGGGTATTATATATACTAAATCTGCTGACGGTAAACTGTATTACAAAAGTAACGAGGTTTCAGAAGTAGAGCTTAGTGCAAACGGTGGCACTATAACAACAACAGATACTCCACTGGAGGGGGAGGCTTTAGTTTATAGCGACTCTACTATAGTTTGGGGACATCCTGAAAAGATACACTTAAAGGTAAGAAACGATGAAGGTGCTACAATACCTGCAGGAGCACCACTATACTCTAAAGGTGAGATAGGTGGTAGCAATAGAATTTTAGTTGGTATAGCTGACGCTGATGACTCTGCAAAAATGCCTTGTATAGGTCTTGCTGAGGCAGAAATGAATACCACTTCTACTAAAGACAACTTTGCTATAACACAGGGTGTATACAACACAAACATATCTGGGTTTACAGGACTTGCTGTAGGTAACACTTTATATGTAGATACTTCGGGTTCTGCACCACACCTTACAAAAACAAAGCCTACAGGAGAATCCTCCCTTATACAAAACGTTGGTATTGTATTAAAAACAAATGGTAGTATATGTCAAGGACTTCAGGTTTCTGCTATTGGTAGAACTAATGATGTACCTAACCTAGATCAATACGCTATATTTTTAGGTGACGCATCTAACCAGGCGGTAGCGACAGACGCTCCTATGGTGGGTCTTATTACAGCAGCAAATTCAGGGCAGGCTAGAACACTATTAAATGTAGATCCACTAGGTACTGACAACTCTACCAACGTAACCCTAGCTGGAACTCCAGATTATATAACTATTTCAGGACAAGAGATTACTCGTAACGCTATAGATTTAACAGCAGATGTTTCTGGAACTTTACCCGTAGCTAGTGGTGGTACTGGAGTTGTTTCTCTAGCTGAAGATAATATTTTAACAGGCAATGGAACTAACGGTATCGTTGCTGAGGGTGCTCTTACTTACACTACTGCAGATGAAGAGTTAATTATTGGTAATCCTGACGCTGGAGATGCTAAGGTATCTAGAAGGGCTAGCTCTGGAACGAATGTGGCAGGAGGTAACCTCGTTGTCACCGCAGGGGCGGCTACAGGGGATGCTGCAGGAGGGTCTATAGAGTTTCATTCAAGTGTTACTGGATCTTCTGGTACTTCAGTGCAGTCTACAGCAGAGGTTGCTACAATAGATAAAGATGGAAACTTATCTATAGATGGAGATCTTACTGTAAAAGGTAACGACATTAAAGATGATGACGGTA
>Ga0105236_1000057_pt1 | contig 14033 bp, 13 predicted proteins | sample Virmet3827_250_FD_89712 | JGI IMG/M metagenome (GOLD analysis project Ga0105236, IMG submission 89712) | Marine viral communities from the Southern Atlantic ocean transect to study dissolved organic matter and carbon cycling - metaG 3827_250 | ecosystem: Environmental > Aquatic > Marine >... | reverse complement strand
GCATCTAACACAACTACTTACACTATAGACCCTGCGGGAGGTACACCACCGCAGATGGGTATGATTATGTTTACCACTAAAAATACAATCGCTGAGTCAACAGGACTTTTGGGACATTATTGTGAGATTAAGTTATCACTACCGAGCAGCGTAACAAACCCTAGCGAGCTTTTTGCTATTGGGTCTGATGTTATGAAAAGCTATCCTTAAAATTTAGTATCTTTGTGTTAAATGAAATTTACTACAAAATTAATACAACACGAAGACTACGACGACATCCTTGTGGGGTGGTGGAAGGATTGGGGATGGCAAGCCCCTACTAGAGATTTCCTACCTCAAGATGGAATGGGTGGTATAATGGTTTGGGATGGTGACACCCCTGTATGCGCAGGTTTTTTGTACAACACCAATTCAAAGGTAGCATGGGTAGATTGGATTATATCCAACAAACAATATAGAGAATCACGTAAAGAAGCGTTAACAATTTTGGTAGAGTCACTCACATCGTTAGCAAAAGGTATAGACAATAAGTTCGCTTATGCTCTTATAAAGCATGACGGACTTATTAATGTTTACGAGGGTGTGGGTTATACCAAGGGTGATTCGTATAACAAAGAAATGATTAAAGCATTATAATATGGCGGCAATTACAGCAATAGCAGCAGGAGCTGCATTAGCGTCTACAGCGGCAGGAACGGTAGGTTCTTTCGTTCAGGCAGGAAAGCAACGTAAACTTAGAGATAAAGCACAAGCGAAGGCAAGAGAGGCTTTTGAGGAGGCTGATAAGATGCTTGACGTAAACTACATGGAAGCGTTAAGCATTAGCAAGGAGCCTTACGAGCGTCAGCGTGACGCTGTAGCTCAGCAGGCTGCTCAAGCTATGGAGATAGGTAGAGAGTCAGGTAGAGGTGCTAGCGCTACGGCAGGTAGGGTTTTAGCTCAGTCTCAAAAAGCGGGTCAGGCAATATCTACTCAGCAGACTAAAGACGTTGAGGCTATAGAACAAAAGATTCTAGCTGAAGAGTCTAGGCTGAGAGATGCAAAGGCTAACCTACAACTTGGTGTTGCTCAAGGGGCAGGTGAAGCTGCTGCTCAAGCAGAGAAGATGAGGATGGCAAATGTAAAGGCCGGCGTCGAAGGTATTGGAAGCACTTTAAGTGCAGCGTTTTCAGAAGATATAATGCCTCTGTATGGTAAGAAATCGTCTCAAGGGGCTAATACAGACTTTAATATTCCTTCTGCTACTGCAATGACCTCTGCAGGTCTTAATCAACAACCTGACGTCGAAATAAACCTTGACCCTTCTCAGGGGTATAACATATTCGGAAAATAAGATATGGCATCAGACGGAGAGTACTACGCATTTAAAGCTGACGAATCAGCAGAGGTTATAAATTGGGCTGAAGTAGCAGCAGGTTTAGGAAACCAACTTACAGCAGAAGCTAAAAGAAGAGAGGATAAAAAAGCTGATATTGATAAAGCTTCTCAGGACTTAGGTACTTTTATAGCTGATTCACCGCTTGGTGGGCATGAGGGTGCTGTAGCATCTACTACAGACTTAGCTAATCAAGCTCAAGAGATGAGGCTTATGCAAGACCGTATGTTGAAAAGCGGTGAGCTAAGCTTGAGGGATTACAATACTATGAGGGGTAATCTAACCAAAGACGTTGAGACGTTATACTCAAGTGCATCAGAGTTTCAAAAGCTTTACACTGACGATATAGCAAGGACTCAGTCAGGTCAAGCTGCGTTAGAGGAGACTTGGAGAAATTCTAAGTTAGAAGGTTTTTTAAATCCAAGTAAAACTAAGTATAGGTTTGACCCTAAGACAGGGCAGCTTATGGTTGGCTCTTTAGGTGAGGACGGTAACCTAGTTCAGTCCTCGTTAAGACCTGTTAGTGCTATACAGCAGGAGGTTCGTACAAAGACGGATGCGTTAGATGTTAACGCTGAGGTGTCTAACATAACTAAGCAGTTACCGGGCAAGTTTAAGCAAGTTGTTATGAGTGGTAACATAAAAGCTATAAAAGGTACGGTAGACCTACCTGCTTTTCAAGAAGCTTTGGATGACCAAGTAAATTCATTATTAGTAGACCCTAGCCAAGCCGCTAGTGTTCTTACTAACTTCTTAGGTGAGTACACAATAGAAGACTTTACTACAGACCCTAATGAGAAGGGCGAGGACAAGATACTAATGATACCAAACCCACAGAATCCGGGGAGCGGAGCTATGATTCCTGACCTTACAGAGAAGCAAATGAGTAAGGCTAAGGATGCTATCAAAAACGCATTCCTTCTTAACATTGGGTATGAGGAAGAGGCTAGACCTGAAAGAGATATTGAAAAGCCTGAAAAGGAAAAACCTAAAGTAGTAAAAGATTACTTTAAGTACATAGAGGATAGTGTTGTAGATTTGCCTACAGATGAGACAGAGGCCGTAAGTATTCTTACGGAAAAGTTTGGACCTGCAGGGTTTGTGTTTGAGGAGGCTGATGCGTTTGACTCCACTACTGTGAGTATAAGTATAGGTGAGGGTAATGATAAGGTTACAACTACTATTGACTTAAGTGATGATAATGGTATTGAGCAAGTAGAAGCCTTTGTAAAAGGTAACTTAGACATTAAGAAGTTAGGATTATTAGCAGCGGGTGGAGATATACCAAGCAGCGAAGGAGCAGCAGGAGACCAACTCTTTAAATAAAAGCAATGAATAAAATAGAGAGCTTATACAACTTATACCTTGAACAAGGTATAATAACATCTCAAACTAGTCTTGAAGATTTCACGCAGGCTAACCCTGAAGTTCAGTCAAAGCTTTATGATTTAGGTAAAGGCAGTGGTTTATTTGAAACTACAGACTTAAATACATTTCAAACAGCGTGGGGTGATGTAAAAAAAAAAGACGATTCAGTTTTCATTTCTCAAGAGGAAGTTACGGAATCAGATATACCTCAAGGGCAGGAAGAACCTGCATTATTGGATGCTTCTTCTCAAGAAGCTGAAGAATCCGTTATCACGGATTTACTTCCTAAGCAAGTAAAAGAGCGTGAAGGCGTAAGGGTAAACCCTGACGGCTCTGAATCCACACACTTAATGAAAAGAGAGTACGTTCCGGGGACGGGGTGGGTTGCATTCCCATCTTTGTTTCAAGACGAGGACGGCACTTGGGTTGACGTGTCTACCAAACCTGATGAGGAGCGGGAGTCAACTTACGAGGAGGCTAAGTCAAGAGGTGAGGTTTACGAGTTTGGTGAAGATGAGCAAGCTGCGATTCAGTTTGCTGATGAAGGTTCTTGGAAGACAGAATACGACCCATCAAAAGACACGTTTATGGGTAAGACAGCTCCTGAGTTCAAGGAGTTAGAGCAGGTAAAAGAGTTCGAGGTGTCGAATAAGAAGCTTGAGAATATGGAGAAATATTTTCAAGAAAACATAAATGACTTAAAAACAAAAGAAGAGGTTGATGAGTCATTGTCTAAGTTTAACGACCAAGCAGAGTCTTTCAACAATGATGTCAAAGCATTTATGTTAGAGAAAAATGCTTTCGTTAACTCACTTGAAAACAAATACTTCACACAAGAAGCTACAAAAGAAGACTTAAAAAATCCTGAAATATTAGAGGCTTACAATAATTGGAACGCTAAAAGAGAGTCTTTGATGACTCAACAAAAAGAACTTCAAGCAAAAGACGAAGCCTTCTCTACAAGAGGATACCTTCTTGATGAGTCTGTTGGTAAGTATACTGAGATAAAGGCTGAAGAGGGTAATTGGTTGGGTGCTTTTTGGAACTCCTTTTTAACGGGTGTAGGAAGGATGGGCGCGGGAGCTCTTAGTTTAGCTACAGATGTAGGCTTAGAGCTTGCACCTATGGAGGCGGTGGTTTCTCCTGATGATTATCAAAAGCTATTTATAGATAACGCTAAAGACTTAGGTTATGATTTTCAGGAAGATGTAGATTTAGAGTTAGCTGAAGGAGAAGTATTGGAGGTTGATGTATTAGAGAAAAAGAACAAAGCCTTTAATGAGTTTAAAAACTCTATTAGTAAAGATGACCTTGAAAAAATAGAAGGCTCTATCAGGGATGATGCTAAAAAGCTAGCTAAGTTTGGTGAAATAAAAAACTACCGAAACCAATACTCGTCAGAGGCTGCTGCGTTTGATTCAGGCATGGGCTTGGTTGACGCTGCTAGGATTGGTGCTACTAAAGTGTTAGGCCATGGCGGTACGTCTGAAGAGTTTGTTAATCTAAAGAAAGAAGGTTTTTGGGGCGGCGCTTTATTGGGTGTAACTGAATCAATACCCGCTATGATTGGTGGGGCAGGGCCTATTGGTTGGGCTCAAAGAACTGCGCAAATGTATGCTCAGGTCTCTGACCATTTAAACGAGGAGATGCGTGACAACCCTGAGTTTGATGATATATCTGAAAACGAAAAACTTGCCGTTACAGCTCCTATTGGTATAGCTGTAGCAGTGTTGGAGGCTTATGGTTTAAGAAATATTGTAGCACAAAAAGGTTTATTAAATGGTTTTGTAGCTAGAGCTTTAGGTAATACCACAAAGAATACAACCCCTAAACAGTTCGCTCAATTTATACGTGAAGATGTAAAGAACCAAATAGCCAAAGGAGCTTTGATTGTTACTGCAGGTGGTCTTGCTGAATTTGAAACAGGGTTAGCTCAGGAAATAGCAGACATAACGGGTAAAAAGATATACAATCAGATTAAGCAAAAGGATATGTTTAATACTCCGGGAACTTTTACTCGTGAGTATATCAACCAAATACTAAGAGCAGGGGCTCAAGAAGCTGTCGGTGGTTTTGTCTTAGGTACACCTAAAGCAGTCATGACGGCTATGAGTAAGGGTGACCCTACGGCTATAAGCAATGAGACATTTGAAATGTTTGAGATGATGTCTCAAGACCCTGAGTATAATAAAATGTATACTATTAGACTCAAGGAAAGAATTAATAGTGGTGAGATTACACCTGAAGAAGCTAAGGCTGAGAAGGCTATGTTTGAAAAACTTCAAGGAGTTAACTCTCAGATACCATCTGACTTTAGTACAGAAAATAAAAAGAAAGCTTTAGGTATACTTTTACAGAAGCAAGAGTTGGAGCAAGAGATAGAGGGTAAGGATAAAGCTCTTGTTAAAAAACAAATCGAAGAGATAAGTAAATTAAATACTCAGCTAGAAAATCTAGTAGAGCAAAGTGCTGTTGAGCTTGAGCAAGAGAAAGCGCAAGCAGAAGCTGTGCCATCATTAGAGCAGGAAGTAGCCTTAGAAGAAGAGGTGACTACCGAGCAAGAGTTGGATGAGATTGCAGACTTCTTTGGTGAGCAAGTGTCTGAAACTACTACACAGAAAGGTGGCAACATTAGTGTAAACAGAAAAGGTTTACAAGAAGATTTAGATAGCGAGTCAAGACGTACTCGAGATAGAATAATAAACATAGCATCTAAAGCGGCTAAGTCATTAGCTAAAGCTTTTAATACTAAAATTTTATTACATGAGAGTCAGGATGAGTATGCTAAGTATACCAATGAACCTGACACGAGAGGTTACTACGACCCCGAAACAGATACCATCCATATAAATTTACCTTCCGCTAAAGCATCTACAGTAGCTCACGAGGTGTTCCATGCAGTGTTCTTAAACAAAGTTAAGACGGACGCTAAAGCTGCTGAGATAGCCAATGGAATGGTTAACTCCATTAAGAAGGTGATATCTAAAGATAGCGAGCTTTACAAGCGTATAGAGAACTTCTCTAAGATGTATGAGGGTAGTGAATTCATGAACGAGGAGATGGTGGCTGAGTTGGCCGGTATACTATCATCTGAATACAAGCAATTAAATAGACCTGCAAAGAATGCTGTTATTAAATTTATACAAGACATTGCTCGTAGGTTTGGTATACAATCACCGGAGTCTTTAACAAAGACTGATGAGGATGTCATTGACCTTCTTAATACATTATCAAGAAAGGTTCGAGAGGGTGAGGTTATTGAAGAGTCTGACGTAGAAATATTAGAGTCCGAACCATATAGTGATGGGGTGGAAATTAATGTAGACCCTGATGCTCCTATGAAGCCTCAGCCACGGCAGGAAAAAAACATATACAATGATATTCCTTTTGCTGAGAACTTGCCTGTAATTAGTATGCGTGAGTTTATTGACAATGTTGACGGTAAAATATTTGCAGTAACATCTGACGCTACCAAGTTAGGTTATGACTCGAAGGGAGTTCGTGTTGATGGTGGGTTTGGGTACTCATCAATAACTGAGAACCTAAACAACAAAATAGGCTTTGCGGCTTTAGATGAAAAAACTTCCTCTTCAATCCTTGGTAAGGTAGCCAATAGATATGAGGTGGGAGACAAGGTTGGTGTAATTATTATGGTTCAAAGCCCTTCGGCTACTGTAGGTAACTTCTACGGCGGTAAATATTTAGGGAGAGGTTTGTTGGCTTTATATAATAAATCACCTAAAGATTATCAATCTGTGGTAGATGGTTTCGTTGAGTTACTTGAAAACAAAAACATTGCCACGGAAATGAATAAAAAAGATGCTAATAAAGAGGCATTGATAGAATTAATATCTAACATCCAAAATTATAACGAGGAGCAGTTTGGTTTTGAGTGGATTAAAGATACTACGTTTGAGGCAAGAAGAAGAATACTAGAGTCACTTCTTATATTCAGTGATAATATAGCTACAAATAAGAAGACTAACCCAACTAAGTTAAAATTAAAAGAGGAAGGCTTTAACACTACTAACTTCTTAATGGAGTATGGTGATGTAAAGCTTTTGGGTGAAAACAATATAAAAGATAATAACGGAGGTTTTGCTGTAGGTGGTTTCGAGATGGTAGTACCTGAAGATACTAAGCTTGCTGCAAAGGAGGCTAGTGAAAGAGGTTTTGCTCACCCTCAGTTTAACGGGAAGCTACCAAGTAACGGTAACAACTTTATGTTTGACGGCTTGTACCCTGTTCAAGAAAACTTTGTGGAATTTGCTACCCCTGAGACTCAGATAAAACCTGAGAGTAGAGCGGAGGCTGATAAGCTTGTACGTGAAATATATAAAGAGGACAAGTTTTATAAACCTAAGTTTGTTGAAGGTAAGGATAAGGTAGCTAAGAAATTTAGAGGATACACCCATTTAAAAAGTCCTTTTAAGATTAAATTTAAAACTCAGATTCCTGAGCTACTAAAAGAGAAGGAGCCTAAAATAGCTTCTAATATTGCTAGAGGTATGGGCTTTGCTCCCGCTCCTGAAACCCCAATATCTAAAGAGAAAAAATTTAAGCGCAAAGGTCGTAAACAAAAGAAGTTTAACCCTCAAGAGTTTATTGCTGAGGCAAGAGATGCTGAGTTTACAGACGCAAGAATTAAAGATTACCTTGTTAGGAGAAAGGGTATGAAAGTAAAAGATGCTAATGAGTTTTTAGCTGTTGATGTTGACCTGCTCACAAGACTACCTAAAGCGTTTGCTGACATAAAAGGCGGTGTTAAGGTTGGTGCTAAACTATTCAATAAGGTACAAGCTTTTAGAGATAAGTTGCGTGAAAAAAATAATCGCAACACTAAACTAACGCCTGCTGAGTTAAAGGCTAAGGTTAAGCAATATGCTAAAGATAATCCTGATAAAAATATAGAGAAGTATAGGAAAGCAGAGACAAGAAAGAACGATAGAAAAGCTGATAAGTTATCTGAGCAAGACATTATGGACAAGACCATAGAGTTCTTAGAGTCTCAACCTGAATATAAAAATGAGGCTGATGGTAAAGGTTTGTCTACCGCTCAAGCTAAACTAGTTATAGAGCTACAAAAAGCTATTAACGTGAGACCTACTCAGAATATGAGGGTAAAGGTTGAGAAGGCGAGAGTAGCTATTAGAGAGCGCGTAAAAGGTGCTCGTGATTTAAAGTCAATTAAAAGAATACTACAATCTTTTATTAGAAAAACTATACCACCATCTGACTATACAAAGTCAGAAGTAATGAAGCTAGTTAAAGCTATTGCGATTGCCGACAAGGACTCTATAGATAACTTGATGACTGAGGTGTTTGAGTTTGCAGTTAGTAAGAATGTAGACATGCTGAATAATTCTATTGACAAAATATTAAACGGTAAATACGAGGAGACTGTATCAGGAAGACGCAAAGGTGTTAAGGTTGATGTTGAAACTAAGAAACTTATAAAGCTTGTTAAGGACAGCATTATGTCTGAGGAGAATACTGCTGAAGAGATAGAGGCTGAAAACAAAAAGCATAGACAAAAGATAAACGAGCTGTCTGAAAACCCTGTAGAGAACGCTCCTGAAATCATGGCTTTAACAGCTATAATTGGAATGAACAACTCTCTACTAATAGAGAACACTTTACCTACAAAGGTTGACACGTTAGACGTGGTTTTAGAAAACTTAAACGCTTTAATTACCAAGGGTAAAAGTGAGTTAGCGGCAGAGCTTCAAGCGGAAAGAGATGAGCAAAACCGTCAGTTTGAAGAGGCTTACTATGAGATTACGGGAACTAAAATTGACATGAGTAACCCTGACACTCAGGAATTGCTAGAACAAGCAAAAAGAGATGTGGCTTCAAAAGAAAATAAAGAGAAGGCTGAAAGAAGGGTGCGTATATTTTACAAAACGATTACAACTGTAAAGGGTTTCTTTTACAAGGCTGAAGCTTTAGATGGTTTAATGGATGCTATCTCTAAGTTGCCGGGAGAATTATTTGGAGGTAGACTTCAGGAGTTAGTGACTGACAAAATAGATGCTTCCACAAGAGAGCTTAAAGGAAGAAGGTTGCAATACTCACAAGAGATAGAGTCTAAGCTTAAACAAATTTTTGGTAAGAAATGGAAAAGTATTGCTAGACAAAATAGAAGTAAAGCAATATATATTGAGTCAGCAGATTTAAAATACACTCAAAATCAAATGTATTATTTATACAATCAATTTAAAGACCCTGCCAACCATCCTTCTTTTGAAAGAATGTGGGGTAAGGATTATAAAAAGATTGCTGCTGAGATAGAGTCTAAGCTAGACCCTAAAGTAAAAGAGTTTGCTGATTGGCAAGTTAATGAATACTTCCCTCGTTTGTATAACCACTATAATGAGGTTTACAAAAAGATTTATAAAACCGATATGCCGTGGAACGAGTTCTATGCGGGTAGAATTTATAGAGAAAATACAACCGAAGAGGTGTTAGATTTATTAGGTGATAGTTCTATAAATCAAACAAGTGTAGGTGGTTCATCTACTAAAGCAAGAATTAATAACACCAACCCTATTCAAGCAATGGATGGGACGGATGCTTTATTTACTTACTTAAGTGACATGGAGTTCTTTGCTGCGTACGCTGAAAATGTTCGTGATATAAATAGAATATTTACAAACACTTATATAAAGGCTGCTATAATAGGAAATCACGGAAATGATTTATACAGCTTAATACAAGACAAGATAAAAAGTATAGCTAACAGAGGTATAAGAGACCCTGAACAAACCAAGTTTATTAATGAATTAAACAATATATTTATTACAACAAGAATAGCTTTATCTCCTGTTATATTTTTAAAACAGTTAACATCATTTATATCTTACGCTTCTGATATAGGTTACGCAAACTATATTAAGTACGCTGTCAAGAATAAGGCAGAAATGATGAAGGTGTTTAAAGAGATTAGTAAAAACTCTGTGTACATGCAGGATAGGGGTGCTGTAAATATTAGTCGGGTTCTTGAAAGTTATAGTGATTCAAATATGAAAGAGTTTGTTCCGACACCTACTAAAGACTTTTTCGTAAACGCTATGATGTGGTTTGTTAGAACGGGTGATGCGGGAGCGATATACCTTGGAGGTATGCCTTTATATTCTTATTATAAAGCTGAGTTTAAAAAGAAGAACCCTAAAGCTACCGAGCAGGAGGCAATTGATTACGCTGTAATACAATTTGAAAAGTCCACTAAAAGGACGCAGCAGTCTTACGATATTCAGGATAAAGATTTCTTCCAAACAGGAGGCGCTATTACTCGTGCTTTTAACGCCTTTATGACTACACCAAAGCAATACTTGAGAAAGGAGATTCAAGCTATAAGAAATATAGGTAGGAAAATATCTGCTAGAGATTTAAAAGCAGGTAAGGGTACGCTTGCTGAAAACTTAAGAGTTTTCTCTATGTACCACCTTATAATGCCTGCTTTCTTCCAATGGGTGTCCGCAGGATTGCCGGGAGCTTTACGTAATTGGGAGGATGAGGACGACCAAGACATGTTAAGAGCGGCGTTAATAGGTAACTTAAACGCTTTATTTATAGTCGGTGAGGTTGTGGCAAAAATAGGTGATTTTGCTACGGGTAAACCTTGGGCTGCTGACGTTGGTAAAAATGTAGGTTTACTTGAGCTTACTCGTTCGATTCTTAAAAAGGCTATGATAGCTGATAAATTAAAAGACCCCGAGAAAAAGGCTGAAGCACAAATGAAATTGTACGCTGAAATGTTAACTCTACTTAGAGTACCTGCTCCTCAATTGTTAAGGTTCAAAAAGAATATGGAAGCTGTAACTAAGGAAGGAATGGATAGCGGAGAGTTGATACTTAGGCTTTTGAATTATTCAGATTATCAAATAAAGTCAGGTGGTAAGAAGAGGCGTTCAAAGAAAAAAGAAATGACTAAGACTGAATTCAAGAAAGCCTTCCCTGATTTATATGATGAGCTATATAATAGTGAGGCTAATGAGGAGATGAAAGCTTTAGAGAAAGAGTTGGATGAATTAGAAGATTTAATAAATTTAGATTTATAGAAATGCCATTTAAAAGTAAAGCACAGAGAAGGTGGATGTATGAAAACATGCCCGAAACAGCTAAGCGTTGGGAGATAGAAACGCCATCTCCTGAAACGCTTCCTAATAGGATACATAAAAAAAAGCCTACCAACAAGATGTCGAATAGACGTAGATAAAAAAAGAGAATCCGTTATAACGGATTCCCTTCTTTTTTTAAAACATACAAAATGAGATAAACTCATTTCAAAGATAAATATTTTTTTACAATAACCAATAAATTCCATAAAGAATTATTGCGTTAATTATTAGCACGACTATAAAGTCTTTTATTTTACCGTCAGAATTTGACATACTTAAATCCTTTTTGTTGTTCGTAATAAATCATTAGCTCCTCATCATTTACTGAATGTGTTCGTGGTTTTCTTCCACCCCACCTAACACTTCCCTGTATCTCTGAAACCTTAGCGTAGATGATTCCATCTTCACACGCCCATATCATCACAGGGTTTAATCTTTTGTCGCATAACTTAACAATCTTTCTCGCTGCCACAGGGAGCGGATAAGCGTCTTTAAGAGCTCTTAATCTTCCTTTGACCTCTACATAAGCGATAAGGTTATTAGAGCTATCAAACACTCTGTAATCAATGTCATTTGGGCCGAGCTTCTTATATGAGCCACCAAATATCCCAACGAATTTTTCAATCGCTTTCTTCTCTCGTGTTAAGTCTGACTTGTTTTCAAATCTCATAGCTCCATTAGGCAGTTTATAGCAGTATGCCCACCGAATACAACACCGCACCCGATAGCTTGCTTCTTAAAGTTCTTAGCGTATGCAGCAGCGTAACTCTTACCGTCAACACCGCAGCCTACTTGCATTCCAAATATTCTAAAGTTCCTACCAACCATCCACTCGCAGTACGCTTGTGTATGTATATGGCCTTGAACCGTAGACATCATATCGTTCTTAGACTTTGTTCTTGCAGTACCACCCTCACCGTGCACGTACTGTACGTTGTCATACACAACTCTGTCCTGCCAATTCCACTTCGTTCCAAGTACGTCGTTGTAACTCTTTATCCATCTCTGTGGTATCTGAGAGTCAAAAGCTTTACGCATAATAATCCTATCATGGTTTCCTATAAGAACGTCCGCAACAGGGAACGCTTCGTTCCACTTCTTAACCTCCTCAATCGCGTAGTCCAACTCATCACCACCACCCATTCCGTCGGGGTCTGTAGTATGGAATGAGGAGTAGTGATTGTCAATAATGTCACCGATGAAAATGACTTGATTGCAGTTGTATTTAGCGTATGTTTCCTTGCAGAAATCAAGGTAACCATCAAGGACAAAAGGAGCATGAACATCCCCGATAACGAGAATCCTACGCTCCTTCTTATTGATGTTGTCGTATGCTACTTTCTTGTTACCACTAAGACGTGGTCTGTAATCCTTCTTATAGTTCATCTTGTAGGGATTCAAGCACACCGTTTAGATTCTTAATAAGACTCTTAATCTCCTTCCTAGCTTTCTTATGCTCACGGTCTATAAGAGATTCGTAAATCTCATTAGTAGAGTCGTGTATCCCTTCCATTAATAAATTGATGTGCTTGATTCTAGTGTGATGGAGGTTGGATTTTGTAGACATTCGATTATGAGTCCATTGCATTTAGGAACGTAGTTCCTATCTGTGGATTTATTGTTTTAATTAATTTATAAATCTTTTTTGACTTAGACTTAACATCCAACACCTCTTTCTTTGTAGAGTCAGAGCCTAAGTTGGTATACATCTTACAATCTATACGCAACAACTCATCTAGCTTCTGCCTCTCTGACCAAGTTTTAAACTCAGCTATCTTCTCTATATCGCTATACGTATACTCCATTGTAAAATCTATTTAACTTCTTCTCAATTTCTTTTTCAGTGTTAGGTCTCGTCCTTTGTCTTATGATTTGTATAAGGTTTTTATACTTATTATCCTCTATTCTAAGGTGAGAATTTTCTTTTTCTAAATCATGATTCTCCAAATATAATTCTTTTATTTTATTTTCCAAGGAAATTACTTGTTTTTTTAAATCATTTATTGTATCCAAGCCATGAATAGGGTCATAGCCATTATAAAATAAAGACCTGCACTCTAAATATTTAGCTCTTAAAACCTCATCATACTTAATTATATCCTGAAACTTAATCCAATAATTGTGAATCGTCGCATGGTTGCAGTTAAAAGTTCTAGCAATGTGGCTAGAGCCTAAGTTTAAATCTCTAAGTATGTCGCAGTAAACCATCCTTGCGTTTACATACTTCCTTAACCTTGTCTTCCTTGTTAGGTCTAAGTCAAATACTCCGTTAACTATCCTCTTTAGTTTCTTCTCCTGTTGCTCTTTCAGTTCCATTTGATGTAAGTGTTTTTTGGTTTGTAATTAAATCTAAGTAGTCGTCCAACTCTATTGGTATGATGTCTAAGTAGATAGCTCTCTCGCCCTCCTGCTTGAGATACTCTATCTCAAAAAAGAAAGGGTCATCGCCTTTTACTACACCACCAACCATTTGAGTTAAACCGTTTAGTGATACTAAATTTTCTTCGTGGTTTATAAGTTGACGCACAACCTCTTCTTGAATGTGGTCGGGATATATATCCAACTCCTCTATAAAGTATACGTCAAATTTAAGAGTCGTCTTCTTTTCCCCCTCGGTAAACTTCTGTTCTGAATCCATATCCTTTTAATTCTTTTAATCTATACTCCTGCAACTTTGATACCTTTCCTGTTGGTCTCTTCACCTCGCTGAATAAAACATCTGCGTTAGGTTTGAAAGCAACCAAGTCGGGAATCCCATTCTTATTAGTCTTCACTAACTTGAGGACATAATAACCTTCGGACTCCAACTCCTTGATTCTTTTAGATTGTATCTGCTGCTCTGTCATTCTATAAAGATACTAAATCCAAATCTTTTCTAGCGTATAAATCTTTTGATACTAATTTTATAGCACCCTTCTTTATACCTTTATCTAACAATTTTCTTATATTTCTTTTAGTTAAATTTCCTTTACCTAAAGTTATATAAACATCATTAAAGCTAAAGGGTCTAGTGCTTCTCTTTACCTTCCTTAAAAAAACAGAATATGCTTCAGTAGAATTGGTAATTGATACTGTCGTGTATTTGAGTTCGTTTCTCTTTTTCATAGTAAATCTTTTTTAAAGTGTCTAAGTGTATAATCCTTCTTCTTTGTTACTGCTTTGTATATGTC
>Ga0105236_1000056_pt1 | contig 14121 bp, 11 predicted proteins | sample Virmet3827_250_FD_89712 | JGI IMG/M metagenome (GOLD analysis project Ga0105236, IMG submission 89712) | Marine viral communities from the Southern Atlantic ocean transect to study dissolved organic matter and carbon cycling - metaG 3827_250 | ecosystem: Environmental > Aquatic > Marine >... | reverse complement strand
TCATTGATGACAGACCAATAATCATCAAAGGTATCGACCCCGCTAAAGATATTGAGAAAGCTCTCAAGCTGACAAGAAACGTTAAGCGCTCTGCGTTAAAGAATAAGGGCTACTTGGAAGACCCTGATGTTTCAGCAATGCGATACATCAGCCATATAGTAAAACGCGTTGAATTTAATCGGCACACTAAAGACCCAGCGGGCAATAGCATCCTCGAGGAAGAGTTCAAAAAGCTGAATCCGACCCAGAAAGAACAGGCTAAAGAGGTTATCGACTCTTACTTTGGGTACAACAAAAAACCGATTGGCCCGACTTGGCAAACAATAAATAGCATAGGATCTGTAATTCAAATCGTAGCTATATTGCCAATGGCTGTAATAGGCTCTATTCCTGAGATGGCAGGCCCTGTTATTGCGAGTAAAGAGTTCAGTGCCATCTCTCGTGGCATAAAAGAGATCATCAGCACAATTCGAGATAGGAAAGAGGCAGAAAGACTAGCTCGCGATTTAGGTATTGTTACTAGTTCGTCAGTAGCCAGTGCAATTATGTCTCAGACTGAGTTGGATTGGATGGGTAAGGGCTCTCGTAAGTTTACAGAAGGGTTTTTCCGGATGATCGGTTTAGATGCTTACACTAAGTTTACTCGTTACTTTGCTATGAACATGGGCTTAAAGTTCATGGCAGAACACGCTAACCCCAAGACATCAAAATCGTTCTCAAAAAGGTATTTGAGAGAATTAGGCATTACCGCGGAAGACTTCCAAGCTTGGGAGAAGAGCGGCAAAGATTTCAATACTCCAGAGGGACAAAAGGTACGTAGAGCTATCCAGCGGTTTGTCGAGTCATCGACTCTCAGACCAAACGCGGCTGAACGACCTGTGTGGGCGTCTGACCCGCGTTGGGCTTTGGTGTGGCAGCTAAAAGGTTTCTTCTATGCGTATAGCAAAGTGATGTTTGCCGGTACTAAGCGAGAAGCACAAGCCCGCCTACAAGGCGCATCCGCCAAAGACGTCAGTGCTTATGCAGCGATGGCAGGCTCTGCAGGCATCTTTGCGTTGATGGGTATTGCCACTCTCCCTTTAGCGATGGCCGGTATGGAGCTTCGTGAGTATGCAAAAACCGGCTTGGCTTGGGTCATACCCGGAATTGATAATGATAAAAACTACTTTAGAACCGATGACATGAATTGGGGGCAGTACCTTAGCGCTGCAATGGATCGTGCCTTCCCTCTTGGGATAGTGGCTATCGGTGCGCAGATGGTACAGGCAGCTGATTGGGGCCGCGGGCCGCTAGGCGCATTAGCGGTAGGCGCGGGGCCGACTGCTGAAACATTAGAGCGCATGCTCTCTGAGGGGCCAAGCAGCACATTTGTTAACAGAATACTACCGACAGGGGTTTTGTAATGAGCTTATTTAATTTTATTGGGCCAATAGCGGATTTAGCTGGCGGCTACTTGAAAAATAAAGCGGCTGAGAAAAATGCTGTGCACGAGAGAAAAATGGAAGTAATTAAAAATGACGCCAATTGGGAAACAAAAATGGCGGCTGCATCAAATAACAGCATCAAAGACGAGCTGGTATTAATGACTCTTTTACTACCCGTGTGGATTATCTTTTTCGGAGCTATGACGGGGAATGGCGAACTTATTTCTAGGGTTGAGTATGGATTTACGGCAATCCGAGCTTGCCCCGATGAATATTGGTATTTACTTTTCATAGGGTGCACTGCTGCATTCGGTGTGAAAGGGGCTGATAAACTTATGACTTTAAGGGGAAAATAAATGGGCGAGCAACAAGTGACAGGGCGTCTAGACCGCCTCGAGGGAAAGATAGATAAGATCAGTGAGGTGCTGACTAATCTCGCCCGCGTTGAAGAACAGATATCGGGGCAGAACGCGCGCCTTAAAAGGCATGAGTGGAGACTCGACGAGAATGAGAAAAAAATTGAGGACACGGCCGAACTAGTCACAAAGAACGCCGCAACGGCGCGTACTGCCGAAAAGATCTTCTTCTCTATCTGGGCAGGGGTTATAGGCTACGTTACATGGTTGTTCAGGGGGTAATGGTGTTCAAGTATTTCAAAATTGAAGACTTTAATTGCCAAGCAACGGGCAATAACGAGATGGTGGAAGAGTTTATATATCGACTCGATGAGTTGCGTGAAGCCTGCGGGTTCCCCTTCTACATTACAAGTGGCTATCGTGATCCATTGGGACACCCCATTGAAGCTAGAAAAACGCGACTAAATCGTCAACCGGGCACGCATGCGCAGGGGATTGCTGCTGATATAAGAGTGTCGGGCGGGGCGCAAAGACGTTTAGTTGTCGAGAAAGCAGTTGAGTTAGGGTTTAACGGTATCGGTGTTGCTAAAACATTTGTTCACGTAGACATAAGACAAACAGCGCCAGTTTTATGGTGCTACTAGTATAGGTATTTATTATGGCTTATTCAGAAACAGTAAATATGGTAACTGGCGACACGCTGCCAGAGTTAAATTTTAGCTTGAAAGATAGCTCCGAGGCAGCAGCGGGGAAGCGACTAGACGAATATGACCCAAGTACTTGGGCACCGCTAGCCGTCCCCAACGCAAATATAAAGCTGCGCGTACGAAAGCTCGGCAGTACAACTATTGTTAAGACGATTACTTGTACGCTAACCGACGCAGATAACGGCAAAATAAAAGCAAATTTTGTAGGCAGCCCCTTTACCGATCCCGGGACCTATGAAGGAGAGTTAGAGATTACTTTTGATGGCGGCGGAAAACAAACTGTCCATGATTTAATAAAACTTAAAGTGCGTAGTGATTTTGATTAATGACATATCGATCCGTTCTCGGACCTTACCAACAACCGACAGCATTTTTAGATAGTGTAAAATACCCACGCCTGACTGAAGTACAAAAAACAATTCGTCGTGGTGGCGGGGTCGTTGAGAACCAGATAATAACCCTTAGCGCAGTTGAACCTCACGCGGGCTCTCGGCCCTTCCAAGTACACGTAAGTTATGAAAACACCACCGGCGACTCTACTCTTCGGGGCGTGGGTTTCGGCATACATTGGGACTCATCAAAGCTAACTCTTGTAAGTGTTACCAATAGACTAGAAGCGGGTTTAGTTAGCGTTATTGAAGAAGCTGATACTGGTGATGCTGACAGTGACGCAAACACTGATAGAGTTTTAAAGCTCGTATGGGCTGATGATCTGGAAGAATCTTGGCCGCAGATAGAGCCCCCCGTAGCCCTTGCAACGCTTAACTTTATTGGTGCTGATAGCCTCACTACGCATGCATCAACCAAATTAAATTTCTCCCCCATAAGCACCGCTTTTGACTACGGTTTTGAGGCAGACTCTTTGCCCCTAGTTCTCAAGTACGCAAGTTGGGACATTGATGGTGACGGATCTTTTGATGCCCTTACTGATGGTTTGTTATTTATCAGGTTTGCCTTTGGTATTACTACAGAAGATTTTGCTAACCAAGCGCTATCAATTTACTCGCCGCTAACAAACACGCAAGTCCTAAATAACGCTTTTTTTGTAAACCGGTCGATAGGCGATATCGACGGAGATGGTAATGTTGATGCCTTAACGGATGGCTTGCTGTTACTGCGTTACCTGTTTGGTCTTAGGGATGAAGATCTGGTAAGCGACCTCTTATCTGCAAACGCCACGCGCACGACCCCCGCAGAGATTGAGGCCTATATAGAAAAGTACTTGGTGGCTCAATCAACTACATTACCATCGCTGCCCTCTGTCGATACAGATGAGAGCGAGGAGCCAGCAACCGACGAACAAGTGTCTATACGAGCGACCTTAGAGACTAAAAATACTAAGTCAGTAGTGACCAACGTCAAGACACCTGTGTCTGTAGCAGCTATAGCTGGACGGACCGCGGCCGAAATTACAAAGTCTGTGTACAAGGCGACACAGAAAAAAACCCAGATCTCGGCAAAGATGCACGCTGCAGCAACATATGCTTCAGTATCATACCCAAGAATTGCAGTTTCATTCTTTACACCAGAGTTTTTTGGCTGGGAGCGTATAGGCGAAGTCCTAGCGCTTACTGAACACACTAGCTTTGCAATTACAAAGGCTTTGACAGATAGCCCGACTATTACAGATTTTGCTGACACAAAATTCTCAGCTTATAGAAGCCAAACAGACACTGCGGGTGCCTATGAAACAATAGCTCATTCTATTAAGTATAAGAGGTCAGCGCTTGATCAGTTCAGACTAGATGCTTCTGTGACTACAGCTTTTGGGGATGCGCAAGACAAAGCCAATCTTGCTGCGTTCACGGATACTATTTCTTTACAGGCCGCCTTTAACAGAAACGTAGACGACAATGCTTCTTTTTCATCTAGCCATTCATTCAGTCTGTCCAAGCCTATACAGGAGCAAGTTGGACTCAGCGACGACTTTAGTAGGACCGTATCATTTATAAGGGAGAATGTAGATTCGTTCTCTTATTCAGATGCAATAAGTATGGCTGTTACTAAGCAAGAAACCGAGGGTATGTCGATCACAGATACGCCCGCTTTGGACGTTGGCACCGATAGGATTGAGAGCACTTCAGTTTCAGAAACCGTGGGTATTAAGAAGAAATTTGGTAGGTCTTTCTTTGAAGTATTTAAGTTGGATGAATCGGTGAGGACTGCCGATTTAAATGCTGTTAATAAAGACAACCTCGCCACTTTTTTTGATGAAACTATTTTTGTAGTGCAGTTCAAACGCGATATAGAAGATTCTTTTACGTTTGGCGACGACACTGCCGCAGCTGTTAGTAAACCAGTGGAAAGCAATGTCGCGCTTGTAGATACAGTTTCATTTTATACGCCCTATGCACGATCTTTTGAAGACATTTTTGCTGTCCAAGATAGCTCTACACTACACCTCTCTAAGCCTCAGCAAGAGGCACTAGGGTTTAGTGATACTCCGTCTTTGTCTATTTCTAAAAGCAATACCGACGTTTCTGCTGCGCTAGAGGTCTTTGCGAGTGCTGCTAAGTACAGGCGCTCTTTGTTTGATGCATTTACATTGTCCGAGTCTACTGATTTATCAGAAGGCCATGCATCCCAAGATATAGACCCCGCAAAGCTTGTCGACACTCTGACTAGGCACTGGGGGGTTAAGAGGAGCGTTAATAATACCTTCAGCCTTACTGAAGCCCTTTCTTTGGGGCTATTAAAAAACGCTACCGAAGATGTCTCTATCGTCGACACCGCGCTACTGGCTGTTGGTTTCGGGCGTAAGCACGACGAAACCGCGACGTTCAGCGACGCCATTGCAAAAACATTAAAACCGCAGAAAACTGAAAGCGTGGGTTTTGATGACCCAATTTTATTAGCCGTAAGGGCGCAAAAAAATGAAGTTATTGGGCCTTCAGAACTTTTGAATCACAGGTCCTATTACAGACGAAAAATTTACGACGACCTTAAGTTAGTAGATTCAATAAGAAGCAGTGAACTAAATGCAGAGACTAGTTTTTCAAACATGGCCTTTAGCGAAACTTTCGCTACAGTTTCTGAAACGATAAGAGTTATTAACGATACCACTTCGTTACAAGAAACAGTGTCAAAGAATTTTGGTAAAGCACACAGTGATAACGCGGTGCTTGCGGACACCGTTAAAACTATTACGACCGCGGTCCGGGGTATTGATGAATCGACAAGCCTCGCGGACGTCAGCACTTTCTTCTTACAAAAACCAATTAGTGAACAAGCGTCTTTAGATGACCCGGTGTCGCTCTATATACAAAAACCTTTTATAGACGCACCATCTAGTAGTGAAGTTTTTACGGCCACGGCAAAATACAACCGCGGTTTTGTCGAACAGTTCAGGCTGGACGATAGCACTGTTATTTCTGAGGGCCTATATTCAGATAAGGCAAATATGGCCTTTTTTGCAGACGCAGTGGCGCTTACAGCCGAGTTCAAACGCGGTTTTTCTTCGGCCGCCTCCTTTGCCTCGAGCGCGACTTTTGCTATAGATAAACTAGAAAGTGACTCGTTAGGGCTTTCGGACATACCTTCCCTAAAGATGTCATTCGTGCGGAATTCGGATGCTGACTCTCTTTCATATTCAGAAGCTGTTTTTAAGGCCCTTAAATCCCTTAAGACAGACGGTTTTGCTTTAGGGTCATCCACGGCGTTCATAAGTAGAATGCCGGTTATTTCAAATACAAGCGTTTTCGAAAGCGTGGCAGCAGCGCGAACTTATAAAAGGGCTTTAACTGATAAATTTAATGTTATCGATGCTGTTAAAGTAGCGGAGAACAACGCTGTAGGTGGTACTTCTGGTGCCTCTTTTCTCGATAGTGTTTCTTTAGTAACAGAAGCATATCGTGACTTCACTAATACAACTTCTTTATCTTCTTCTGTTTCATTCAGTATGGAAAAACTAGTAGATGGGGAGATTTTGTCATTAACAGATACCCCACTAGTTGTGGCCGGCTACAAACGTAATTTTGACGAGTCTTTTACATATTCAGATTTGGTCCAAAAAACTATTGGGAAAACCCCCGCAGAAACTGTTTCTATTTTTGATAAGAGTTTAATCCGAGTTACGAAACTTATAGCTAATAACGTAGCCACGAGCGAATTTATTGCTACTGCCGCCAAGTTAAAAAGGTCGTTCGCCGAATCCGTTTCTATACAGGACACTTTTACGAGTGCTGAAGACAACATACTACCGACGGGGAATAGCGTGGGTTTCGCTGACACCGCTTCTCTTACAGCTTTTTTCAAAAGGTCAATTGAAGATCCTGTTAGTTTCACGGACGCGCTTGCTAAAAATACCGGGGCTCTGCACCAAGACGGCGCTCACCTAACTGACAGCGTGTTGTTGGCTAATGGCTATCGGCGCTCCCCCGCAAGTGAATCAATAGCTTTTGGTGATGCGGCGCGGTTAAAAGTCGGGAAAAACGAAGCGGAATCCTTAGATTTTGCTAACCACATTGTTAAAACAATTAAGCCAACCAAGACAGACCAAGTAAGTACAAGCGAAACGGTAAAGTTGAGCAGAACTTACGTTAGAAGCTTGCACGATACTTTGGCATTGTTCGACAGCCTTAGAATAGCCGAACAAATTGGCTCCAGTACGGGCGATAGTAATCAGTTAACCGATACTTTTTCTTGTGTTTTTGCCGCTAAAAGAAACGCATTAGAGAGTTTCGGTGTAGCTGACTCACTCCAGAAAAAAGTGTTTAAAAGTTTTGGGGATGGGGTAGCCCTCGCTGATACTGGGAATATAACTACAAACCTCAACGACGTAGATGGATACAGTAATTCATTTACTATGGATGAAACTGTTCTTTTTGGCCTTGGAAAAACTGTCGTTGAAGACGTCGGCTTTAGCGATACAGAAGTACTAAAGTTTGGTAAGGGTATAAATGACTCTGTTGGTACAGGTGAAACCCTGAAAAAGAGGGCGAGCCTTGTACGGCGTTTTTCCGATAGCTTTACTATTGATTCTACTGTAGCTATCGCAGCCGATACGGTTAGTGACAAAACTAACCACGCATCTTTTTCTGATACAGTATTGCTGCAAACAGACTTTAGCAGGCCTCAAGATGAAATGGTTAGTTTTCAATCATTTGTAGCTATGGGCGTAACGAAAACAGTTCCTGAGTCTATAGGTTTTACGGAAACAGTGACACCCGCGCTCGGTATAAACCGTGATTTTGGTAGCGATGCAGTTAGTTTTAATGACAATGCAACTAAGTCTATTTCAAAAACTATAGTAGAAAAGCTTTCTATTCTCGATACACCTACAGTATCTGGGCTTCTTACGACTACAGATACTGTAGGGGCCGCAGAAGTGTTCGCGCACCACTGCAAATATAACTCTTCTTTACCCCAAGAAGGAGTTGACTTCTCTGAGGATATTAGTAAACTAATTAAAATTAGTCCAGCTAATAATATCGTCGGACTGACCGATACCGTAACAATTAACCTAACGACTGCAGCTCCGTTAGGCGTAATAAACACCGCACCGTTAAATACGGTGACAATAAACTAGCTAGTAGATATTTTTGGAGACCCCAAATGATCAAAGAAGCATTCAACCTGAAGGGTAGTTTGGTAATTAAGAAGAATGGCAAGGTAGAAAGAGAAATTCCTAACGCCGTAATTGGCGTAGGCCGTGACTGGGTTATCAAGCGCATGCTACAGGACCATAGCAGTGGTGATTATAAACCCATGACGCATATGGCTGTTGGGTATACAGACTGGACTGGTATAAATACTGTTCCAGACAATGTGGACACGCTTGGTTCAGAGCAAGGTCGGGTCGCTTTTACCGCGTCTGGTAACTCAATTACTACCCCCGTTGACAGTGGTGGTACTAGGATACTTCTTCAATTCGTCGCTAATTTCCCAGAGAATATTGCTGCAACTCAGTTAACTGAGGCTGGCATCTTTAATAACGCCACTTCAGGTCAAGGCACCATGTTATGTCGCACTAAGTTCGACGTTATAAACAAAGGCGCCGATGATACTTTAGAGATTACTTGGAAAATAGAAGTATCTTAAAATAATCTATAATATTAGTGGGGCTACTTATGAGCGATATTATAGATGATTTGAATGTCGAAGGATTTGTTACCGTCGTCAAAAACGGTAAACAAATCCTGTCGCAAAAAAATCTTATAACGGATGCTGGCAAAGATTGGATAGTCAGGCGGATGGCCAATACCGCCCAGACGGAGTACGACTATTCCAATTCAAGATATACGCTTGAGGTACTGAAATACGACAATGGCACTATCGCTACGCACCCCAGTACCCGCCCAGAGGACTTCTTTATCACCGGCCACCCCACTAACTTCCCTGACGCTACTGCTAATTTGACCTACTACGGCGAAGAACTAACGAATATAGAGCGTGTTTACCTAGGTTCGGGTACTACTGAACCAGCTGTCAGCAATACTTTCGTAGAAACTGAAGCTGCTTGGAACTCTTATATCGACTTACATCACGGTAGCGATTACCAGAGCAAGGTCGGTGATAACAAGCCTTCTGCTAATACATTTACTAGGCTCGCGCAGCCCAACCACGTAAGTGCTGGGGCAGCTTCAGACAGCTCCGCTACTCAGGGAGACTTGGCGTACTACAAGGTTAGTAAATATGTCGGAGAAACTAATAATTCTGCTGATTACAACAGTATATCTGCGTCAGACCAAGTGTTTAGATTTCATCTCGTCTATTACAGCCCTAATTATAAGGACATAATTTTCCCTGAAAACTTTCCTTCATTAGATAATGTTGGTTTTACGAATGCAGCCGCATCTGGTTCAGGGGCAAATGCAACATATAGCGAAGCGGCTTCCCCACCACTTTGGGGTGAGATGCCTTATTTACAAGTTGTTTCACAGGCGACCGGTAATAGCAAAACAGAAATTATTAAAGTGCTCGAAGTAAACAGAGGCACCAACCCAGCACACATTGTTTGTTTGCGTGGCCAATTGAATACTACCGCACAGACTTGGTCGGTTGCAGATGAACCGGCCCTTAAACCGTACTCTCCTTCGGGTACAGCGTCTGAAATAGTGCATAAGTTTGTTTATTCGGCCACGAATAGCCTTAGTGCCAGTGTCACAAACCCTAACCCCCCGATAACTGAGGCAGCTTTGTGCTTTATGCATAAGGAGCTATCGGGTAGCGACTGGACGAACCCTAACACGGCAGATACAACGAAAACATGGACAGCATTTTCGAGGATAAAATTCACCCAGCCTTGGACTAGAACAGCAGAGGACGATATAGAAATTTACTGGACAATCCGGATATCATAGGGGGCGTTCATGAGCATTAAGTTCGCGAACAACGCATCTACAACGCTATCCTCGGCGGTGGGTAGCACCTCAGCAACTTACCTCAGTGTTACAGATCAAACCGGTTTTCCAGTAGTCTCCGGCGGCAGTTGGTTTATAGCTACGCTTGACGATGGCACTAACCTTGAAATAGTAAAAGTAACTAATAACCCCGCACAAAATGGTTACACGGTTGTGCGTGCTCAAGAAGGTACAACTGCTTATACATTTGCCGCCGGCACTAAGTTTGAGGTTCGCATTACTGCCGCCACTTTGCAAGATTTTGCAGATCCCCACATAAAGTACCCTGAGCAAGTGCATCACGTAAGGAGCCACGCTTACACTGGCACATCATATCAAAGCCCTTTTGCCGGTGGGTCTTCCTCTTCCTACGGGCTTCAAGGTGCGCAGAGTGCGCCAGTTGCAATATATGGGGAAGACGCGCCCCACAACGACATAACCACCACAATAGAGTTTGATGCCTATTACTACGGAGCCACCTCAGCGACTAGCTATTCGTACAAAGGGGTTCTTGGGATGACCGTGCAGCTTCGTGTGTATAATTTTTCGGGGTACACCCGTCCGTCCCTTGGCAATATAACACGCCACTCGGATCTAGAGTATAGCAGTGCTTATAGGTGCTATTACTTTGAAGGGGACGTTAGACATAAGCTGGTACAAAATCAACATCTTGAAACCTCGGGCGGCAGTACGTTCGAGAATATTAACGAAGTGTGGTACGTAGATGCTACCGACAGGACCTATATATACTGTTCTTCCTACGCCTCTAGTTATCCGATAGTAAGCTCAGCTAATAGCACTACCCCGGTCGCGGTATTCCTCAATTTCTTTAGGAGTGTGGGCGCCACCAGCTATAAGTCTTTTAATATTAATATTATGACCAATAGAATTATGGCTCAGGGCTCAACATACCACCATACTTTATTTAGCTGGCCTTTAGGGATACAGAACCAAGAGGGGATGGAATTCCAGATATTTTTAAAAAAATATAGTTCTGCTAATAAGTACGCTAATTTTACTCTTCTCGGCGGTAATAGCTCTATCAAAGTTAAGAGGCAATATTATGGTAACCGGTAACGCAACCTATGCCGTAGGTAGTATTTCAGAAGACGGCACAGAAAACATACTAGAGGAGTTTCCGTCACTTGAGGGAGCGGCAGAGCAGTTAGAAGTCTTGGCTGAGAATAGTACTAATGCTAATATAACAGGGTATTTTGTCGCTTTTGTATATAGGGCAGAAGGTGCTGAACCAGATTCAGAGCCAGAGCATATAGAACACTACTCTGGGATAACTCTGGAGCAATAACTAAATAGAAGGAGTCTAAGATGGCTAAACCTAAAAAAGTAGTAGCAAAAAGACCTGAGCCCACAGTATCTGTTGGGAACAAGTCGTACAACATATCTGAGCTTTCAGATGAGATAAAAGATCTTTTGTCCTTACACGATGAAGCGCAAGAAAAAGCGATAAAAGCTAAACGTGAAGCGGCGATAAATGAAATAGCAGTGGCTAATCTTGCTAACTTAATCGAAAAGGAACTAACGGAGAGCAAGAAGCCCTCAAAAAAATGAGGCTGGAATGGCGTACTTTAAACTAACAAATTTTTCGGGTATTGCGCCCGCCCTTTCTGCGAGACTACTTGCGGATAAGGTTGGGCAAATAGCAGAAAACATTGACTTCGAGTCAGGGCGCCTAGTCTCGACTACTGAAAATTCGGTCGAGGCCGAAGACGAACTTACAACTGCCACTCGCCGTTCAATATATAAGTATGAATATGACAACACCGGTACTCCGGCATATAAGTGGCTGCAATGGAGTAAAGACGTTGACGTCGTGGAAGGCCCTGTCGCTGATGATGAGCTAGACCGTTTGTACTGGACTGAAGAAGGAGAGTACCCTCAAATTGGTTTTGGCACTGGGATAACTGGTGGTAACGCCCCGTACCCCAGTACTTCTTGGCGACTGGGTGTGCCTATGCCAAGCGTACCGATGACTGCTGTTGTTACTGGTCAGGATCCATCGGGGGCTACTCCTAATGAATATGTCTATGCGTTTACGCTTGTCACAAACGATGGGCGCGAAGGCCCGCCGAGCGAGTTAACAAGCCGTATAACAGCCTTACCCCTACAGACCATTACGCTGACTATGCCTAGTCTTTCGTCTTTATCGTTAGATGATCAAGACAACATAAGTGTTGCTGGCGGCGCAAAAATGTTTATCTACCGCTCCAATGTTGGTTCAAGCGCTACTGCTTTGCAGTATATGACAGCCAAAAACATTGATGACACGACGTCTTTTGTAGATAACTTTTCAAACGATTCGTTGGAAGAAGTTATACCTAGTGAAACATGGGTTGGCCCGCCTGATGGCAACGCTTATGCATACCCCGATGGTCCTATGCAGGGTCTAATAGCTATTGCACAAGGTATGATGGCTGGGTTCGCCGGTAAAAGGTTCTGTGTAAGTGAACCGTTCTTACCACACGCTTGGCCTATTGGATATCGAATTACTCTTGATGACGACGTTGTAGGTATTGCAGGCACAGCTAATGGTGTTGTTGCTTTAACTAAAAGACGCCCTTACTTTATTACCGGCACATCTCCTTCGGCTATGGCTTCGGCTACTGTAGAGCTTAGTCAAGCATGTTTAAGCAAGCATAGTATCGTGGATATGGGAGACTATGTTTTATATGCCGGCCCTGACGGGTTGTGCTCTGTACAAGGTACAACTGGCAAGATTGTAACTAGAGGCCAAATCTCCGCCGAGCAATGGAAGAGCGATTTTTATCCGGACAAAGTTCGCGCATTCAAGCACGAGGGCACCTATGTAGCATTCTGGGAAAATGGTGGCGAAAAGGGGGGCTGGGTTTACGATCCGCGGTCCACGGACAAAAGCCTTTCTACACTGACAACTACGACTGAAATACGTGGCGGCCACTACGAACCAGATACCGGAGAATTGTTCCTTATTATTGGAAACGATATTTCAAAGTATCGAGGCTCTAGTGCTCCTGAAACATTAAAATTTAAAACAAAGAAATTTGTAACTCCGAAACCGGTGTCAATGGGCTGGGTTGGTATTGATGCGAATGAGTATCCCGTAACAGTAAAAGTTTGGGCAGATGAAACCTTGATTGCAGACTACACTGTTTCAGAAACTAATGGTGGCGGATTTACTGTAGTTACTAACACGCCCTCGAATATTGCTACGAGGACAGACGTACAGGAAACGATTATGAGGCTCCCACCTGTTATTGGTCAGGAGTGGGAAATACAGGTAGAGGGTACAGATATTAATGAGATCTGTATAGCGCAGTCACAAGAGGAGCTGCGACGCGCATGACGACTAAACTTCCTCCTATCCCTAAACCGCCTGCTGATCTTTCGCCAGAAGCTAAGCGTTACCTCGAGGCGCTGTCAGAAGCGGTTGAGGTTCGGTTAGGGCGTAGAGGGGATCCGCAAGACCGGGCTGTTACTTTGCGCGAGCTGGTTGACTCTGGTTTGGCAAAAAAACTAAAGGCAACCGCTTACGACCCAAACAGTGTAACGCGATCTAACATTGGTTTTACGCCTAACCCTACAGCTGTGTATGACGCTAGTACGCCCCCACAGGTTACCACCCTGACTGCTACTGGTTTATTTGAAGAAATTCTATTGTCTTGGGGGTTTCCTACTTATGATAATCATTCGGCTTCGTTGGTATATGTAAGTACAGATAGCGACTTTGATAATGCTGTGCTTGACGGGCAAACTGTTGGTTCTACCTATATAGATAAAGTTGGCTCATCTGCTACGACTAGATATTACTGGGTACAGCATGTATCTAAAGATGGTGTGATCGGCCCCTTAGGTGGCCCTGTTTCTGCCACGACTATGGATGATGTAGAGTACTTAAAAAACGCTCTTGATGAGGCCATCACAGCCAGTCAGCTTCACGCTGATCTTTCTACGCCAATAAATAACATTGGTGGCATTCAGGATGACGTTACCACGATAGAGGGGGCAATCGCCAACTTAAAAAATACCCCTGCATGGGCGTCAGGAACTGACTATGTAGTGGGTGATTTGGTTAGTTACGCTGGAGCGGGCACCACAAACCACCTTTACTCAGCCTTAACCGCACACATATCTACGGCATCAAATTACCCAGATATAACGCCACAGGATTCAGATGATTGGCAACATATCGGCGCATACGGAAGTATTATTGATGTGCTGGCTGAATCCGAAAATACTAGAGCCACGCTTATCTCCGATTACATAACGACAGTTGATAGCGATTCTGCCATTGCGGGTG
>Ga0105236_1000054_pt1 | contig 14518 bp, 23 predicted proteins | sample Virmet3827_250_FD_89712 | JGI IMG/M metagenome (GOLD analysis project Ga0105236, IMG submission 89712) | Marine viral communities from the Southern Atlantic ocean transect to study dissolved organic matter and carbon cycling - metaG 3827_250 | ecosystem: Environmental > Aquatic > Marine >... | reverse complement strand
GTAGATTTTTCTGATTACCCGAAAAGACCTGAAAGTGGAGAGAAAAGAGATTACTTTGATGTATCAGAATTAAAAGTGGTTCAGTATGATTGGGATAAAGATGAGTATTTTGCAAAAGGTGGAAAGATAAGAAGAAAAAGAAGAAGATAAATTTTAAATAAACTATTTCAAGTATAGGGAGAAATCCCTATATTTGTTTTATATAACCAAACTAATTTTTAAAGTCATGGCAAAATTTGAAGAGTACCTAAAATCAACTTCATTAACTTTTAGTGATTTAAACGATACTACAAAACGTAAAATAGAGCGTTTTGAGGATGTTTACGAAGCTTATTCTAACGCTTACGATGCAGAAGACTATAAAACTTCTGATAAGTACGAAAAGCAGTTATCTAAATTAGATTCTGAGATTACTGATGCAGTTAAATCTCAAGCTAAACCTGATAAGGTAGAGCATACTAAGGCTGAAACCCCTAAAGTAGAAGAGGTTAAAGAAGAGGTAGTTGAAACCCCTAAAGCTGAAGAACCAAAGAAGGAAGAACCTAAATCTGAAGAACCTAAAGAGGAAAAACCAAAGTCTTCAGGATTCCGAATCGGTATGTTTGAATGTTAAATTTGTAGGGCTTAACTGTGTATAGGATACCTATAAATCCAATACCCACACCAAGACCAAGAGCAGGTAAGTATGGGGTGTACAACCCTAAAAACTATACCAATTACAAGAAAGCTTTAATACAGTATTTATCTTTACTTAAAATACCTGAAGGGGATTATGATTATATCCACGCTAAATTCTTTGTGCCTTATCCAAAAGACACACCAAAGAAGAGGTTAATAAACAACCTTCCCTTACGACAATGCTTTGATTGTGATAATGTTATTAAAGGTCTTTGTGATGCCTTAGAACAAGCTAACGTGTTAAAAGACGACAGACAATTATCATCCATGTTTATTCAGAAGTATAGGACTACTGACAAGCAAGGATATATGGAGTTTGAATTACAAACAATAAAGGATAATCCTGATGTAAATGGAGAATAAATCAAGTAAAATATTTGACGAGCTATTTCTTTCAGTAGAGAGGTTGGGTGTTGATGGGACTATTAGGCAGTTAAGAAAGACTAATAATGTTTCTAACGACAATTTAGATGTTTTTATATTGGAAATGGTGTGTTCAGAATTCTCATTTAAAAAGCAAGATTTAACCAAGTCTGATGATAAAGACCCCGATAAAAGGGATGCAAGGTTAGCATTAGCTTACTTGTTATACCAATACACCAACTTATCTCAAAGTAAGGTTGGCTTATTTATGAATAGAACCAAAGGTGCAATAAGTAGGTATATTGCAGAGGTAACACAGTTAAACCCTAAAATCAAACAACACAAAGATTTAATAAGTAGAGTAGAAAGGCTTGAAAGAGAAATTGATGTACTAAAAAATAAAATTCAATAAAATGGCACAAAGAGGCAGACCAAGAAAAAAAGCGAAAGTAGAAGAAGTTACTGAGGAAGTAGAAGAAGTACAAGTGGAGGAAACCACGAGTGAAACTACCGTTGAAGAACCCGAAGTGAAAGAAGCTACCAATACTAAACCTGAAGATATATACGACTTAAATTCAAGTTCTGAATCTAATTTAGGGAGTTCATATAATCCTTTTGGGGAAAGCGTTGAGGAAAAGGCTTATAGAACCCCACAGGTGGCAACAGCAGAAAGTATTGCTGATATAGATGAACCTTCGTTTGTTAAACCAACATACGATGATTTAGTTACTGCGAATGAAGGTATTGCTCAAAATAACGAGGATGGAGAGCAGACTCAAGAAGAGAAGCAGGGGCTTGATAGGTTTTCTCAAGATGAGATAAAAGAACTACCCAACGAAGATAAAGAAGCAGCAGCGGAAGGTCTTGCTCAAGTTATGTTAGGTATTTATGGGTTTGGTTGTAAATCTCTCGGACACTTATCTAAAATATCAGATAAAAAATTAAAAAACTTAGAAGCTGAAGGGCTACTTGACACTACAATGCGAGTACCTATTGATAGGCATACTACCGCATCTGTTAGGCAGATAGTAGATAGTATGAATGCTCAAGCAGATGATGCCTTTGAGGTTACTGATGATTTTAAGGAAAAGGCTTTACCTGTAATGACTTCTGTATTCCAAAAGAGGGGTTGGGGTGTTACGGAAGAGCAAAACCTTTTAATCATGTTCGGTATGGATATAGCTCAAAAGGTTACGATTGTAGCTCAAATGCGTTCAGCAGCCAACTACCAACTTGAAGCATTTATGAAAATGTACGATACTCAGCAATCCTCTTCACGACCTGTTGATTTTGCTACTTCTGAAGGGGAAGTTCCAAAGCCAAAAGACACGATGCCTCAAGCATCTCAGGTAGTGGAAGAAGAACCGAAAGTAAGTAGAAATGCTAAAGCTGAAGCTAATATGGTGGCAACCGACAATCCTGACTTAAAGGTTAGTCAATCTGATTTAGACCAAGTTGATGTAGATAATGTCTAAAGCACCTAAGATACTTATAGCTGCACCACAAGCAGATGTTAAAAATTACTGCTTTGTGGATTGGTTGCTTAATGTAAAACGGTTTAGTTACCCACAAGACCGTATAGAAATATTCTTGGCTGATAATTCCGATACAGAGGACAACACGATTAGGCTTAATGAAATCGGAGTTACAGCTAAGTATATACCTAAAAACGGAAGGGGTATTATAGAAACAATGGCAGAATGCCACCAAGCTTGTGTGGATTACGCAATAGAGAATAACTTTGATTATCTACTACATTTAGAAACAGATATTTTTCCAAAGCACGATATACTTGAAAAGCTAATAACAATGAATAAGCCAATAGCTTGCGGTTTGTATCATATTTTTGATGGTGCATACAGAGAGCCAATGCTTAGAATGATTGAAAAAGATAATCAAGGGTATGTAAGAGCGTATGGTATTAATACAGCACAAGGTAATTATCTTGATGGTAAACCTTTAAATGTTTTTAGTGGTGCTTTGGGTTGCACGTTGATACGTAAAGATGTTCTACCTAAAGTTAAATTTAGAGCAGTAGAAGGGGAGATGCAACATCCTGACACTTGGTTTGCTAACGATATGAAAAACCAAAACATACCTGTAACAGTTCACACAGGAGCATTTTGTGAACATAAGAATAAGAGTTGGGGAACATTTAACATAAATTTCAAATAGATGATAGTTTATAAGCCAAAAGGAGATTTTGAACAAGCGATAGGTATTCAAGAGCAATATGTAACTCTTTTAAAAACCTATCACGCAGAGTTAATGATGAAAGCACAGAAAAGTAAAGGATACCAAGCTGCAAAGTTTAGAGTGGAATTACACGAACTATCTACAAAACTTGACTTGCAAATTTCTTTACTTGATGAAAAGAAGAAGAATTTTAACGAGTATTTCCTACCCTCTTATGATAAAGAATTAGAAGAGTGCGAGTCTAAATACGATGAGGTTTGGTTAGAGGCTTGTAAGTATGTTAACTTTAACGATAATGATATAACCAATAAGATGAAGTTTGCAATGGATTCCTTTATGGAATTAGATGAAGAGAACCGTAAACACATTGAAGTAAAAAATGTAGTTTATAAAGATTTGGAAACTTTATTATCTTTGGTAGAGAGTAAAGAGTAAAATTATGAGAGAACCGAAATTAGGTGCAGTAGTTGGAAAGAAGGGTGTAGGTAAGTCTTATACCACCTTAAAACTTATGGGTCAATATGTAAATGGTAGCACACAAGCGAAACCAAGAAGAGTGCTTATACTTGATGTTAATGATGAATATGAGAATATAAAAGCTATATCTACTACCGATATTGCAAGGTTCTCTTTACATCCTACAATTGAGGCAAGAAGAATAAGACCCTACAAAGCTGATGGGTCAAGAATGACTTTGAGGGATTTTTCTGATGTACTATTCACTATCTTAGACCACTTTAAAGGTGGGTTACTTCTTATTGAGGATATAAATAAGTATGTGTCTGATAGTTTGCCTAATGATTTGATTGGTGCTATTTGTACGAATCGACACGTTGATTTAGATATTATTATGCACTTTCAATCAATAGGTCGTATAACACCTAAAATTTGGCAAAACCTGAATTGGCTTAGATTTCATAAGAATTCTGACTCTGTTGATAGACATAAGGGTAAGTTTGAGGACAAGTATGATTTCTTGAAGATTACCGAAATAATGGTAAATAAAGAATACTTTGGTGGCAACAAGCATTTCTTTGTATATGTAGATACAGAAGAAGAACAAATATTGGGTGCATACACACCTAAGATGTTAAAAGATGCCATTGATGAGTTTGTTTCCTTAAATTATAATAAAATTATAAAACCCCAACTAAATCGTAGGGATAGTAAGGGGAAAGTGGCAGCTGACCCCTCAAAAGTAATCAGAGAAGTGAAAGACCGTATATTTAAGCAATATTATGGTAATAAGAAGTAAAAGTTAGAAACGACTTAGAAACCATCTAATCCTGTGTGTATCAAGGGTTTAAGAGTAATCTATTCCATTTTGGAAACGGTTACTCTTTTCTTTTGAGTAGCTTTTTAATGTTTATCGTGTTAAATTTGTATGTAATCGTGTTTGTACGTGGTTACAATTAAATTGATTATTAACGCAAACATATTTGGATATGAACGCAAAATTAATTGCTTTTGCCACGACTGCTGTCGCAGTAGTTGTAGGTATGTACGCATATAACGAATTTGTGGTAAAAAAAGATACCGCATCCTTCAGAGGTAAGCGTAAATAATAAGGATTACTCCTTATTAAGTTAACGGATTTATTAACATGATAATTCACTTTTCAAGATGAAAATGAGTAAATATTTCGCAGATGCTCGTGAAACAGCAAACGAAAACTTCAACTCTATGAACGGTTCTGAATATTTGAACGCTAACGGTGGTTCTAGTGCAGGATTAGGTGGTGCAACAGCACAACCATATATCCTATCAATCGCTAACTCTACTACTGATGCAGTTACAGGTGTACTTGTAGGTGGTGCTTATACCAACTTACAGGCTACAAACTTCGGGAATGTCGCAGCAATTACCATTTCGATGGGTATTGCTAACTTGACTTACGGTGAATTCTTGTACCAATCTATGAACAAACCGTTTGTAGTAGGTCTTACTTATCTTTCAAGTGCTAATGCTTCTCAAGTATTAGAAACTTTTACGATTAAGCAAAAGGACATTAATGGTAACGAGAGTTCTAAAGTAATCGTTCCAACACTTGACCCTTACCAACAACAAGGAAATAAAGTTGCAATTTCTTTCAATTGGAAGTTTGATGGGTTTACTTCGGTAACTATCGCTTCTATCTTAGCTGAAGCTACATTAACTATGTATCTGTATCCTGCTGAGAACGTATCAACAGGTCGTGCCTTAACAGGTGGGTCAGTTGTGAAAGGATTCGCTTCTCCTGACATTGTTAAGAAGGACAAGGTTGAGGTTTTAGGTGGCGGTGCAGTAGGTATGCATGGTCGTAAGCGTAGATTCTAATTAGTTAGAACCTAACGAGAAAACAGACTAAGGTGGTGGGCGATTGCCTTCCACCTTTTTTTTATTAAACTAAAATTTTATAACCATGAGTGGAATTACACTATATGAATATTTAGCGTATAATGTTCCTGCAAGATGCCAAGACATTCTTGACAGGTATGATATTCCTGCTGCTCATAATGAAACTGAGTTGACTGATAATTTAAAAGCTTATGTACGTGTTTACGGACAAGAGGCTTTAGAAGAGTTAGCTGAGATTCACCCTGATAAAGATTTAATTTCAGATATGGCTTCTTTAGCTACACCGTATAACGGTAAAGCTGAAAGCGATTATCTTAACGCTTCAGGTACTATGAACAGAATTGAGAGTATTGAGAATCAATTAAGGGGTGGTCAACAGCAGGATACATCACTAACTAAGACTGATATGTTGATGGGGCTTGGTGTTGCTATGCTTACCATTTCTTTATTTAAACACTAATAACTATGAATAAAGAGCAAAAAGATATAATCTATGCTTTTCATAGAAGGATTAATGAGTTCGCTCAAGATAATTCTGACCAACTTAGTTATGCTTTAGGTGCTGCTTCAGGCGAGGAAATAGTCGTAGAAGATTATAGTCCTATTGACCTTACCATTGAAACCCTATCTATATATGAAGCTAACCCTGATAGGTTAGACTCTCTTTTAGAAAATGTGGTATTACCACATCCATCTAACACATCTACCATGAGATTTAATGGTGGTGATTTTGGGGGGTGTGATTGCTACTCATATACATACGAAGAAAGTAATTCGTGTTATTGGGAATGTATAGGGGAAGGAACACAAGGTGAAATGTGTTATGACCCTACTGCTGATAATCATGGTGATGCTTCTGCGTGTCAATACTCAGGTGGTGGTGTTGATTGGCAAAATATAGGTAATACGGTTTGGGGAGTTATAGAGGATATTGGTTTAGATACAATAATTGGGTGGTTCTCACAAGATGATGATGATGGAGGTTCACCAACCCCTACACCACCTACTTCTGAAGAAGAACAAGGAACGGATTGGGGTAAAATAGCCCTCATTGGTGGTATTGTAATAGCTGTTGGTATTGGGGCTTACTTTTTATTTAGAAGGAAAAAATAATGTGGCTTAACGAATATACCGAAGAAGAGCAAGAACCACAAAGAGAGGTTCACGAATTAGACCCTAAGTTATCTAAAATGCTCCAAGAGTCTATGTATGGTAATTTCGGGGGTAGATTAAGGGATGAGGCTATATCTAAGGGTAAAAGTATGCTAACAGGTGCTATAATAGGAGTTATGGTTGCTGTTTATTTTGGAAAATCACCTTTATACTTAGGTCTTGGTGGTGCAGTTTTAGCAAGATTAATTACAAGAGAATAGGATATGAGTTTTAGACAATTAAACGCAGATGGCGAAGATAATGAGTTAGATTGGGGTACTATTGCAAAGTATTCAGCAATTGCCATAGTGGTAGGTGCAGCAATTTTTTTAGTGTATAAAAAAGTAAAATAAACAACTTATGTCAAGTGCAAACCAAGTTTATAAGCAGTCAGGTACAGAGTTACCTTTCAAGGAGTGGCTTAAAAGAGAACAATTAAGGGGTAAATTGGATGTTCACGAAGACCAATTTTTTAATGCCGATGGTGGTGATGATGGGTGTAGTTGTAACAAGTTTATACCTGCCTTAATAGGTGTTGCAATTGGAGCAGGGTTGATGTGGTATATTAAAAGTAGAAAGTAAATGGTAGTGGATTTTCCTTTATATGGTGAATCATGTACCCTTGCTGTTACTGTGTGGGGTGAAGGTGATAAACCCATTAGACTTATAGTTGAAGATGCTGAGAAGCCTGAAACAATGCTAACTAATCGTACAGGTACGGTTAATGGCTTAAAAACTTATTATGTGAGAATTCCAATCGCTCCCGATGTAGCCTTGATAGAGGTTGTTTGCGAAGATGGTACTGACTCAGGTTATGGTATAGACGATGTAGAGATTATGTCTCTTGCTACTGATTATTCTCATCAACACTTTCAAAACAAAGAGGCAAAGTCTTTTATAAACTTCGCCGAAGAGTTTTGTTATAATGCAGGTTCTATTGATACAGGGGCAGAGTATAGTTCTGACGATGGTATATTTAGAATTAAGTATTTAAACGATATTAGAGATGGAGGTCAGGTTGTTGCTACTCCTGCTCGAATTAGTCAAACGGATGGTCTGATAGAGGTTAGTAAAGCCGATTTTCTACGCTATACAGTTCCTATGAGAATGGCTATCTTATTACATGAATTCGCTCATTACTACTTAAACGAGGTGATGGAGGATGAGATTGAGGCTGACAAGAATAGCCTACACTTGTATTTAGGGATGGGTTATCCACGTATAGATGCCTATAATGTTTATTTGGATGTGTTTGAAAACTCACCAAGCGAACTGAACGTAGATAGATACGATGCTTTAAACAATATATTTAAACAAAATTACAAAGGGTAATGGCAGATTACGGAGCAGATATTACTTGGGAAAGCGTACCTGATTATGATGGTTGGGGATGGGATACATATTGGTCGTGTGCTGATTGGATGATATGGTACAATAAGTTAGATGAGCATTACGGAGCGAGTGAGGCAAGGTTGTTATGGAAAAGTGCATGGAACGAACAAGGTATTTGGGAATCAAACTACAATTGGTGTAAATACGACCCAACATTTAACCAATTCCTTAATGATAACGAGTTATGGGAGAGCCATTTATTAGCAGACACCCTTATTGATACAACCGAAGCAGCAGGTGGAGTGTTAGGTAGTTTAGGATGGGTTGGTAAAAATTTAAAATGGATTTTACCTTCTGCTTTAATTATAGTAGGATTATCTTACGTTATCAAGGTAGGTGAAATATTTAAGAAATGAAAAAGTCCACTAAAAGAATATTAATAGGTTCTGCTGTTGTGTTAAGTGGTGTTGCTTTATACATTGCACTTAATTCGGGGCAAAAAATAGAGGATGTTGGAGAACAGCCTGACCCAAGTGGGTCTGACTTAGAAGACTTAATGACTCAAAATACTGAAGGTACAAGCCCTATTCAGCAAGGAGATGTTTTATACCCTGCTTACGAATTCGCAAATGTACGCTCATCTATGGAGATTGATGATGGTTGGTTTAATAATAGAGTATCAAAAGTATATTCTCCTAACGCAATAGGAGGGGTAACATCCATTAGTCAAGTTGGTAGTTATACTTGGTATGGGGTTGAGTGGATAGAAGAGATAGTAATGAATAGTGGTAATGTTGTGGAGCAAACCGAAAGCGGATTTGTTAGAGCAGATGTAGTAACAAAAAACGTATAAAAAATGTGTGGATGTAATTCAAATTTTAGAGGGTCTAACGGTAGAGCTAGTGGTAATGTTAGAAAGGCAGCCCCTATGAAGGGGGACTGGAAAAATCTTCCATTGGGAGATATAACTGCAAAGCCACCTACGAATAAAAATCAAGGTCTGCCTCCAAGTGCTTGTGCAGACCCTCGTGCAAATAATTATAAAGAAAAAGGGCGATGTGTGTATGGTGAACCTAAACCACCATCTGGTGTACCTAAACCACCATTAAGTAAACCTAAATACCCATCAAATTACCATAACCCCTATTATAAGAAACCTAATATACCTACGAGTAATGTACCTACGGGTAATGTAACAGGCAATGTAACAGGCAATGTAACAGGCAATGTAACAGGTAAAGTTACAGGTAAAGTTACAGGTAGAGTTACGGGTAGAGTTACGGGTAATGTTAAAGGTAATGTTACGGGTAATGTTACAGGTAATGTTAGCAACATGAATCAAATAGAAAATATGATGTCGCACCATAAATCTCAGTTTTCTTCTTTCATGGGTAGTTTACCTAAACGACAACCTGTAATAGACACAAAAAAGTATGGTATAGACGATGAAGAATACTTTGCTTACAACCCTAAACATAGGGGTAATTTTAGTAACTTTACTGATGGAAGGGGTTTTAAACACAACAATGAGTTGGATAGTTTTGACTTTTAAAATATGAAGGGGTTTAAAATATTTTTTGCTTTGGCAATAACGATAGGTGGAATAGCTTTTATAAAGTATATTACCACACAAGCTAAGTTGCTAAAAAAGATTTGTGTTAGAAGCACAAGCTTAGATTGGAGAGATGTGTTGGTGGATGCTATACAAGCCCTTATTAGTGGTGGGCAACCGCAAGCTATAATTCCATTAAAATTACAAATAGCAAATGGGTCTGATATAGAAGTTGAAGTTAAGGAGATGGCTTTTAATATTTACTATGATGGAATCCATGTTGGAGATGTTTACAGCCAACAAGAGGCTACGCTTGCAGCTAACTCAATAAATGATTTGGAGGTAGATGTAGATTTAGATTTAGCAGGAGATTTACTTGATTTAGGGTTAAGCCTTTTATCAGGAAATAATGTTATAGAGATAGTTGGAAATATAAAAATTAAAGCATCTATCTACGAAGAATATAATTACCCATACCAACTAAAGGTTCAAGGAAGTGATATACTTTCTGAGATAGGTGGGGATTGCGAACTTTAACTAAAAAACCGAAAGAATGAGTATTGAGTCAAAAGCTAAGAAGATTATGAAGGATAACATAATTAAGTTATCCAAGACATATAACACTTCTTGTAAAGACGTTCAAGTGTTGATGCAAGTGAATGAGGGAGTACCAAAGTTTTACGCTACGAAAGACTTTGCGGTAGAAAAGGAAATATCCGTAAAAGAGTTATATCCTGTGTTAGTAGATGTATTTCAAGTAAGACAATTATTACCTGTATTTGTAGGTAACTTAATTGTAGATACAGCAAAAGAGTGTAATGCTGAAGACTTAGGTGATATTAAAGTGTTTATATCTACTAATTCAGACAATGCAGAAAAGGTGTATTTACACGCATATAATAAAAACAAACCACACAGACAACTTAGTTGGAGTGAGGTTTTTGGAGAAGAGGCAATGATGAAATTAATGACAAAACAAGCCTGAACTATAAATAAAAAAAATTATGTTAGAAGTAGTAAAAAGAAAATATCACACAGTAACCATAAACCCAACTTGTTATGCTGGTACTTTGGCGAGTAACGAGGTTTTGTTTAACCCAATTGCAATTACAGGAGCGTGTCGTAATGGTGGTACTGCAAGGTTGATGTCAATTGTTGTGTTGGATACTGATGATACACTTATAGGTATATCTTTATTCTTTATGCAAGTGCCAAAAGATTTAGGAACTTTAGGTTCTATTGTTTCCATATCAAATGCTGATATGAAATTAGCAAAACCTTTGGGTGTAGTGAATTCTGCACCCCAATATACCGATTGGTCGGGAGATTATGTAGCAGGAGGAATAAGTACAAATACAAATTTTGACTTAATTGTACAGTCTGATGCAGACGACAACTCCACAGGGGATATATATGTTGGTGCATTAGCAACAGGTGCTTCCACCTTTACAGCTAATGGTCAGAGAATTATATTTGGGTTTGAAATGCAGTAGAATGAGTAAAAAATCAATGATGAAATTAATTACAAAACAAGCATAAAATGGCAGCAGCAAATTTTTGGACTCAGGTAACGGTAGCAACTGCGACAACCTTTAACATTGATGCAAATGATGGTCTTACAGAGTTATCTATAACAGTAAATAGTTCGGGTATTGTAGCTACAACCGTAGTAGGTACTCTAAATATAGATGGCAATGCAAGCCAAACGATAAGTCTTTTTTCAGGAGACACCTTAAATATAACAGCAGGTAGTGGTAAGGTTTTAGATGGTATTACAGTTGTAACGAGTTCTGACTTAACAACCTACCTAGTGGGAAGACAGTAGATTACTAACTGACAGTTGAATTATGGCTATAACAAGTAAGGAATATAAAGAGTTGAAAAACGAAATTGAAGAGATAAAAGTGTCTTTAGAAGAAATTAGAAAGGCTATTATCGGAAACCCTACTTTTGGTCAGGAGGGGTTGGTAGATATGGTAAAGAAGCACGAAAGGTACATAGAAAAAGACAGAAGGTTCAAACAAAAACTAATCGGTGGTGGAGTAGTTTTGGGTAGTGTTTGGACAATAATATTAAAGTGGGGTCATTTACTCTTTTAAAAATATGAACGGAAAAGATACATTTAAACTGAAGGTTCAGAATTTAAGTTGCTTTAAGCAATCGGTAAGGTTGTTATATACAGGGTCAGGGGAAAACGACCTTGTTTATTACCAAAACGATAGAGCGTTGAAGCAGCTTAATATGAATTCGGCTGATTGGGGTGATAACTTCCTTGATGCAAGCGGTCAGGCTTGGGTTAAAGATGGTAAGACTATTCCCCATGCCTTTAATTCAGCTATTAATGTAGTTATTAGATTTGTAAGCGGTATAACACTATACACTACAAGCCTAACAACCGTTGCAGGGGAGGCAATAGATTCGTTTTTTGTGAGGATAGCTGAAGATATGGCGACTCAGTTAGGTGGAGATAAAGAATTAGATGGTGCTTCACCGATGGGTATTGAGATGTACTACTCAGGGGTTGACGAACTTAAAATGATTCCTTCTCAGTTTCAGCCTTTCGGTGGTAGTACGTATTCGGTACAAGATTTAGCTATACCTACTACATCTTTTCCTGCTACAATGTTTGGGGCGAGTACATTTCCTTTTACCTTCCTACTTACACACGCTGATGGTTGGAAAATAGATATTATAGTTCGAGATGTTACAAATGCAGATTATAGAGAATTGGTTAATTCGTTGCTTGACCAAAATTTATTTATAAAAAAGGTTAGAAAACACTCTAATAGTAAGGAACAGATTGCCGAACCTGTTGTATTTAAGAAATATGACATGGCAGGTTTTGAAAAGCAAATAGTTGACACAACCGTTATAGACCCTTATCAGGCTCAAAAGGTTTTAGACTATATAGCTAACATCTCTGTGGATGGTCAGACTTACTTGAGCCTAGATGTGCTTGCAGGAGAATATATGTCGCTTACTTTCCATTATGATACTTCAGGTATCCTAAATTACGAGCAGGTAAGTGAAATAGATAAAATACTTAGAGAACAAGGTATAGATACTATGAATCGTGAAGAGGAAGAAGAGTTGGAAGAGGCTTTTGTGAATTTTAGCGGTTTTGAAAATGATAAAGATAAATTAACACAATTAATGGTAGTAGGCTTGTTAGCTTACATTTTGATTAAAAACAATTAAAGTTATGGCGAAAAAGATTTATTACAACGCAAATGGGTGGAGTAACGCACGAGGAACTAATATTGGTACTCCAATTCTTGATGGAGGCGGTGACGGTGGAGGCGGTGAACCCGATACTCCACTACAAGAAGCTCCTGCCGAGTTGCCCCCAATAGAAGTAGTATATGATGCTACCGAATCAAGTTTCGACCTTGTAAGTGGTAAATTCGCCCACTATATGGATTTGGTTAACCAAACAGCAGATGCTTTAACCACAGTTAAAGGAAACTTAGATACTGCACTCGGCTTATGTAGAGATGGTAATGGTAGTCAAGAAGACTGTGGTGATGTAGGTACTTTAAGTGCTTATGTATCAGACTTAGAATCTGATTTATCAGATATAACAACGGATGAAGGTGTCCTAAGTATTTTTCAGGATGATATTGAAGTTATATTAGATGGTCAAGGTTATAATACAGGTGATGCAGTTACCGACTTACAGTCTTTAATAGCTGATGCTGCTGATGCTGCTGCTACTGCTACTGATGCTGCTGCTGATGCTGCTACTGATGCTAATAATGCTGCTGACGCTGTTGTTACTGCAATTAATGATGTTATATCAGGTTCTTCTACAACAGTAGAAAATGCCTTGAGTGCAGTAGAAACAGCATACGATAATCAAGTTGACGCATTGGGATTAGCGGAAGGTGAATTAACCGCCATAGTAAATCAACTTTCTTCAATGAACGCAACCTTAACTAACCCTGCTACATTAACAGGAGATAGTGCTTCTTTAGTTGCTGATTTACAGCTGTTTGTGGGGCAAGCACTTTCAGACCTAACGGTGGCAATGCAAGATTTAGCAGCAGAAGATGCTACGGAGATGCAGGAGTATTATATAGACTTATTAGGTGAAGCATATGATAATGCTGCTGAGGCTGCTACTGCTGCCAAGGAAACTGCTGAGGCTTTATTAGCTGATGCAATTGCTGATGCTGAGGCTTTATTAGCTGATACAATTGCTGATGATGCTGCTGAATTAGCTACAAAAGTAGATGAGTTAGCTACTGCCACAGAGCAGTTAGATACTGCCAATGGTGAATTAGATGCTTTAAACTTGCAACTATCAAATGCGATTAGTGCTTTAGTAGCATCGCAAGATTTAGCAGCAGAAGATGCCCCTGCTTTAACAGAAGTAATAGCAGCGTGGCAAACAGCCCTAGAGAATTATAACGCATCCGTTATTCTACAAGAAACAACAGCAGAGAGTGTAGTAGATTTAGAAACACAATTAGAAAATGTTAATATAGAATTGTCTGCTGTACAAAATGAGTTAGTTGAAGCTAATGCTAGTATCACAGAATTTAATACGTTATCAGGTGCAATGGATACAGCTATTACAGACTTAGAGGAGAAGTTAATACCTTTAGGGTATGACCCTGTTGACCCTACCGACCCGACATATCATCCTGACCATCCTAATGATGAGGATGAGGATTCCCCTGCAATAGCAGTAGCAACATTCGATGGTTCGGGTTGGTCGTCATTTCAAGGGGAAGGAGTAAGCGAGTTTAAAAAATTATTATTTAGAGGGGCTAAAGCTCGTGAAGCCTACTTAAATATGGCAGGTGCAAATGGAGAAATTGGTGATGTTGACAACGATGTACCTTGTTTGGGTTGCAACGAAAATGGTTCAGATACTAAGACTAATGGGGTATTAAAGTTAGGTGC
>Ga0105236_1000049_pt1 | contig 14966 bp, 12 predicted proteins | sample Virmet3827_250_FD_89712 | JGI IMG/M metagenome (GOLD analysis project Ga0105236, IMG submission 89712) | Marine viral communities from the Southern Atlantic ocean transect to study dissolved organic matter and carbon cycling - metaG 3827_250 | ecosystem: Environmental > Aquatic > Marine >... | reverse complement strand
CTTCAGGAGTAGGTGGTAACTGCTTACCAGCATCGAGCCCCTGAGCTGCTGTGCTTGGTGGACTTGATGGCGGAGCTTGGTTAACCATTGATGTCCATGGAGCCTGGTCAACCATTGATGTCCACGAAGAGGCAGGAGAGGGTACAGCCTCAGGAACTTCGACAGGAGATGGTGTGGTCGAAGCTTCAGGACCTGCCTCTGAGTAAAGTGAGTCTTTACGCAATTTCTCTTCAGCCCTCTTAAGGCCCATGAAAGCATCAGGATAATAAGTTGCTAGGAACGAGTTGCGTTTTTCCTCATACTCCTTACGGTTTTCCGAATAAAACGAATTACGCGCTTCGCTACTTTCTCCGAGGAGAGGGTCTGGGGGATACTCCGGGGGTTTTTTACTCGGATATTTATAGTCTTCGACGGTGGCAGTAGTCGGTGAGCCCTGGTCAACCATTGATGTCCATGGGGCAGATGAGCCCTGGTCAACCATTGATGTCCATGGGGCAGATGAGCCCTGGTCAACCATTGGTGTCCGTGGAGTATCAGGAGCTTGTTCAGGAGGAAAATACTCCTGGAACGATGGTGCTGTGGTGTACCTAGATCTTTCTTCAGGGGTAAAACCAAGCGGTTCCTTACCTAGGATGTCCTCCGAGACTGTGGGCTGATCCTGGACGTAATTGCCTGGCTTCTTTGTCTCAGTAACTTTTTTTGGTGGATTAGCCCAGTACTTCAGTGCCTCACCACCAAGCGCAGTGAGTGCCTTCAAGGTTGTCGCTATGTGCAGAATCTTACGACCCCTACGCATTGCATCTTTCTTGAACTCATAAGACTCCTTGCGGTTCTTCTCTAAGTCGGCAAGTTCTGCGCCCCTGACCTCCCGAGCCTGTTGCCTTCCCTCCTTCGCCCTGAAGATGGACTGCTCGTAATCTATGACCTTCGTACCAGCAGCAAGGATAGCCTCAGTTATAGCGTCCTGTGCTTGGATGATATTCCCATCAGCTTGAGATACGGCTGCATTTATGGCGCTAGCCAATTGATCGGCTAGTTCCTGACCCATTCTAGTCGCCATTCTTAGCTCCCTTCTGGCACTTTCGATATTGCAACGTTATAAGGCATCTTCACCGTTCTTTGTGAAGCAAGCAACCCAAGACCATTCAATGTGGCACCTCTATCGGTAGATTCGTTATTAGTTGCGTCCTCTTCTATATCTACTGCTATTGTACGACATTTTTGCTTGGCTGGCTTTAAGATTATTTCTGATTGATTGGTACCATCTGCAAGCGTCGCAGTGAATGTCTCCGCCGCAACAGAACTACCATCGTAGTATAGTTTGATCGTTAGTGTTGTCTCTGAATGCCCGTAAATAGGTATGCCGATGTTGTGCAACCGGAACCCAGAGAAGAACTCCCCTATCTTTATCTGGCCGGTCTTAATCTTTATCGGAACGGGATAGCCTTTACCGTCACTCGCCAATTCGTCGGTGTAGTGGGTATCCCTCTCTGTCAGGATATCCCCGTTCGATACAGCGAAGTAAAGCTTCCTAGATCCATTAGAGCGTATGAGCCCCTGAACGTCGTTAAGGTATGGGCCGATAGCAGTTTGGTCATCACCGGTTGGTACCACCCACGTGTACCACTGATTGAACTCATAATTGTAAACCAGGCATACACCCCCGACTAAGGTCTTTTCACCCCCCGTACTATTTGTCGATGTCACCTGGGCATATGTTCTGAGTGGTATAACTATTTCATTAGTCTCATCGACAATCTGTACTCCGGATGGGTCAAAGTCGTTGTAATCTTCCACGGGGGCACCTATAAACTTAAGCCCTTCATTACCAATGAGGTAATACCCATGCCGAGACTTATACATGATTCCAGAGGGTATCCTTGCACATATGGACCTGTCGTCGATGCCCTGATCTAAGAGTGCAATCTGTGGTGGAGTGAACCCACTTCTGCTTGAATTATCAGGGCCTGGGCCGTCACCGGCTATACCGAAGACGTTATTTCTATTGAATGCTATGAGATTTGGCCCATTACTTTCGATATGAGATGCGCCAACGCCGTTCGTCTCTTCGCTAATCGAGATAATATTCCCAACGCTGAACAGTGGGCAGAGCATAGATTGCTCCGAACCGAGGGTGGACGCAAATGACTGAGATGGATAAATCATCCCATCTGTTGTGCTTATGCATAGAATATTTTTGTGTGATGTTAAATCAGTCGGGCAGGAAGGCTGAACAGGATAGACTGCTGGACTTATCAGTGCTGGTACCGCTGTTGCTTCGTCCCTGAACTGCACCACTCCGTTTGGTGAATCAATATCGATGTCATGGTACCTGTGGTTGTTATCCATCGGTACCATCGTATATAACTGAAGCGGCTCCCTTTTGAGGTCTATCTCCTCGCCTCTTATTTCTGTGTTACTCATGCCAACAAAGATTGCTATACCGGCAGATGAAGATTCTACCTCGTTAATGGTTTGACCAGCGTGATCTTTCCTTGCGATACCTGTCCGCTTATTGGTTAGCTGTATACCTGTAACCCGGATTCGTAACTTCTTTGCCCTCGCATCGACTTCCACAAAGTCTATATCAGCTCCGTTCCCGTAGTAGTCCAGAGCGCTATAATGGGTGATGCCGTTATCGTCTTTATAGAAATATGCTGCTGCTATGGTATACCTGCCCTTTCTGCACCCAGGGTCATTATCTTCATCTGCGACTCCACCAAGGGAGTATTTAGATGCGATTATTGTGATTTTCTGAATTAAGGGCTTCTGTAGAAACCCGTTCTCAATGAACCTGCCTCCGGAAAAAGACCAAAGCAGACCGGAGCCAGTGAATAGGGACCCAGATACCTGCTGGCTTTGGTACATCCGTGGAGGCTGGAAATTGAAGGACGCAATTTTCGGGTTAAACGCCCCATTATACTGGAATGCATTTGTAGCATTATCGATAGTCGAGATTCCGAATTCCATATCATAGTACCCGTCCGAAGACGAGTACGGACCATCAACAGCGTATTTCTCGTGGCCAGGGTAAGCATAATAGCTCAGTCGGGATCTTAATGAGAACATGGGGTAGTTGGGGTACATGTCAACATTCGCGCTGACTTGCTTCATTTCATAGGGGTGACACAAGGCCGAGTCACCAGCCGCGAACACAGCAACCACCTCTCCCTCATCATTGAAGAGGGCTGTCCTCGATGTAGAATTATCCCCATCGAATACGGAATGGCCGCAGAAATAAGCTCTCGATCCTGCCGTTGGGTAGACTGCATCCGATAGGATATTTACGTTCCTGAGGAGAACCTTTGTATCATTTTCGTCGTTCAGGTTTCTCCTGATTACCCACCTATTCTCTGACTGGATATACCTAGAGTTGTCCATACCGCCATCAGTGGCAGTGGATTCCCATGTGATAGAACTGCCGTACTGTATCGCAGCAACCTCCACGAAGATGTAAATGGCATCGCTTGTGCTTGTTGACCAGTTGGTTACTGCTGCATTCACGAGGTCGAGATGTTTACATTGCCAGTATCCTGACTCCTTGATTAGCCCGTTGAACGGCTGCTTGGTCCCATCAAGCTCCCACTGCATCTGCAGGTCATTTGGGTAGACCGGTGCAGCCCCATCATACTTTAGTAGTCGCTCTTTTGTTATGTCCGAGAAGGCACATGACTCTTCCCCGTCCCATGATGCATTGCCACTATGGATCATGATGTCCTCATCTGTATCGGACCTAATCACCACCACAAACACATTATCAACATTTGACTCAAAACATCCATTCGTTGATGGGCTAAAGGGTGCTTCTGCCACGTGCTTCTTATTTATCCCCTTGATTATGATGCATGTCGGGATAAACGTTTTTGTCCAGTCAAATGGGCTGTTGCCTCCATACCCTCCAGGGTATTTCCCTGGTATGGCCTCCCTGCCGGGTGTTAAGACTTCAGGATCTATGGCACTCTCTAGATTAACGTCGGCGACAGGCTCTTCTGTGAGGTCGGTGCCGTCGAACTTGTAGTACTGGACATGCACCTTCCCTGCTGAATCACCCGTTTTTACTGCTGCCATAAATGAGAAGATGATGCCTACAGAACTTTCTGTTCCAGCAACATCTGCAGAGTGATACAGGTCTGCATCCCATATTGGAGTCTTGAAATTAAGGGCGAGGCGGTCATTGGCTAGGTCCGTAAGAACTGTCGGTGTGCTTATCTGGGCGTTTCCTACACCCGAGCTGAAATCCCAGTTTGCCTGATATATGGACCAGAGGCCTTCATCGTTGCCCTCTCCAGCGCTGTATTGCGATGCAAAGACCAGGACTACGTTAGAGCCTTCTGTGTTACTCGTTGGCCACCATAGGTTCCCATCGGCCATATTGAACAGCATTGGCTTAGTGGTAAAGTAGATGGAGTTCTGGCCATGCTCAACATTTAGATAGGTCTCTACGTTCGCTAATGGCACATACGCATAAGGCGGGGTACCAGTAGGTAGGGGGCTTTCTATGATATCGTCGTGGTAATCGAATTGCCCATCACGGTCGCTTGGTCTCACCGTCACTTCAGTCGTTGGGCTGCCATTTATTGGGAGTTCTGAGCTTTCATCCTCAACCCCATTCGTCACATAGACACCCAGTCTACTATCGTTATCCTCATCACAACATCTACCGCTAAGGACTAGGATATTCCCTAGTGATCCAACACTTTCCCAGTTTCTCTTGTATGTGTCGTCGCCCCCGCCGTCTATTGCCGAGGCTGTACCGTATCCCTTTACCGATATACGGTTATCGCGTACAGCAGCACGGAATGCTACATCCTTCCCCAGGAGGAGATCTCTATCTACGAAATCTTTCCCGTCATGGACGATCGGCTGAGAATTGATGACGAAAACCCCTGAATCCCTATGCCTAACAGAGTATAGGAGCTTCGAAGGTTTGTTCCTGTAATTATGGGTGTTATCAGTGTCTGGGTATGTTCCTCGCTTTGACTCAATGTCATCCGCACCAAATGGCCTGGATTCCCATACCATTATTTCGTAGATCTCGTTTGTTACTCCATCCCTTATCGTGCTGTAGGCAGGAGCGCCGTCTATTGAATTAGAGCTAGTGTTGCAGTTTGACTTATGACCACGGACATTAACGCACGTTCCTCTTTCCTTTAGCTTTCCATCTTCATACTGGGAGAAGGCGCTCTCTCCATCGAAGACTATAAGCTCGTCATTATAGGCCGCAGATGCTTGTATATTCGAAGGGGCAGTACCACCGCCAAAAAGGGTTGGGTCTTTCCCTTTGAAGCCCTTTCTTTTGTTGAACTCCCCAGCTTTGGATATCCTTATGTTTTCCGCAGCACGCATCTCCCCCACTGCCTGGGCTCGCCCGGATGGTTTCTCATTCATCCCTACTGCAAATGGAAAAGCGAAACTTGTTTTTTCTGCCATTAGAACACCCACAAATCGACTGTGCAGTCATTGTCGCAAAACAGGCTTAGGTTGCCCCCACCTGTCCCACTCCATATATTAGAAGGTCGGTTTTGATTTAGGACCATGTATTTGGAATTGCCGCTAACACCAGGTATTGGGTTTCTTGTTAGTTTGTACACGTACATACCGGAGTCGTAAGTCGAGTAAGGAAAAAGCACGTCCATCGATGAAGGTAAGCTGCTCATCAAAAGATAAGAAGAAACCCCAGAAGCCCCTATATCCTTTATGCGAAAAACCCCTGGCGCCAGATCTCCTGGGGATGAAGGCGCCCGAGGGCCAAACCTTATAAGTTCATTGATGCTGAAATCGTGATTAGATGCATCAGGGAAATCAGCCGTAGATCGGATATTGATCGCGGGGATTATAGCTCCAGCCTGAACACCGCTGATTGTTCCTGTAGGGCTGTAGGATACTAGCGCCTCCCTTAGTGATCCATTTGACGCTATACACTCTACTTTTGCTGGGCTGACGTATGTAACACGGAGACCCGCCAGAACATCACCAAACCCCTCCCTAAAGGCATCCGCAAGAGACTCTGCTGTTGCATCATTACTTGTCGCGGCAGTCCAATCATAGGCTGTTGGCGATGATGTTACATTCTCCCTTGTTATGCTTGACCGCTGCGTGCCGAGTCTTACATCTAAGCCCACTGGTATTATGGTCCAGTCAGCAACCGTAAAGGTAGTCATTCCGACGCCCGAAACAGGGTGATTGGATGCGTGCGCCGTTGATTTCAGCTTAACGCCAGACAGAAGGCTTCCGCCCAAGATTCTACTGCTCTTTACCTGATTGAAGGTGTTCTTAAGTCTCGTTTCGAGATCATTCAAAGCCCCATCGTTGTGCTTTGCTTCTGTAAATCCTCGAAACGGCATTTCTCATCCTAAATCCAGTTAATGTAACTTCTTATTGCTGTTCCTACTTTGACATCTGCTATTGCTCGACTCTCGCCTGGTGTCCTGTTCTTGGCTACAATCATGAGTCGTTGCCTAACACCCTCTCTCTCTGCCATCAGAACCTTCGTGTCCGATTCCTCTTTCTGGAGCATCTTAATGGCTGCATCCAGAATAATGAATCTCTCGAAGCCATTGGCTAGAGCCTTATCGATGGTTTCGAGTGTTGTCCCTGTCTCAGCAGTAAACTTCTGGGGCTCTGGAACGTACCATAGAGTCACCGTTCCCCCTGGTGGTGATTCAGGTATGAACCGGATATTATCCCCCTCGATAATAAAGAATACATTCGCCATGTAACCCTGCTTTAGCATCGGGCTCTCGTAGGCATTTCTTTCCTGGAACATGTATCGACGGATTCTGCGGGTTACACCGCCAGAGCCAAAGTCACACCCAAGGGCTTTCCAGAAGTCATCAGGTAGTGCCTTAACATTGTCTCCGTCGTCACCTCCTGTAGGAAGGGAGAAGGAAGTAGATTTTAGATAGTAAAGCTCGTACTCATTCACCATCATCTCATGAAGCTCTGCAACTGCCTCGTTGATATAATCGATAACCTCTTCGTCAGTACAGAATTCGGAGTTCTCCTGGTCAGCCCTTCTTCGAGATCGCGTGATAAGCTGTGCTAGAGTTACCTCATTCTTTGCCATTCCATACTCCAAAAATAGAAGGGGGCCGAAGCCCCCATTCCATCAATAGTCCTCGTCATCACTGTTTAAGGCTATTTGGACAAAGTCGAGCAAGGCCTCACAGGCGTCCTTTTCTCTGTCTTCTGATGCCTCTACACCAATGGCGCCGAGGAACTCGCTGCAAGCACCCAGGAGGGCGTCCTTGGACCCCAGGGACTCCTCCTCATCCTCTACCTCTTCACCTTTGGACTTCTTTCCTTTCTCAAGGATCATAAGAGCTACGCCCTTCTTTTTAGGCATCTCATCCTCCCCTTAAAATACCACGCTACTGTTGCGCAGTACGAGCAAGAACGTGAACTCTGAGCCCGTCGTCGGGGTTATCAGAGCCGGGTCAGTCGCTGAATTATAAAACTCAATGTAGACCTTTTTGGAGTCAGTATCCTCTGTTCCAGTCTCATAGTGACTCTTAACACTTCCGCGCAATTCATCACCTGTGCCAAGTCGATGAAACGAGGCACTGGCAAAAAGTAGACCGCTGTAAATATCATCCAACTGGATGTAGTAGGTTCCTGTTGAACCTGTGTCCAATGGACCACCAACGGAAAAGCCAACACCATCAGGTACTGATTGACCATTGACTGTTACCGTCGCAATCGTTGGAGCCCCGTCTGTGCCAAGACTGACACGACCAGCGATCAGCTTGACCTCTTTAGCCAATGCCTGAACATCTGCAAATGACCGATTAGCCATAGTTCACCTCCTTAAAGTGCAATACGAACATTGAATCCTGGAGCATTACAGGCGACGTTACCGTAGAACCCGATCCGGACTTCGTAGGCGTCTGCTGATGACTTTCGCAGCATTCTGTTTCCATCCAAATCAAGGATGTGAGGTGCTCCGCCTAGAGAGTTTAGGGACCAAGTATTCATCTGGAGCATCCAGGCAACGTCCGGCTGACAGTTTAAATCAGGAACCACATTGATGACTCCGTTTGGCCCCTGGACTGCTAAGCTTCTGAACCCGACTTCAACATCCTTTGGCTTTAGTTCGTCGTAACGAACTCTTGAGCCGAGTGATTTCTCCAGGTTGATATAGGAATCATAGGAGAGGATGCATGTATCTGGTCGAGCACCAGCGCGGGCTGCTTTCCCTGCTCCTGAGACCAAGGCCTCTTCGATTGGCATTGCAGATCCATCAAAGCGGATACCGCCCAATCGCTCGTTATCCTTTGTCCTGACTTGGCCGAAAAACTCCGTTGCGGTGGGGTCGTCAGACGGAATCCATCCATCCAGGCCCATAATCGCCTTTGCATTTCCTGTTTGCAGTTCCTCGTCCGCGTCTACAATCTGTGATGACTGAGTCCCAGACCGGAAGATGTAATCGCTTACAGATAGGCTATCAGTCGCGCTGAATGTAAACTCTCCGGTTGACCGGTTAATCGTCGCTACTACACCGCCACCTGTACTTGCGTGCTTTCTCCCGTTCTTCTTTGATGAGAAGACCAGAGACATTCCAACTTCAAAGTTTGCGATGTCTTCAGCGTTTGTAAGTTTGGCAGTTGTTGAGCCGTTGGTAGTTTCAACCTGGCCCATATACCCGCCACCATCACGGAAGAGCTGAACAGAGAGGTCACGAGTGAGCGAATGAATCGCTCCGTCAATCTCCATGGTTAGAAACCGGATAAAGGCGTCAGCCTTACCTTCGGTCGCCTTAATAGCTTCAGCATCAATAGTTGCGACTGAATAATTCTTAACACGGGTCAAAAGAAACTGACCCAAGCTTGATGTCGATGTTTCTCCCTGCGCGGTTTCGAAGGTTGCTGAAACGTTTTGTGGGTTCCCGTACAATAACGGAATCGGCATATTTAAGCCGCCGAACTTCTCGTATTTGGGAATTAGTGCATAGAAAGGATTGTTTTTGTAAACAAGGTCCTTAATTCGAAAATCTTTGTAATGCTGCTTTACAGCTTCTGATACGTCGTCAAGATTTAATCCTACTGCTGGCATTCTACTCTCCTTGGTCGCGAATTACTAAGCGATAGGAGACACTGCGCCGCCTATTCGCCGAAAAACTTAAAGTTACGGGCAAGGTGGTCGATATGCTCATCCCTAGTCATAGGTTTTGAGTGAGCTTCGCCATCCGTGGTCGTTCCGACCGCCGCAACTGAATTTGATAATGTTTTCGGCCTTGAATCTGGCTGCCGAGGAGCTTCTGTTTTCGCTTCGTTCCCAAAGGAATCTTTATATTTTTTGGCTATTTTCTTGCTGCCAAAGTAGCTACGGGCCTCCTCTTCGAGGTGATCCTCGACTAGTTGCGCCGCTTGCTTATACTCCATGACTTTCGAGGTCGAGTTGTAATGCTCTTGCATTACTTCTGCCACTAGACCATGCGCGTCCCTTGAATGTATAAGCTCAAAGTCTTCACTATTAGTCTCGACGAAATTACGTATCTCGTCAATGAAATTATTGTATGCTTTTTCCTGGCTAGAGACAACCTCTTGTTGCTCTCGACTACTTAGCTTTGCCTCTAGCTGGTCAATCCTGCCCAGGAGCTTGTCAATATTGGCATCTCGCTTGTAATCATCCGGCTTTTTATTCCCGGTTATGATGTCCTCGGATAGTCGATCAAAGTCTAAATCTAGTTTAGACAATAGCTCTCTCGGGTTCTCGGCGGCAATCTTTCGAAGCTCTTCGAGTTCCTTAGCAGCGCTGTTAGGCTTACCTTGCTGGGACCGAAGTTCTGACAACTCCTGCTGGAGCCTCTTATAATCGTCCTGCTGACCCCTTACGGATTTTTCGCGCTTGGCTAATTGAGCGAATCTCCGATTAAAGTCGCGGTTCGTCGGTTCAGGCTCTTTTTCAGGGGCTGCATCCACAGATTCCGGCCCTTCCCCAGGGGTAACTACCTCTGCTGCCGGTTCGTCTACGGTTTCCTCTGTTTGTTCATCCGCTCTCTTTGCCATCAATCCGTTCACATGATCAATTGTTTCCTGCAAGTTGTCTTGTGCCATTTCCATCATATCTCCTTACTGTAAGTCTTGAGGCGGGAGTGCCTCTGGTTCCGAAGGCATTGCTGCCTCAATCTCAGGGGGTAGTTCACCCCCTGCTCCAGGAGGCAATTCACCTCCTGCTTCGGGCGGTAGTGGCGGCTCAGCTCCCAGAGGGGGTGTTGGAGGCTGAGCTGCCTGCGCCATGCTAGTCATGAGCGCCATACAGTCCTCAATATATCGCCGAAGAAGTGCCATACGATTCTCGGGTGCATTATTTATCTTTGCGCGTAGATAAGCCTGCTGCACCCTCTTTACCGATAAAGCCAAATTGCTATACGGCTCAGGTTGAATGTATTTTCCTTTATCGACCATATTTTCAATCAGCATATCAATCTCATCTTGATCTGCCGTCAAATACTGAGTGACCGATTCTATGTCTGGATAATCCAGGAGTTTTAAAATGGTGCTTGGATCTTGTATGATCCCACTTTGAGCAAGCTCGATAACCTTCTGAAGCTTGCCAGCAGGGGTCTGGGGAAGGAGCGATGTCGGCCATATCTTCATGACGTACTGTTCCTCGCGGAGATCGACATCCTTCCATTTAATCTGCTCTATATACTTGTCGCCGCTGCTCACGACCTCGTAATCATCGCCGCGCTCCGCAATACCGCGAGCCAAGTCAATCATCTGCTTGGCTGCGTCCATAAACATGTTCTCGTAGTTCTGAGCCACGATCATGAAGCGTTCTGTCTCAATATCGGAAAATTCTCGAAGTGCTACTGCTGATTCGATGCCCGCAGGCTTTTTCGACATCGCGGCAAGCTCACTTACCCCCGATATTTGATAAGCACGGTTAAAAAGTCGGTCTAAGTGAGAAAAAACCTCTCCAGATACTGTTTTAGGAACATAGAAGACCGGAGGCTTGCCAATATAGTCGACGATGCCCCATTCCTCGTTGTTAATCTGGTGGTCGGCTATTTGTGACCCGGTTTCAAGAAAAACCTTCGGCTTCGCCAGATGCATTTGCTGCTGAATGTTCTTAAGGAGCGTATTAATCTCCAGTTGTATGCCCATAAGCTGCTCAGCGAGTCCCTGACCCCAGAATCCGAGAAGACGATCAGACCAACGAAGAAAAATGAAAGGGAAATGATTATGCTCATGCTTTTCGTCCAGGAGTGTTACGTTTTCCAAGCAAATAACGTGACGACCATCAGGAGCGCCGTCTATGCTCGGCAAGTGCCATGCTTCGACGACTTGTACCATTTCTGTGACGCTCGCACCAGAACTACGGTCATCAGATTCAATAACTGATGCTTCCTTAATCTCATTCTCGTACTCCGGGTAGGTATATCTTAGAACATCACGAGACACTGCCTTTACCTGGAAGATACTTCTCGGTTTCTTGTACTTGGCCTCCTCAACAGAGACCATGATCTCCTCAGGGAATACTCGCTCACATATGATGTCCGAATTATGCTCGTACACCTTAAGGACGCCCGTCCCAAAAACGCACGAGTCCATAAAGACCTCTGGGGCGACTTCGTAAATCTTCGACCGATAAAACTGGCCATCACAGAACTTCTCCAGGAGCCTTCCCTTTCTCTGCTGGGAAAAGTCACCGCCAGAAGTAAGGAAGGTGCAACGAGGTCGATTCTTTGCAATCTTGGCCTGCACTGTATCGCACATTGACTTAATCACGTTAAACGTGACCGGCCTGTGAGAACCACCACCCTGAGGCCTCGATACACCGACCAAATTCAACGACGGAATATTCTCGTCGTTATAAGATCTGTAGTGCTGAAGATTTAGGCTGGTAATGTAACCATAGTCCCTCTTCATTTCATGAAGGATGTCGAACACAAAGTTGTGCGACTCCCTGTCTTTTGCTTGCCACCAGAATATTCGTTCTTCGCCTTCTCTCATCTTTATTACCCCTAGTGATAATTATCCTGCATTCCTGCCAGTACGCTCGCGGTTCTACATGCGGCTGGCGGACCGTCGTCATTTAGACCTTTTTCAAGCTTTCCTATATATTCCTGCTCTATCATATCCCAGTATTCCGACGTTCCATACCTTGGTCTAACCACTGGGGCCTTATAAGTATAGTGCCGACACTCCCGCCAAGCATACAGGGCTGCATCCGATAGGTGGTTCTCGAATCTGCCATCTTCCTTCAGCCTGCTTTCGTCCCACTGCAAAACATCCCATTCATCAAGGATAGGGCAGTTCTCAGGGACCATCACCCGGTTGGCAAACAGGTCATCGTTCATTATCTCAATGAATGAAGCTTTCTTCTTCTTCTCCGCCGCCTGGATAGGAACACCAAATCTCTGTCTGATCTCCTCGACTATTGACCTACCAAGGCCACCGGTATCAGCCACGATGGAAACAAAGCCGAAGTGCTCATTCAGTTCGATAACCTTATGAGCGATCTGAGTGGGGATCATCTTAGATTCTTTGTAGGTCTCCACAATATAGCAATCCGGTAAATCCCTACTAAATCCCAAGACCACAAAAGCAGTGGCGTCCGCATAACCCAAATCCACTCCAAGCACATACTCCCAATCTGCTGAATCATCGGGCGCCTCTATGTAAATGTTCTCATCTGTGTATTTATATATTAGCGAGTCGAATGACTTTACCCACTTACCGCACCACTCTCTCTGGAAGACCGGATTGTCTTCGGTCCAATTTCGCTTCTGGAGCTTCTTGGCAAGAAACTCTGCGGCGTGTGGGATGTAGGGATTCTCTCTTACTGTCCATTTATGGACGGAGTATTCATATTTCGGGTTAGTAGTAGCATCGTAAAAATAACCAGAACACCGGGCATTCGGCGTCCCGGTCAGCATCAAGGTCCCGTTGTAGTCAATAAGTGCTGGCTCGATAACCTCTTCAATAAGGCTAGTCAGGAAGGGTCCATAACTCGCGGCTTCATCGATGATAACCAACGGGTAGCCAGAACCACGGAGCTTATCGACATCAGCCTCATCATTGGCTCCGTTCAATATAATCTGGGAGCCATTCCTTAGGGTAGCAATCAGTTCAACGTTATTAAACTTCATGCCTATGTGATACTGCCGGTTCGCCTGCTTAAGGAGATTCCACATAAGACGCTTGGCAACCTGACGGGTTATAGCGATATAAGCGACGATGGAGTTCGGATGCTTGAACGCCTCTTCGATCATATAATAGCAGCAGGTGTGAGTCTTCCCAGCTCGACGGGAACAAAGGGCTGCCTTAAATCTAGATTCGTCATCGACAAGAGCAAGCTGTCTATTGAATAAGTCTTTGCGCCAAGGATAGGTTCGGTTTCCCGCAACCTCATCCTCTGGTGGCTTTAACTCGCCATGACGCTTGATGAGTTCGCCAAGGACGGCTCTCCCATCGATTACCTTCTTCTTTCTGGACAACCAACTACCCCATTTTAGACAACTGACTCCACCATCGTATCCGTCTTCTTCATAATCTTACTACGTTTTCTGCGTGTGGCAACCATAGGGTTTATTTCTTCAACAGCCTGCATATGGCTGATCGAAGTAAGAGGGATAATGAATTCCCCCCTATCCGTCTTAACCACAACCATCTGTAGCTTCTGGATGTAGTCAATCATGAAATCCTCCTGACCACGGATGTTGTTGCTGAACGAGGTATGACCTCCGATAGATCGGGCGTCAGACGTCAATATCACCATGCTGAGTCTCATATAAATTCTCCAAGTCCTCTAGACCGTTGTGCATCTGCAAGTGAGGCACATACATTATGTTGTGTTTAGGTTTAAGCTCTTTGATTATGTAGCTCTTGTGACTGGCAAGGATTGCCTCGCCCTGCTTGTACTCGAACACCTTCAGGAGGGAATTCAGTAAACCCCATCTCCGGAAGGGAGCTTTAGTATAAGCAAAATGTACCACCAAAAATTTGGAGGTCCTCTTCGCAGTTAGCCAACTGTAAATATCGTTTTCTGTCTCAGCACTATCTCCACAGGCAACAACCGTAGTGGATTGCTCAAGGAGCCTCTTGATGACCCCCTTATGCATCCGAGTGATAGCCTTCTTCGGGATGTCCTTGTTCTGACCCTGGTAGCTTTGGACCCAGGACTTGTAAATAAAAGGAGCATCGTCGGCATAAGCCTTCCGGATCCTGACAGGCAATTGCTGAACAACCTGGTAAGCACTATCTTCCACCCTTGCCTCCGATCTGCTTCGCTAGAACCTCGGCAGCTAAAGTGTGGATCTTCTCATCGTCCAAAGTCTCCAACTCGCTCTGCTCTCGGATATTCATCTCAAGATTGGCAAGCTTAACAAGGCTGTTGGTCAACAAAGCAAAACTCTTACCGTCCGCAGTATCCAACCCGCGAGTCTTAGCCTTGCCACGGAGACGATGAAGCTCCTCGTCGATAATCGAGTAACTACTGCTCATCATTGAGTGCAATGAGGGCAAAAGGGAGATCTCTACCTGGTTAAGATCCTGGTTGATCTCGACCTCCTTGGCTTCGATCTCCAAGGACTGAGATTCTTCCATTCTAATAGTATCGTAGTTAATAGAGAGAGGGGTCTTCCCCTTCTTGCGAGTCTTAGAGTCCGACACGGTCTTGCCTCCCGGCTGGCCTGAGCCAAACGGGGACCCGATGGTAGGTCGAGCCCCCGCAACAACAAACAAAAGGTACTCAAGGAATATGGAGCACTTTCAACCATTCTACTGACATTGAGGCTAGGGTCAAGAAGCTATCCAGGGGAATCAAATAAAAGCCTAGGAATTAAATTAGGAGATCAGTGTAACCCCGAAAACAGGAGAAGGGATTACACTATAAAGATACGGGAGAAAGTTTGGTGACTACCCTAACTACCCTAACTACCCTAACTACCCTAACCTGAGAGTTATGACGCAGCGTGTCAATAGGATTCAGGTCTAGTGGCTGTGGGGGATATATATATG
>Ga0105236_1000048_pt1 | contig 15048 bp, 20 predicted proteins | sample Virmet3827_250_FD_89712 | JGI IMG/M metagenome (GOLD analysis project Ga0105236, IMG submission 89712) | Marine viral communities from the Southern Atlantic ocean transect to study dissolved organic matter and carbon cycling - metaG 3827_250 | ecosystem: Environmental > Aquatic > Marine >... | reverse complement strand
GAAACATCTTACGCATAAACTTTACTTTAGTTAAATAAGGTAATGGATTCTTATTCTTATCTATCGACTGTGTTGCATATACACGATGGACTCCAGTACCCTTAGACATAGATACATCTAAAAGCTTTTGATGACCTATGGTTGGAGGATTAAATCTACCAAAATTAAGTGTGACCGTTTCTTTTGCGGCTTCTTCTAAATAATATTGTTTAAAACTTCGGTTCATCCTTTTTCCCAACCTTTGATTACATTTTTACTAAAGTTATTATGACTAAATTCCATTCTATCTACTATCTTCATAGCTCCATTTGTGAGATGGTCAATAGCCACATAGCCTTCTGAGCCCGTAGTTTTAAATCCATCTTTAGTTCTTATGAATGTATTTATATCATCTAACTTGTCTAGGTGTGTTAGCAATAATTTCTTAGCAGCTACAATTTCATTCTGCATATCGAACATTGTTATTAAATCTTTTTTATTGTTATCATTAAACCAAGCTAAGGCTTCTATCTTAGCAGCTTCTTTACGAGCCTTACCTTTATCTGATTTTAATTTTTCAATCTCTTTATCATATTTATTATGAATCCATTTGACGAGGTCTGCTGCGTGTCTCGACGTGTTGCCAATTTCACTTTGTGCTCTAACCTTCGTGTTGCGAAAGGTATTGATAAATGTATTAATATCTGTATTTGTAGATACGTCTTTAAGCGCTCCAGCCGAGATTTTTTGAAAGAGTTTTCCTGCGTTGGATATATGTGTGGTAATTTCATCTGTTTCTGTTTTAGTTAATGTTGCGTTAGGTGCTGACCTTAAGTCTGCGGTTCTTTGCCATACAGTGCGGGACGTTTTAAAATCTCTATCGCCAATACTAAATGAAGCTCGTAGTTTATCAAAAGACCTTCCTGTATATTTTGTGTGCCATACTACACCTAAATTAGACCTTTGAACTTCTTTAGCTTGGTCAAGTGGTATAGCATAAACTATTGTGTTCGGGTGGAATGTAACAAATTTTTGTTTATCAATTGTTTCTGTTTTAAGGTCTTTTTTAGTAAACATAATATCACCTTGATATATACCTTTCGTAACGACCTTACTTAATTCAGTATAAGCTATTTTTAATTTAGTAGCCAAATCTCCAGAAGTGTCAGCGTCAATATCGCTATGAGACTTATATACTTTAGGGTTCTTATTGAAAATACCTTTCTTAGCAACAAAGAATGTTTTGTCGGTTGGGTCGATGCCTGCGAAGACTGCTGGCGCTCCATCCCATTTAACCGTAACTTGTTTTGTTTCATTTGTAGTACCTCCCAACATATTACGAAGGTCGCGCAAAGCATTTATAGCTGCACGAGTACCATTAACACCACCATCAATAATCATATCCTCGATATGAACCATATGAGTGTTAACTGCTTCTGCTATATGTGTTTTAAATGATTTCATTAATTCCTGTTACCAATAAGAGCTTTGTTCTGAACTACTGCTCCACCTTTCTTTTTCTTCTTCTTTCCAGTTTGCATAGGCTTAACATCATACATACCATCATGGCTTTCTTTGCCATCTGTCATCCATCCATGTTTTCTTTTTAAGATAGTCATAGCCGTAGCCATCTTTACTTGCATCCATTGCGCACCATGCTTCTTACGAAAATCAGGTGTATCTAAATTGATTGCAATTGCTTCTAGTTCTTTTTTTAATTCTGGAGTTAATGTAAAGCCTTCTGCACCGAAAACTTCTAAATGTGTTTTAAATCTTTTCATTTTTTAAATCTCCTCCAAGGCATTACTTTAGATGCAGACTCTATCTTCTCGTTAACTATCCAACCTAATATAAAACCTACTATAAACGCTATTCCCATAAACATAACTTTCTCCTTTAATACTTAACCGTTGGATTATTAACATCCATAGTTAAACCTAATATTTGTAATCCGTATCCCAAACCCTTATTAAACAATTGTTTAATTTTATTCCAAATTTTCCTCATCACTAGCATAACCCATTTCTTCACAACAGCCACCGCTTTACCGAAAATCCCTTCCGTTAGCATTTGCTGATCCGCTTCGTCAATAGATTCTGATATAATTTGCTCTAAAGAGGTATCAACATCTTCTGAGTATATTGCCTTTAAAGCTGTCCATGCTCCCTTACCAGTACCAGCTGTCTTAAATGATATATTAAATGTTGTCTTACTAGCATAATCTTTTACTACAGAATCATTGATAGCTTTATAATGAGATGAACCCTTAGGATTAAAAACCATCATGTGTGAAGCTTTAGGAAGCTTATCAGAAAATTTATCAAGGCCTGTCATTGCTTCTCTACAAACTTCTTGTCTAATTTCATCTCCCTCTAATAAACCATTAAGAGCATCTGTCATAGCATCATTCTTTGCTAATGTATCTTTAATTAATGTAGTAAACGTATCTGTCTTCCCAGCCTTAATTCTTTTCTTAAAGCCTCCGACTGTAGTACCTGCTGGTAACTTAGTCTTCATATAATCACGTTCAATCACCTTAGCCATCTTCTTCCAAGCTTTATCCATCTCTGCAGTTTTAATTCTAGCCGGAGTATTGTCATAAGCGAACGCTAACGTAGCTAATGTCTCTGCTTTACCTCCAGACATTAATTGTGAAGCTCCAAACTTTTTAAGGGATATCTGTTGATTGCCGATATACATATCTGTCTTAGGTGTCTTAGTAGCTGCTGCTGCACTCTTACCAGTTGTTTGAACAAAGTAATCATCCCAACCTTTTGTTAAGGAAGCGGATCCCATACCATAGTGTTCCATGACTCCTGTAGGATTACTAAACGAACCATCAACAATACCTTCCGCTTGTGGTATGAATGGGTCGAATCTAGGGTTCCACTTTTCGATGCCAGCAAGTTTTATTGCCTCATCTTTAGGAACACCTTTCGACTTCATATTATATGCACAGCATATAATCATTTCCCAGTTAGCTCCAGAAGGGAATGCTTCGTTTAATGTATGTCCTTTAAAGCTTTGCATTATTGATACCTAGTCCTTCTGTTTAATATAGCTTCAAATTCTCTATGGTTCAAACCAAAGTGGTCGGCTGCTATCTCTTTCATCTTCTTATCAGTTAGACCTCTCCGCTTCATATCCTTATCCTTTTTAAATTCACGATACATGGCCAATGCGGCTTTATATTTATCTTTATGTGCTATCCTATAAATAGCACGCTTTAACTTCTTGGGCAACAAGTCAATCCATCTTGCCTGGCTACTTTCCATCTGTATTTCCTTAAATGTTTGCATTAGTTATTATCCATCCATTGTTTAGCTATTTTATTCTTAGGCATAGTCTTAGACCATTTAGATAAGGTCTGAAACAGTTTAGTTGCCTGGCCAGGAGTCTTTTCCCATATTGAATTATCTACTTCAAATAATAATCTACCAAACATTCTTTGATATACTTTAATATTTTTTTCAACATCTTTATGCATTGAGGTTATCATTTTAGCTCCGAGTGACCTACCACCGGTTGCACCTCGCATATGGTCACTCTCAATTGCACTCTTTAAATTTGTTGAGACGTATACCATAGCACATTCATAACCCTTTGCTTCTAACTCAGCTTTTTGTTTTTTAATTTTACTAGCGTTACGAGCGGTCCCATCAATAACAAGACCCAATCTTCCTAACTCCGCATGTCTTTTCTTTGCTTGCGTATGTCTTTTTGCAACAGCTCTTGTCACATCTCTTTGGAACTGTTGGTCAGGATTTAATACTAAATCCAATTGAGCTTCCTTCATGTATCTTGTAAATTCAATATCCGAATTAATTTCTTTATATCCTAACTGACCGGGCAGTGCTAACATTTGAGCAACGTGAGACTTGCCAGCACCTGGCGAGCCAGACATAAATACTGCGTGGAATATTGAAGGGTCTTGTCTTCCCTCATTAAAATATGACTTAAAAGAATGCAACGAAAGCCCCTAAAAATAAATTATGCTATTATTTATAAGTTTTTGATTATGTCATCAAGGCAATCTATGTTAGACCACCGTTTGAGCTTCCTTAATTTTCTTTTAACTTGCTTTTGAATGTCCTTTTCATTAACTATACCTAAAGTATGTAAGATAACAATGACTGCAATCAAATCTCCTACCTCATCTTGCAATCTTTTCTTATTCTTTACATCATCAACCCCAAACCGTTGCAGTTTAGAGGCCACCTGAATTACTTCAGCGCATTCTTCAGATAGTATTGTTAGTACTTCACTTGTCACCTAATATATAATCCTTAGCTTCCATTGCATCATCAAGTACTTGGATTAATATTTCACCAAGTAATCTATTGAAGTCATTATCGCCGTGAGGATTATCTTCTCCATGTTCTGTTACTTCATAATCAAATGATATACTTTCTATTTCTGGTTTTAATTTAATCTCAGTATATCTATACACTACCCCGTCATACCGGCCACCCTTTAAACGAATGAACCAATGCTCCTGGTCTATATCTTTCTCTACGAAAGACCAGGTATCATAAAGGTCGGCTAGCGACATCTCTTTGAATTGGGATGACGCTTACATCTAAATGTCCCGTGAGACATAATCTTTTTAGATAGTACGTTTTTATTAGCATCCCTCTTTCGAATAACGTAAGGTATCATTGTCTTACTCATTAGAAGTAGTCTCCAGTATCTAATTCATGACGTTCATGATAAGGATATGGTTTAATTCTATAGCTTAATCCCTTTATAGATGCATTCACTTCAACGCAGTCCCGTGTTTGAACATGCATTGTTACATTCTTATCTACTTTATAGAGTTCATCATTTATTCTCATAGTACCCCAACCGTTATCAAAAGTATATGTTGCCGGAATCTCATGTTGTTGACCCGTAGATGTTTGAGGTTCTAAATCAAACATCGTATAGCCATCTTTTTCATAACCATACAATCTTAAATACTCTGAGTCTTTCGTGAAATCAATTTTGGGTTCCTCATCTGGAGTCCAAGCCATAGTAGGAATTTCAGCACGTTCCTTACAAGCTTGTATTACTCTTTTATATTGTGGAGTTTCGAAGGGGGAGGCCGTTTCTTCAGGAGCCTTTTCTTCAACTACTTCTTCTTCCTCGCCTAAATCGATAACTCTTTGTCTTTTATTAAAATCATCTAACATATTTACTCCTGTTATACTAAAAATCCTTCGTAATCTTGTGAATCAGTTGATGAAACTTTAACTTGGTCTGTGTTTAATGTTTGAGCCGAAGCTTCAACATCATACAATCTCATTTTAGTTCTATCAATGCCTACTACAAATCGACGTGTGGCTCCTGTCGGATCGTTATATCTATTCTTCAATTGTTTAATCATTAGTTGATTTAAGTTTTCAAGTTCTTCATTAGTTATTAATGCGAACATTAAATCTGCTGTAGCAGGTAAACCAAATGATTCAGATGTATCTGTTAAGCCTACATCACTATTATCGAAGCCGCCTCTTGTAGTTTGTGTTGCGGATAATACTGGAACATTATATTCCACTGCCATCCCTCTAAGCTCTTCCGCTATAGCTTTAACATATGTATATGTATTTCCTGTCATTTGCATACGTGCACTTGCACATATGTTAATATAGTCTACACATATGAGGTCTGGTATAAATTCTCTTTTAAGTTTTAACTCCGCTAGTAATGCTTTGAAGTGTGCTGTACTCGCTGCACCCGTTGGATACTCTTTAATAATTAATTTGCCAATGCTCTTATCATCAGTTAGCTTCTGTATCCTCTTATCAAACATATCCTTAGATAAGTTCTCTAATTGTGATATAGGTACATTCATAAGATTAGCATCTATACGTTCTGCTATTCTCTCTTCAGCCATCTCTAAAGATATATATAAGACATTTTTATGTTGCGATAATGCACCTGCTGCTACATGACACATGAATAAAGATTTACCGACACCAGTGCCAGCTAAAGCTATATTCAAACTCTTATTAGTTAAACCACCCTTAGTAATCTTATTAAACATCTCTAAGTCAAATGGTAAGTGTTCTGTTTTACGATGATAGAAATCAAATCTATCATCTGAGTTATCTATATAGTCGTGTCCTACATTAATATCAAAGTTAACTGCTAATGCGGAACTTAGTAAATCAGGGAGAGCATTCTTAGTAAGGTTCTCATGTTTGCCATCTATGATATTAATAGATTCCATAATAGCTAAGAAGATTGAACGGTCTTGACAAAACTGTTCTGTTTCATTTATCAACCATTCATCATTAACATCTTTTACTTCTTCTGATAGCTTAGATATAATATTAAAAGTTTCTGCTGATACTTCAGCTGGTATAGTCTTCTTAGACATTTCAATATCTAAAGCTTCTGCATTAGGTACTTTATTATACTTACCTACGAAGTCTATGATGCCATCGAATACTTGTCTGTGTGGACCTTCGAAATACTTTTTTCGTAAGTGAGGAATAACCTTCCTCATATATACAGAATCTTGAATAAGCTTACGAAGTATTATTGTTTGTATTTGCACTACTTAATCATCTCAACATGTCCGACTTCATATCTACGTTTCAAGAAGTCTTTAAAATCTGTATTATCAAAGACTGGTGACCAGAACTCTTCAGTCAGTGTATCAGCGGCTCTATATTTTTTATCTTCTATCTCACCAGTAGTCTTATCAACCTTAGAGTACCATCCAATGGTAGGCTTAACAACATAGCCACCTTCTAATGCTACGTCTAGTAATCCAGACCACGATTCAATACCGCCCTCCCAGGTAACAGAGATAGGAATCTTAGACTTCTCTTTAACAAATCTACTCTTCTCTACATTAATAATAAAGTGATAACCTTTAATCTCAGTGCCTTTCTTTTCTTGTTGACGACCAATAATCCAAATGTTATCTGCAGAGTAATATATACCTGTGCCTCCAGATACAATAGCTCTAGGGAATAAACCAATCTCTTGATATGTATGGTTAACTGCAAGCAATGGAATATCCTTCATCGTAAGATAAGGTGTAATCATTCTAAACAAACCTTTAAGAGCCTTAGCTCTGGACATATCAGCTACACTCTTTTCAGACATAGCATCTTCTAATTCTTTCTTAGATGCTAAGTTACCAATGGAGTCAATCATAATAATAACTTTGTCTGCTCGTTCCATAGACTCAAGTTGATGTACTACATCAAATTTTAACTCTTCTACATTAGTGATAGGTGTATGTAATACTCTAGATGTATCTACACCAAAGGCTTTAAAGAATGATTGTGGAGCTCCAAACTCTGAATCATAAAATAACAATACAGCATCATCATACTTATTGAGGTATGCTGCTGCCATTAATAATCCGAATGAAGTCTTAAAATGTTTAGATGGTCCTGCCAATACCGTTAGTCCTGCGGCTAGTCCTCCGTCTGGATCCCCAGATAGCGCTACGTTAATCATTGGAACCTTCGTGGTTACCATCTCCTGATTTTCAAATAGTTTAGATTTAGAAAGTATCGCTGTACCTTTAACCCTACTATTCTTTTTCAGTTTATCCATTATGCCCATAAGCAATCTCCTTTATTCATATTATATATTATACCCTATTTTCAATCAAATGTCAACCTGTTCGTACGCAAATTGTATTGCGCCAGCTGCCTCTCTTTCCAATGGTCTGTTGTTATACCAATTGCCATTAGCCATATCAATCTGTCGACATAGCTCTGCAATCTCAGCTCCTGTAATAGGATACTTTTGTCTGAGAGCTCTAACTGCTGTTGATACCATTATAGCATACATCTTTGCATACCATCCAGTTTCTGATATAGTAGCATATTCAGCTATCAGTTGTTTGTTAATAAATGGACAATCTAAATAGCCTGTCCATTGTACGTTAGTATTCGTCATCTGTTCTTTTCTATGTTTAATCACTTGTTCTCTCATGTGTTCTGGCAAATTATCCAGAAAAGAATTGCCAGTATTGACCACATATTTGTGCTGAGACATTATCAGCTGGGGGTCCATAATCTCTCCAAAATTCGAGAATATGAAGCTCTCAGAGCCGGTATAAGTGCCCGGAACATAGTACATACGACTTAAATCCTTCGTCTGAGCGTCTCCAATATCTCCCAATTCTTGGTTCAAAGCATACCAAAAATGCTTAATCTTCTCTTGAGGAACATGATATTGTAATGGAAATATCAATCTAAACTTAGGTTTCAGTTCTGTAGATGATGCAGTCGAGTAACATATATATCTATATCGTCCATACAGCTGTGCTAATTCTTCTTGCAAGTTGCCAGAACTTATATGGTCATCACAATCCACTGCAGCCCAGCCAGCCCACTCTATAACATTCTTATTAGCTCTAGTAGTACCTTTAATGAAAGTTGCTGGTGTCATTAAAGTGGCATCTTTCTTTTGCTTATAAGGTAGCTCCTGTATCTCATATAGGAATGCCTCGAACTTATCGAAGTTATCAAATGACAATCCCTTGTCAGTGGTGTTGTCATATAAGTTTTTAAATATAGTTAGTTCTACCATTACATAAAAGCCGTTAGCGTTGCCTGCTCCTCTACTTCCCATCCTATAGCATCTAGAATCGGTTGAATAGGTTTGACAAACGATTTCTCAAACTGTGTATCATAATCAATGTAACCATCTAATCCCAACTGTCTAGGTAAGTACGACGGAAACGATATAACGTTTTCATGTACAGGATTAGGCATTGTCAGATAACAAAATTTAATCTTCTCTCCGTTAAATATCTCTAATTGTTTCTCTCTCAAATTTTTAATAGCATTATTATATATTATAACCCCTCTCACATGAATAGGCACGCCCTTCTTGTATAATAAATTAGAATCTTTCCATTTAGTAATATTAGATACGCCACGTGGAAACGATACCTCTTCTGCAGGTAACGTTTTGAAGTGTTCTCTGAACTGAGCTATGGCTTCTTGAGTATCACTCTCTGAACCAGATATGATTACTTTAAAGATTTCTTTCAATGCAGTTCTGCATGGTGCTGGTGTCGAAGACTTAACTGCTTCGATACCCATAATCTTTAACTTGGGTTCTGCATATCGCACACCCTCCATATCATTTACATTTAGTATGTAACGTTTTTTAGCAGTCCATATGCCCCTGTCTGCAATTGCTTCTCGGGCCATAACCATCTTGTTATCTCGTCCCCCGAGTCTATTAAATAAATCAGCATAGCAATCCCTAAGAACCACTTCCAATTTATCACTACAAATGCTATCAATAAAGCCAATAGGGTTATTAGGCTTAAAATGATGCACCAGATCCCCCAGACGAACGTAAACAGAGTCCGTATCAATAGCGATAACATAATCATCATCTTTAACCTCCATTAAATTATTTAAATACTTGTTGATGGCTTTCTCAGCCCACCTAATAGTAGCTTGGCCTGTAGTAGTAATAGCCTCTACAGTATCCATGTTGAAGTATCTGAAGTAAGCAGAACCGTGTGCACCGTATAATGAGTTCAAAAGAATCTTAATAGCCAGTTGTCTATTCTCAGCAATAGCAATTCTTTTCTCTATATTATATAGCTCTTGTTTATTGGCCTTGTTTACTCCTACCAGTTCTCGTTGAGCCTGAAGCTGTTCTTTTTTAGTACCTACTCTTTCTTTATAAAGGTCTTCAATGATTCTAGGAAGCACCCCAAGCTTGTCAGTTCTATATCGAACTCCATTAGCGGCAAGACTCGTTCTAGGAAAAATGTTTGATATCTTACCATCTATAATCTTATCTATATTTTTAACGTAGTTAGCACCACGAGCGTTAAGCATTGAATCTCTCTTACCCTTAATAATAGTCTCTGGCGACATATTATATTGCATAATGATAGATGGGTATAGAGAGTTTAAGTCAAAGGAAGCTACCCATTCATGTAAACCAACTTGAGGCTCTTTAACATATCCTCCAGGATACTTTATCTTTGTATTCTTCTTTGCTGGCGGTACTGCAATTTGATGTTCGTGAAGGTCTCTATAAATTATAGAATCCCATATCTTCACCGTACCCATACAGTCTTTATAATTAACACCCGCCTTGTATGATACTACCATAGCTAAAGTAATCATACCAATTTTATCTTCTAGCTTTTCTATGAGCTCCACGTCACGTATATTATATTCAATATACTTCTGATGGTCTTCTTCATAGAGAGTAGCTAAGCTTGAATAGTCTTCATAAGATAGTTTACTTTCTCCAAGCACTACTGATGATATATGATTCAACGAATAAGACTCTTGAGGTCCAAATGAATATCCAAACTTCTTGAAGAGGTCCATATAATCTAATGTTGAAATCCCATAGATTTCCCAATACATATCTTCTCTGTTCATCATCTTAACAGTACCCGACCTAAGCCATCTAAAAGGACTAAGTCGTTTAGCTACTGGTAAACCAAATCTATTGATGATGCGATTAACGATATAAGGTATATCAAAGAACTTAACGTTCCATCCTGTTATAACATCTGGTGTATTATTCTCCCAGTAATCCAAGAATGAGTTTAAGAGAGCATCTTCATCTGCGCAAGCTCGATAAACAATCTGTGCATCGTCAATGTTTGTTTTAGATGTATCATAATCCTTTAAGCCCCAAACATAATATGTATTGTCTTGGTTGTTCTTACAGGTGATAGCGGTTATAGGAAAGAGAGCTTCCTCTGGAAAGGGAAAGCCTTGGTCTGATTGAACCTCGATATCTAAAGCACATACATTAATGATAGACCTATCAAAGTTAATAGTGCCAGGATAGTGTTCGTTGATGTACTGCATCTCGAAATTATCCATACCATGTATCTCTTTACCGACAACATCTTTGTAAGTGTCATAGTGTTTCTTAGCGTCCTTCATGGTAGCAAAAGAGACAGGCTCTAATGGTTTGCCGTGTAATGATTTCCAAGGGCTGGAGCCGAAGGCTATAGGTTCGTAGAGAGTAGGGCTGAACTTATCTTTGTGTGTGAATCTGATACCATTATCATATCCGCGAACAAGAATACTGTCTCCTACTTTTTGGACAGATGTGTAAAATTTCATAATATATATTATACCCTATTTCAGAGTAAATGTCAACTCATTTGCTTGATTATTTTTTCATATTCTTTTTGAAGTTCCTTGTCTGGAGTAGCAGTCCAGATGATGTGGTCGTAAGTTGTATTCTTAACTAATTGAAGTTTTTTAGTATAAGGCGCATAAGGTCTAAAGGTAATCTCTCCACCCTCTAAATGAGTAATGATACAGGGATTAACAATATCCTTATCCTTTATTGTACACAGTAGCTCTTCGCCACTTATTAATTTAATTACTTGTATCAACTGTCGCTCCTATGGAAACGCTTCTTCTGAAACCGTAATTCATAATACTGGCCATCATATTTAAACGATGCAACAGAGTAATCATATACTGATACTTTCTGATAGTCGTAATATGTTTCCATCTGACAGACTGTTTGAACACCTGCAACCTTTTCCTTCTCAGTTTCAAAACCGATTAAGGCACCTAAGATAGCTCCGAAGTCTCCTAGACTGTCATCACCAACTTCATTACCGATAGCTCCACCAATGATACCTCCAACAATGGCACCGGCAATAGGTTCGCCAGCATTGGTTGCTGTTTGGTAACATACTTCTGATTGATATGGAATAGCTTTATTGATTGTTTTGTAATAGTCATTGATGCTACCTCTGAGGGTACCATCTGCGAGTACTTGTAACGACATCATCGATACAAATCCTATAATAAACCATAATAATTTTTTCATAATATATCCTCTTGAAACAGGGGTCCGAAGACCCCCTTAAATTTAACCGAGAAGCAACTGCTTCGCGCTCTTAGTAAGATTACCCAAGTTGATAGTTACTGGCTTATCTTCTTCTGGGATTTGATTCTCCAGACCGATTTTTAGTAATCCATCTACAATGTCTGCTCCTACTACTTTCATAGTATCAGCTAATGTAAACTTACGTGTAAAGTTACGAGAGCCAATGCCCCGATGTACATATTGCATATCGTCATTGCTTTCATTAACACCTTTAATAGTTAATTCACCTTTCTCTAAAGTCATATCAATTTCCTCTGCAGTGAATCCTGCAACAGCAATTTCAATGACTAAATGTTCCGAGTCAATCTTAACTACGTTATATGGTGGGTACCCAGTTGATTTTTGGGTTGTAGAATTGATACGTTCTATTGTATCAAAAATGTTATCGAATCCGAAGAATGTATCCCTCGGAAACGTTGCATGTCTTATCGCGTTCATATTTTTCTCCTTATATTAAGCGAGTTATAATAATGTATGTCTCCTGACATACGGTCTTTGAAAGACCCTTTCGGCATCTTCCAATTATATTTATATAAGTTTTTAAGTCACTTATACAAATTCTTCGTCTTCCCTGTGGCCTTGTCTGAAAGCCATGTTGTCGTTAGTTTCTCTAACTTCCACTTTGCAACACCATACTCTATCTCCTTCACCATAGTCTACTAAGAATATAGTATTGATGTATTCATACAAGAATTGAGCGAGACCTTCACAGCCAGTTCTTTCTACTTCTGTAATCTTCGCTAATCCTGCAGTGCCTAGAGCTTTCATTTGCTCATAGTCAGGGTCGTCTAATGCTAATAAAAAAGTATGGTCAAACCATTCTTCTAATTTATGTTTTAATGGACGTAGTCCACCATAATCTACACACCAGTTACGTGCATCTAAATCATCACATTCAAATTCAAAATGAAACGACATAGCATAACCGTGTATAACATTACAATGACTATCCGCTCTCCATTGCCTATAAGCAATAGGAAACTTTTGTGTGTAGGTTTTAGTACTTACAAACTTCTTTTGTGTCATAATTGACTCCTTATTCTTTCGATACTTTCGGTAGTAACGTTAAACTTATTAAGAATCTCATTGTCGTCGAAGCCCGCTTGGATATAACCAGTAAGCTTCTCCGTGCAAGTATTACAAACACCACACTCTTTAAAGTTGTGTTCTTCAGTCTTACCGTTGTAACAAGACCATGTACTCTCTAAAATATCCCAGCCAAAAACTTCCGACAGTTGCTTAGCTAATTTTAGTTCGTCATCTTTATATAGCTCTACAAATGGAGCTACAAATACTACTGGGTTTTGTCTATTCAGACTTAGTACATCGTTTACTCTATCAGTAAACTCTAAAGATGTATCCCAGTAACCATATTCATCTACTGCATTAAGCCCTTGGAACACTGTTTCACATTCTTGTGATTCAGCATACGCAGCTGTGATAGCAGCAAATTGTAAATTTCTAAAAGGCACATATGTATTAACTTGAGGGTCACCAGCATTCTCTTCTGCTGTCTTAGGTTTAAGTTCTGATCCTGCAATCAAAGCACATGTGGCTTGAGCAATTTCTTTTAAATAATCTAATTTATATATATTATGTTCAATGTCCAACTTCTTAGCTGTAGCCATTGCCATATCTAATTCTATGTTATGTCTTTGACCGAAGTCAAATGATAAGGCTTTAACCTTATCCTTTCCGTACTTATTTACTAGTAAGTATACTAGTGTCGTAGAATCTAACCCACCAGACAATGCTATACATACATTCTTATCTGTTTCAGGTAACTCTACTAATTGATTAATCGTTATCAGTTTCCGATTCATCGTTCATCTCTCCTTCAATAATATAATTAAAACGTTTAGTTTTAAAGTAACTCACTTCTTGTAAGCTTTTAGATGGCCAGTCCATTCTATAGACCGTATCATAATTAATACATTTAGAACCTTCAAACCTCTCTGAAGATATGGTTAAGTTATCATCAACATATAACTTGCCATGCTTAGTTCTAAAAAGATAAAACTCAGTGCCGTGTTTAAACACACATGTGAATAAACCTTCTATATCTCCAAGGCCTGTAAAGTTATATCTTACCAAGTATTTATGTAATAATAAAGTATCAAACTCTTCGTCTGTTGACAAATACCCTTGTAAGTATTTAATGCCTCTCGGTCTAATAAGTCCATTGTGCCATAGCAAAGAACTTCCACCAGTAGGAAGATAAGTAGGATGGATTCTATCCATCTCTTTAACCATACCCCCTGTCGGTGCTTGGACATGACATACTGTATATGTATTATGGTTCTCAGGTTTAAAAGGTTTTACCGAAGCCTTCGGTGCATGCCTACCCATTATAAATGTTAAAGCATCATTATTAAATTTACCAAAATCTTTTGTGGTCCTCCCATCTTGAGTAACACTATAAGAAAAGTTACCTCTGAACTGATTTAATTCAGCAAGCTCTTCAAGTTTATGTCTATCAAATGAACCGAATATACTACACATTAATCCCAACCCTCCTGTAAATGATGATATTTATCATCGTGTAATTTGTCAAGACCATAATCACCATCATACATATGAAGACTCTCAGCCTTGAATAAAAGAAATTGAGCTACTCGCGTACCTCGCTTAACTACAAAGTCTCCACAGGTCACATGCATCACAGAAGCCATAACACCGTTATAACCAGAATCATATAATCCTGTAGTCATGAATACACCATTACGATTCAAAGTGGAACGCGGTATAATAAACCCAGCTTCACCTTCTGCCATATGAATTGTACCTTCCATAATCACTTCATAATGACCTGGACCCATATCAAAATAACCATCTGGTGATTCTTCTAAACCGTATGCTTTAGGAATGGTTGCTTTATATGGCATTGTATCTCGATGCTCTTTATTATCTTCATCGAGTTTAAATATCTTGTTACCCATTATTCTAAACACCTTATCAATTCTAAGGTCAATAGCATTCGGTTGAATGTCTTCTTTCCTGAGAATTGAATAACTTGATTTAGAGTTAGAGGAAGCTAAATGTATCATGGTTTGTTTATAAAGGATTTGAACATATGTATATTATACAGTATTTTTGTCTGAATGGCAAGGGGTACTTCAACATTTATTTGCTCACACATTAACTCAGAAATTTTATGATTTAATCCATCCTTTGAATAAAGTATATTCTTCATACCGTGTGTAACAGGATTAGATG
>Ga0105236_1000045_pt1 | contig 15813 bp, 10 predicted proteins | sample Virmet3827_250_FD_89712 | JGI IMG/M metagenome (GOLD analysis project Ga0105236, IMG submission 89712) | Marine viral communities from the Southern Atlantic ocean transect to study dissolved organic matter and carbon cycling - metaG 3827_250 | ecosystem: Environmental > Aquatic > Marine >... | reverse complement strand
TAACAGCGGTCACCTAGACGGCTCATGATTTCAGCGGCGGCTAGCTCACCCTGCTCATCCATGTCGGTGGCAATGATGATTTCTTCAAAGCGAGCAAGGTTCTCGTATTCGTGAGCAATCCACTTGGTTTGTTTCGCTCCTTTGCCTCCGCCCATCGGGACGCTTAGGGCGGGATAACCCAGTTCACTACAAGCAATGGCATCCCACTCGCCCTCGACGATCCACACCTTGCGGCAGTCGGCGGGCATGGTGTGCCACCCGAACAGGATTGGCTTGAGGTCTTTCTGCGTTGACGGGTTGCCTTCGTGATCCACTGGCTTAGTCTTGAGGAATACTTCTTTACCTTGGGGGTCGAAGTAGGTAAACACTACATCCCTACCACCACGTCCCTCGGTCTCGTAGATCTTGTGGCGGAAACAGATTTCGCCGACATCTTTAAAGCCCCTACCCTCCATATGTTTATGCAGTGCGTCACCGTTTACTTGAGGGGGTGGTTTGGGTTTGGTGTAGGTCTTTTTTTCCGCCGCTAAAACTTTTTTTACAGGTGATCCGTCGCGGATGGCGTACTTCTTTCTTGCCCAGTCCATCGCTTCGGTAAGCGAAAGACCCATCTGGTATTGGATGAGATCTAACAAGTCACCCCCATCACCTGTCGCAAAATCCATCCATTTGCCTGCTTGATCCCCGTTCAAGTAGATTGACATTGATCTGCCCTTCTCTCCCTGAATAGAGCCTACTTTGTAGCACCCAGATTCAACCTTTCCCTCTGGGTAAAGCTCATGACATACAGACGTGGTATGCTGTGCTAACTGTTGACTTAAATCTCTTACATTCATTTCACTGCCCCCAATAAATCATCCTGTCGTGTCGTATCTTTGAAGCACTGAAGTCCCTGCCAGTCTGGTTGCCCCACCCGCTTCCATCCTCTCGAGATGGCGTAATCAACCACTTGAGTCATGTCGAACTTGGCGGATTTCATCACTTCAAAGTCGTGTGCCTGTCGGGTTATTGTTGCCTTACCGACCTTTCGGTTACTGTTGTCTTCAATCTTGTAGTCCCACCACTTTTGCCAAGCACCTTTAGAAATACCGTTAGGGCATTTATCGATGAGCGCTTCTTTCCAATGTTTTTCTGTAGTAATAGTTATTCTTTGTTGCGGATTATCCGCACACGGGTTATCCACTTGCGGGTTATCCACTTCTGGAAAATCAGGAAGTGGTGAATCGGGGAACACACCACGGGTATCGGTGACCAACCAATCGAACCGACTAAAACATCCCTGCTCGTCTCGAACCTTCTCTCTCTTTAGGTAGCCAGACGCCTCTAAGCGTTTTGTAATAGTTGTCATTTTGGTGGTGCCCACCGCAAAAACCGTACACAACTGGCTTTGTGTCACCTGCCAGTCATCGACGTGGGATAAAAGGTAGACCAGAACTCCGAGTGCCTCGGGGGTTAGCCCGTCCTCTCTGGCGGAAGAGGCGGCGGTGCCACCCCGTAGCAATAGATTGGGAAGTTTTGTATAGTGCGCGGTACTATTGAATGCGGGACGAAAAATCATAAAAAAGACAGCTTCCGTGTTACTAAAATAATTTAGATAGTTATATATTAATCTAGAAGTGTATATTTTATCAATAGTAAATAATAATAATTTTTGAGAAGGCGCAAAATAATTTAACTTGACAGTTTAGGTTGGTTTGAGAGAGAATCCCAAGCCCCTGAGTTATATTTTGTTTTATTTGAGGGAAATACACGGAGACATGTTATGAACAAGCAAGAAAGAGCCGACTTCTTTAATCAGTCGCTCGACCGCGCAGGCGTCCCTAACTGGGGTAGAAATGCCGAGCTTGTGAAGCGCATTAAATGCAGTCCCGCTACTGCACAGGGTTGGTGCAGGGGCTCATTACCCAAAGACCCACAGACACTGGTATCGGTCTGTGATGCTTACAATATTGATCTATATGCTTGGGTTGATGGTAGGGGTCGCGGGAGCACAAGCCTGAATACGGATAAGCTTATCTCTGCTATAGAGCAGGCGAAGAAGCTGTTTGACGCGATGGGTTTAGATCTGGGCGTCAAGCAGTACGCAAAGGTTATCTCGTACTTATACAGCCTAAACGGCGACGGCGATGTGGTCGAGGCGATTACAAACTTGATTAATGAATAGATAGCTATAACGTCTATCTAGGAATAAATTAATCTACAGGTGTTGATTTCATATCTGTATAGATATATTATGTAGTTAGCTTAAACAAGAGGGCTAACTACATGGATACGCTATTACGCGCCGATATCTGGGCGAAACTTTCTGAAACTGATGTAACACCTTACTGCACTGAGACCGAGGTCATCGGCGATACCGTGCTTAAATATCTCCCTTGGATGCGAGCCCATGAAATCATGATGGCTCACTTTCCTGAGTACAGTTGGGAGTTCACCGAAGATCCTCTCAGTAGAGAATGTCATTATTTTGACGACGGCTCTGCTGAAGTGCGTTGCCGAATGACTATTGGCGAGCACACCAACATTACCGCCTTGCCCGTCCACCGTAACGGCAAACCTATAGAATCCCCTAGTGCGATGGATGTAAATACAGCCAAGCAACGCTGTCGCGTGAAAGCCATGGCAGAATTTGGTTTAGGTTACGCCATGTGGTTGGGGGAACCCAAATCCCCCGCGCCCACTAAGGAGCGCGAACCTAAAAAACAGTCCGAGCAACCCGCTGAGTCAGAGCTGGTAACTGCGCTATGGAAAAAAACCAAAATAGAAGAATGCAAAACCTTTAGTGAGGCGCAAAAACTATACGCCCGCTATATAAAGGGCTTGCAGAACAGAGGTTGGACGGACGGTTCTGGTCGTTGGGATGCCCTTTGCGAGAGACATGGATGGAGGGCTAAGAAATGAGTTTAGCAGTCCAAGGATCACCCGAGTGGCATAAAGCCCGAGCAGGTAAGATAAAAGCCTCTGTATGTGCCGCCCTAGAGGGTAAGCATAAGTACATGAAGGCACCCGATCTGGTGCGACAAGAAGTACGCGCACTGGCAGGCGCTGAGTCAGAGTTTAAGATGGTGCCCGCTGTGGCGCACGGTCAAATGATGGAAGACACAGCGCGGATATTTCTTGAGAAAACGCAGGGCTATACCGTTGAAGAGACAGGTCTAGTTGTCCACCCCAAACACGATTTCTTAGCCGCCAGTCCAGACGGGCTTGTCGGTTTAGAGGGGTGCATTGAGATTAAGTGCCCCTACCCCCAGTACACCAAGACCCCCTACTCTGTCTTTGACAAGGCGAAGAGTGTATACCTCTGGCAAGTGCATATGCAGATGGAAGTCTTGGATGTCGAGTGGTGTGACTTTATCTGCTACTTGGCGAAAAACGAAACGCACGAGCCACAGTTTCTAATTGAGCGGGTTGAGCGCAATCAAGACTTTCTGACCGAAGCGGTCAGCAGAAAGTATATGCCGCAACCTGAAAAGGGCACCATAGCTCGGCTTGATCTGTATCACGCTTGGTACAGATGGATTCAAGAACAGCACCGAGATCCTGTCACGCGAAAGCTCCACTGCGACCCGATCGAGGCAGAGAGCGCGGACTACATCACCGATGACGACGACCTCAATTCACTGACTAAGATTCAAAACCGCATTCACGAGGTTAAGGATCGTATCGGCGACGAACTGGAGATACTCGACATACTTGCAGAGAACGCGACGCAATTGAAGAAGGATATCGCTGAGCGCTATAAAGGAAGCGTGTCTAACGGCAAGACGACGGTGAAAATTATCAACAAAACCCCACCTATTGACTACAGGAAAGCCTTTGAGTTTTTGGGTGGCGAGGATGAAGTCCTCAACCAAGACGAAAGCATCGACTCGTTTCGGCGAACCACAGGTGCTAGACAAGTAACGATCCTTCACGGAGATCAATTATGAAAACCCCAACAGCGTTTGAAAGCCTGAAATCAGGCAAGGGTCGCTTGTACCCGATGGACAAAGAAAAGCGAGTAGCAGAATGGAATCGTCTAAAGCAATACGACTGGGCAACCAAGAATCATGTGCCCAAGTATGAAGGTTATATCAAGATCGATCAGGGCGTCATCGACGAAATGATGGCAGGGCTAGCCGCTCAAGGCGGTGAATTCCGCTACAACCTGAAGGTCTGTGAACAGCTCGGCGATGATGGTGAAATCAGGCAGTTCAACATCGATTACTGGGTGCCCACTAAACCTAAACCGCAGGCATCAGCCCCCGTTGATGACTTTTTAGATGACGACGTACCATTTTAAAGGATGACTTATGCCGTTAAGAATCACCCGTGCCGTTGACTCGGTACTGTATGGCGGGTGGGATCTCGACCCCTCGGATCTAGAGGGGTCATGCGACCACCGAATTTGGGTGAGGAGGGTTAGAGATACCGATGCAAATCAGGATGCACTGGTCAATATAGAAACGCAGGACGGGGTAACGGAGCAGGTTATAACCGCAGACGATGAGCCCCTACTGCTTGAAAAGAATGTTGAGATACAGATGGTCGGGGTACAGCAGTATTACCTCAAGCCCGAAAAATATTGCAAGAGTTGTGGTCGGGGAGACCACTTTAAAAGTCGATACATTCCCCAAGCAAGAATGGCGGTAAAAGCGCCACGGGAATACGAAGTTATCAGGCATGATGCGAGGAAGAAAAAATGACAAACGAATTAAAAAGAACTGCCGCCACTGCTCTCTGTTACGCCCCCTCCTCCTGTATAGAGGGCACATAGGCGGCAGGCACTAGCGTACCTCCTCTACTGGCGTGGCTCACCAGTGCTAGACAACGAGCCCTAGACTTTTGACCCGCAGGCGTAGATAATAATCTGGCTTGCGGGTCTCTTCTGCACAAGGAGACTGATATGAGTATGACATTTAAAGAAGTAGCAGACATGTATGTCCAACAACCAACTGAGAAGTTCGCGAGCAAGCAGAAAACCTGTAGGCTCGTTGTTGAAAAGATCTGTAACAGGATAGGACATCGTCCGATTACAGAGTTTGAAAGGAAGCGCCCCGTGCTTGAGTTTATTACAGCGGTTCGCAAACAGGAATCAACACAGCGAAAAGGCAAGTTGGTAAGTAACGGCTATGTAAATAGCCATATTGTGTATTTAAGGGCAATTTTACGATTTGCGCGGGATGAACTCGAAATTATAGACAGAGTCCCACTCATTAAAACCCTTAGCGAAAAGGAGCGAGACGTTTATTTAATTCCCGAACAGGTTCGACGGCTCATGCAGTGGCTGGACGAGTTGCGAGCCGATATGGTGGAGTTCGCCGTGAACACAGGGCTGAGAAACAGCAATGTTCGCCTGTTGCGATGGGATCAAATCGCGGAGGATCTTTCTGCCTTGCACGTTAAGGCGGAAGACTCCAAGAATGGGAAGCCTGCACTGATCCCGCTGACCAAGGATGCTCAGCGCGTATTACGAAGGCGCCGTGCCTTTTGCCATCAGCTCGAGGATCGCTATCCTTACCTGAAAGGCAAGGTTGATTATGTGTTTGCCAAGGAGAGTAAGCGGCGAGATGCGAACGGGAAGCCGTACGCTGATTGTAAAGCCGTAACAGGTAGACCATGGCGTAAAGCGTGTCGCAATGCAGGACTGCCAGATTCAGTGGTGTTTCATACATTGAGACATACATTTGCAAGCTGGCACTTGCAGAGTGGAACGAGCGAATCAGCCCTGCAAGACTTGGGTAATTGGAAAAACGAGCGCTCGATGAAACGATATGCTCATCTGTCGATGAAGTTTAAGAAAGAGTCGTCTGAGAATATCAATGGACTTTTACGAAGTGATTTGTAAAGTCCAAAGCGGTAAAGACCAATACCTTTCCGCAAACAGGGGTGAAGACCAGTACCTTTGCATAGGCACTGTTTTTTCATACAGTATCGCCAGAACCTGTTTAAGGTTGCGGTTTGCAACAAAAAAAATCGTATGTAAGTGCTTGATTTTATTGCCAAATAAAATTGGAGCGGGAAACGAGGTTCGAACTCGCGACCTGTACCTTGGCAAGACCTTGGCATACGATTCCTTATAAATCAATGACTTAGAAGTGACTCGCAAGCAGAGTACCTTAAATTGATGACCAGAACCTTAACATAAAATTAAAGGGTAGAATCATGTCAAGAATAGAAAAACTAATCAAAGATATTAATCAATTTGCAGATAAGAAAATCAAAGAAACTAGAGCGAGTGTTAAGGGTATCGGTGAGCGCATTTCAGGATACTTTAACGATGGAAACTACACCCTTCGGAATAAACATGTTGCATTGTGGATTCTGGTAACCATTATTCTGTGTCTTGCTTATTGATAATGAAGACTCGAATTCACGTCAATCAGCACAACATTAAAGCCAACGCCAAGGGTTCTGACCTGCCCGTAATCACGGTTAAGGACTATAAGCAGAACCGTAAAACCAACACCGCGAAGATTGTTAAGGATGGCGAGGTTGTTTGCCGTGTGGTTTATTCACCTGAAAAACCTTTGTCCTGCGGGGCAAGGGTGTGGGTGGAAACTGACCTAGATGTGATTACTGAGTGATGTAATTACATCTTTTTCATCGCCTTACGGAACATCTTGTTGTAGTCATCGAACAGGCGATTCTCTCTCTTCAACAGCTTTTCAAGGTTTTGCCTCTTCTGCTCTTCCAGCATTAACGGCACGGCAGTATCCTCAATGCGCTTTCTAGCCTGTCCGATTGTATTCAGCTCTTTACGGATAAAGGTCTGGAAGCCACCACCCCCAACCGTAGTGCTCAAGAATGGGAGGAATGGGGCGTACTCATTTACAATCCTTTCCAGCTCCTTGGGGTCACCTGCCGAATCTTTGATGCGGTACTCAACCTGCTGAACGTATTGCACACTGTCATAGAACTCGAAGCGATCTTTATAGTCGGATGCGTTTTCAAAGAACACACCAACTGCGGGTAAGTCCTGCATGCGTACCTCTTCGTCAGTCATCATCTTCCCAACCACATCTGCGGATTGCGTTAAGAACCTGCCCACTCCGCCCAAGAAATACTCCATGATATAGGCAGTCTTATCAGGGCTGATCGAGAGCCAACCGTCCTCGTACTTGTCACCCCCTGTAGCATCGTTTAGGAACTGAGCCGTCGATTTGTAAATCTGGTCAGTAGAGCGCCTTGCCATGTGCGCTTTAGACTTCTGAACAAATAAAGGGTTCTGCTCGAGATAGATATCACTACCAAAGAAGTTCTTGTTTGCCATTAAATCAAGATGCACTTCCATTATGTCTGGATAAACTCCCCGTAACTGCTGTTCCCATGTATCACCCGACGAGTGGTGAACGGGCACAAAGTTCAGCATGAAGTTCTCCCAAAGGTAATAAGCAGATTCCTCAGGGGTGTTTACCCCGAACGCCATCTCCGCACTAAGGCGACCAATGTTAGCGAAGAAGTTGTAACCGTATGGCAATTGCAGGGCAAAGCCTTCGTCCGCACCGCCTTTAAATAAGAGCGCCCTATTCTTTGCGTGTTCTGGAATATCTGCGTAGGTGATCTCATCATCATCATCATCATCTGAGAAGAGTATGTTCATGGCGGCGATCATCGCGTTGAATGCCACGAGCGCCCCAGCGACCTTGCGAGCACCAGTTGCCGCCTGTGCTATTCGTTCGCGTTTGCGCTGAGCGCCTGTCTTCCCCTCGTTCTGTTTGCCATGCCCGAGCGTTTGGACAATATTCACATCACCCTGAACAGCGGCGTTAAAGAACAGGAAGTGTGCGTTAAAGACCGCCGTATCTTCCCCTTTGCGATTGAAGTTAACCGTCAGATCTTTAGCCAGCGTTGCGGCATCCTCTCTGGGCGTTCCCACTCGCCTTGCGTTGACATAAGCTGTCAGGCGAATCGAGTTCTCCATTGTGATGTTGGCGTCTTCAACCCATTTGCCCATCAATTTCAGCGTTTCTTTGGTTAAGCCGCCTCGCTTGATCTTCCTTTTAAGGATTCGCATCTCTTCATCAGAGTCACGGATAAGCATTAGACCAGTAGGGGCACCGTCCTCTACATACTCGCGCATATACTGCGCCCACTCCTCGCCCACCTTCTCTGCGACATCTTTACCGCGATAGTGCCGATACAGGGTACGCACGGCAATCGGGTAATCGGTTGTCATTTTCTTTAAGATGTTTTCACCCTGTACACGACTACCTACCTTATCCATCTCGCCTAGCGCATAGATCAATCCTGTCTGTATATCCCGCAACGGGTTCACTATCCCCCAAGACGGGTTGTAGTTGATGAGCATGTTGCGCCTAAAGGTCTGGAACCTTGTTAAACCCCTTATGTAGTTGCCCATTGAATCATTAGCATGATTCAGCATAGGCACACTCATGTTTTGTAGCGCGTCATTTAATGGAGCACTTTCAAATTCAACCATGAATGTCTGTCCGCCCTTCTTTACCTCGACGTACTTGGGCGCGTTATTGTCTTTACGCATTTTGGATCTCATCTCGTCGAGTGTTAGCATCGTGAGATGATCGTCGTCCTTCATGGGGCGGAAGTTGTTATTGTATATGGTATACGAGTCGCTGAGCCCTAGTTCACTTAACAGATCTAATAGGACTTGGGCGTATTCATTTTTTCTCGCCCGTACAATTTTTTTCTGGATATCCTCAAACGACTGAATCAGCGGGCTGTACGGCAAGGTAGATCGACCTTTCGCCTTCATGCTCTCGCGACCAATGATAGAAAAGCCCCTGCTCTTTGCGCCCCTAACGTACTTATTCCCATTCATGTTAAGTTCAGCCGCGAAGCCTTTTAGAGGAACGTAGTACTTAAACCTTTCTTCCCAGTCTTCCTTGGTTACTTTATCCAGTAGCCCTGCCTCAACCATTCTTTGGCGAGCCCAGTCATGCATCTCGTAGACCTTGCTTGCGATAAGCTCCAAATCCTTCTTGGTGCCTTCTTGCTCTGCCAAATCTAAGATTGCCTTGGCTTCGTCATAGGTCATGCCTGAACCAGTATCTTGAAACTCAAGTGGATCGTTCTTGTACTGATTGATTTTGTTTGTATGCGTTGCAATTGCTACCGAGTGATCCGAACCAACGTCTTCCAGAAGGCGTTCAATAGCGCGTTCTTCTCTGAGAATATTCTTTTCTCTTTGCGCCTTAACCTTTTCAGCAATGGCATCGTTACGCTCTTCCGCGTGTTTCGCTATCAGGTAGGTCTCAACCGCATCAAGCTCATAACCCAGATCAGCCATGAGGTCGCCAATCGGATCAACGTAGTTCTGATGAAATTCATCGATATCCTTTTGGATTCGACCGTGAGACAGGTTCTCCTGATCACGAGGAGATAGTGCCGCAGGCAAACGCCCCACGCCTAAGTGCTCAGCCGCCTGATCCTCAAAATCCTGCAATGTCGCGTAACGATCTGCAATGCTTTTGAACAGCTTTTTGGACTTGATGTTTCGCTCACTTGTGAGACGCTTGAAAAGCGTTAGTTGTGAATCAATCTCATCATTGAAAGTGAACTGAAAAGTAGAAGGAGAGCCATCATCAAGAGTGTTGTTCTTGGCGTTGTTTTGTTTCTTTTTAATAAAGCTGGGGGTGTCTGCGTCAATAATAGTGAACTGTGCGATTTCAGCAAGCTGTTCAGCAATAGATGTACGGTTGCTTACTATTACTTCGTGGCTCCATGTGCCGCCAAAGCCTTGTGAGCGGTTATGCTCTCTCATAGGTGTGTTTGGTAGCTCGTGGTCAGAAACCCTTACTTCGACACCGTCTTTGGTCATATAGTAGCTAGACACTAAGTTGTTATGTTTGCTTGTGTAGGCAACCTCCCATCCTGTTTTTTTAAGTGCGCTGACCAACCCTTTTAGGTTTGCTTTTTCAATTCTAAGTGCATGGTTAGAGTATTCACGCCCATAATCAAGCTCCCTGTTGATTAAAGCAAGATCAGTCTTTGTCCAAAACTTGGTATTTGGGTTGTCTAAAATCCTAGCTTTCCACTCTTGGTCTTTTATTTTTTGCTCTTGGTACTTCACCTTCCGCCGCTTGTCATCAAGGCGGAAGCTTACAGAGTCACTTAAAGGGTCGCGCTTTTGAAGGCTAAGAAGCCTTCTTTTCTCCCTCTTTGCGGCGATTTCTCTACGCAGTTCTCTAAGTGGATGGCGTGAGCCGTAGCGTTTAAACTTTTTGGCAGACAGTTGGGACAGCTCATAATCTTCTTTTGGGGAATGAGCTTTCAGAGAGTCCTCTCGCTGAGCAAAAGTCTTCATATTTAAATCAATACGGGAAACTTCTTGCTTAAATTTATCTTCAGTATCTATGCGTTCGCGAAGATCTTTTAACAGCTCAATAGATTTCTGTGTGTTACCCTCACCATAAGCAATAGTGGCTTCGTTTGCCATGGCGTGTACTTCTGTGTACACAGGAATGCTTTTGTGAGCCTCTGTATACCTAGCAACAGCCTTGTCAGCTTTCGCTCGATACTCTTCTAAAGGAACCTTGAAAAAGCTTGCGCTATCAACCAGATTCTCGCCAGCCTCTTTATCGTGACCATACGGGTGCTCTAGTGTTCGTAGCACCTTATCTATCTTGTCTAAACTTTCATCTACGGCAAACTCTACAGAATGCATTGCAGACATTCTGTTCACCAAGTCGCCTAAATGCTCCAGAACAAAGCTTTTGACGCCGCTACCCAGCGCCTGCTGTGCTTCCACCATCAAGACTTCAGGATCGCCACGCTGGTAGTCACCTGTCTCGGCTAGCGCATCTATCTCTCTTGGAGAAAGTCCCGTCTCCTTGCCCCAAATATCGATAGCCCAATCCCGCGCATATTGGGGGGTATAGTCTTCTTTTGTGGATAGGGATTCTTGGTTTTGTTTCTTTTTAATGAAGCTCGGAGTATCAACCCCAAGCTTCTTGGCGTTCTTTTCGGTGAATAGTTTTAGTTTGGTGTCGCGAGTCTTAGCTAAGCTTTTGGCGATGCCTTCAGCTTGTTTGAAATCACTAAGGAGCTGTTTGATAGACCCATGCGCTCGTTGAATTCTCGCGTTTCCCTGCCGCGATAAATTTTCGCTTTTATTCTTCCGCTTGAGTTCTGCGACAATTTGCTTTTTTGTAAGGTCTCTGAGTTTTCCATTGTGCTTCCTCTGGACTTTTCCGATTAACTGTCTTGCCTTTTTATTATACAAAGATTCTTTAAACGATGCAAAAACCTCATTATAGTTTTCGATTGTAGAGTAACCCGCTGATTGCCACTGAGCGTCTTTAACATGGAAGTCTATTATGCTACCGCCAGTCTTATCCTGCATAGCTTCAGCCGACAAGGCTACCTCATTCATATCTGGCGTTACGGGATTACCCCCTTGATCAAATGCAATAACATTAAACTCATAGCCGTTGGGGTAGCGCGTATAATTGATATCAGACCCTTTGGGCAGTGCATTAGCAAAGGCTTCTACTTGCTCTCTGGAAAGGGCGTCCAAGGTTTCAACAAACACCTGACTGGTTTCTGTATATCCGCCCCGCAAGCCCTCTGCCATATCCATAATATGGGATGCGGGAATGGCATCTTGATCCCACTGTTTTGCCAGCGAGGTCATTAAAACATTTAGCTGTTCAGCAGTAACCGAAACGGGAACAGGCACTCTAATGTTTGGTGACACATCCCCTTGATATGACCCTCCAACTGCAAATGGAGTGCCGCCTGTTGGCGTTGCCACCCTAGTAGGCTTGGCTTCTACCTTGCTTAAACCAAGTGCCTTAAAGTACGCCGTAAAGGGGTTTGCCTCACCTTGAGAAGCTTTGTTTAACAGGGTCGCGAAGATAGCATGATATTCATCAGCAACTTTTTGATTGTCTTGAGCAATCGCCGCATCAAAAACTGCCCTCGCTTTTTCACCCACCTCATTGCGAAGGGTATTAATTTCTGCTGAGATGATTCTTTTTTCTCGAAAGCTTGCCGTTGTCGGGCTTAGCGCGGCAGGAACCTTAGGGTTGAGCAGTATATCTCTGGTGATTTTGTCCTGAGGAACATTGATACCTGCTTCTTCAAGTACTTGTATTGCACCCTTTCGGTCTCGACGACCTGAATCATCTCGACGCAATAAGGACATACTATAGTCGTCAACATCATTTAACCCGCCTGACACCTCTTCAGGGGATGCAGACTCGTAAGAGCGGAGAGCCGCCGCCTCGGTCATTCCTTCTGCTATCTTGGCGTTTACAAACTCGTTTTTAAAGCGCTGTTCAACCCATCCTAGCGCCTGCAACTGCCATGTTTCATAAGGTTGCGCCCCTTCAGGTAAGGTAGCATTGAGTTTATCTCTAAGCCCAATATAGAATCGCGACATTACCTCATACAATTCTGGGTTCTTGCCAATAGACTCGCCATCCGTATTGAATGTCGTCGCAACCTGACGGTCGTTTGTAGATAGCGTTGGCTTGGCTAACCCTAAAACCAACTGCATCGTCCCGCCAAATGATCCTGTTTTCAGACCCTCTAGGTCAGAGGTTTTAAGGGCATCCGTTACGCTTTTCTGGATAACAAGATCGTTATCTATTGGCTTGCCTTGCAAATAGTTAGCGTAACTCGCGACAGTCCTGTGCATATTGACGTAAGGATTTGCTACAGGGGATGTTGCCGCAACCACAGATATAAATTGCTTTATTTCTGCATCCGATAAATCAGGCAGAACATCTCGCATACCTTCGGCTGATACCTCGTACCAGTATCTAGCGTTATCCGATAGTCGTAACGCCCCATCCCAAAACGGTGCCGTATTTGCGTTAACCCCCAAACGCTCAACTGTCTGTCGTGCTAGGTTGCCAACACGTCCTTTAGCGTCAGTATCCGTCAGGGTAATAGCTTGATCGAGGATGGCATCCAGTTCTGCCTGCGACATGCTCATCCCTGCACCCAGATTGGAAAGGTTTAGATCAGAGAATCTGCCGCCTGAGATCGGCGCTAGCGGTTCGCCTTGCGTGTATTCGCCAGCAATCCTTTCGTCAAGCGGTATTCGATCTTGAAGCTTGGATAGCGAGCGCACCTTGGCTTGGTTATAGCTCGGGTCTACCTCGAGCAGTCGATCAGCCTGCTCGATAAGACTTTTTGATTCATTCTTGATAAAGCCCATGTCATCGAGATCAGCCAGATCATCGTCGGTGAGGTCATAGATATCTGAATCGTCTTCTATCTGACCAAGTTCCTGCTCTACTAGCTTGGCTTCTTGTTCCTGCTCAATCTCGTTAAGGATGTCTTGCTGAATGAACTTACCGTCATTCATAACGACTAAGTCTTCAGCCTCTACCTCTGGGTCAAGCAGTTGTTCTTTAAGGTTCTCGAACTGGTTGTCTTCTAGACGCTTGAACTTCTTGCGAAGCTCTTTCTCTGTCGCACCCTCTTTGTCCGCTATAAACGACCATGCATCTGTAACAGTGTCTTTGCTTACAACAGGATCTAGTGGGGTGTTATATGATTTTTCTCCCGCCTCAATTAATATTGCGCGATGTTCCATGATGCTTTCAAGGGCATCATTTTTGGTCTCGCCTAAATATTCGACCTTGCCATCTAGTGACTCTAGCTCAGTAGGGTCACCAGCCTCTGCGGCATAGTCATCATAGTAGACGCGGTATCTGTCGCCGTCAGGGAAGGAAACAATGTACTCCCCTGTGTCTTCGTAATTCTCAGCCTTCTTGAATCGTGGTTTTTTGCTGTGCGGTTTTAGAGTAACTTCGGTGCGTGGCTCTTCGCTTACAACAGATTCTTGTACCTCTGATCGTTCACGTTCCCCACTCTTGTCTTGCTTCGATCCCTCCATTGGGGTATCGGCTCGCCCTTCTGTAGCGCTTCCTTCGCCATCTGATCTAACTGGCTCAGGTTGTACGACCTCGACGCTTCTGGGCTCTGGCGGTGCCCGAACTTGTCCTGATATGCCTGTAGGTTGGGAGGTGTTTTCGGGGCTGATACTACTCGACGGTTCATCTTGTACCTCTGCCTGTACGGTCTGTAAATTATTGTCGCGTATTCCTTTTATGAAATTATACGCTTGTGGAGCAAATTCTTGAAGCTGTTTTGGGTTACTGTGAAACAGGGCTCCAAGCTGAGCAAAGACCTCTTCTCTGTATGTGTCATTTAGACTTTGATTGTCTTGCTCAAGATCAATAATATCATGTTTTAAATCGTTAAACGGATAGTCGAAACGCTTACCTAGCGGCGTTCCACTTTCCCAGTTGTCGTAGATCTCTTCCATGATATCGCCCATCACTACAGAGGGTTGATCTGCATCCTCTTCAATGGTGATACCGAACCTATCATCTTTATCGCTGAGACCATACGCATAGTCAGCCGCGTGGTAAACCTCATGGGTCATTGTCCATGCCAGCTCACTCAACTGATCTTGTTCGGTCATTGCGCCGTCAACAAGCTTGGTGTTAACAGATATTCCTTGACTACCTTTGCCAGTTAATGCGGGAGCATCCACGTCTTTGTCTGTATGTACATAAACTCCAGTAACCGCATCAATGAATTTGTGCGGCACTCCTTGAGCAGACATATCCACCATGACGCCTGCAACTGTAGTGGTGGCATCGGTAGCCTTATCGCCATATGCCTCTTCAATTGTCGGCATGCTCTTACCATTTGGCTTCGAATCGGTTCCGATCTTGAGTGTTTCGTTTCTATCGAACACCCTCTCAAGATCGTCCTGATCCACAGCTTCAACCACAACGTCAGTATTATTAGGGTCTTGTGCTTCAGCGGTATTAGCCGCAACGGACAGTTCGACCAACTGATCCTGCACTGGTTTCGAGGCTTCACTTAGGTCTGCATCCCATCGATGATCGTTGCCGTATTCTCGGTTGCCTTCTGGCACCTGACGAATGCCAAACGAGGGCGCGAAAGGGAAATCATCAACAATGTCGTCCTGTAATGTGGACTTTAAGCGACCTTCAGGAGACTCTGGTTGGACTTTATTACCAACGGGGTTTCCGTTTTTATCTATAATTTTTACGTTGTTGGCATCAAGGATTACAATCTCATCCCCATCTATATATTTCTCATAGCCCCCAGCCTTTAAAACTCTAGCCTTTGCCTCTCCGTCAATGTTGCTCCATTTTTCAAAACTTGTAGCGTACTCATCTAACTCTTCTTGACCGCCTCTACCATACCCTGCGTTCTCAAGCTCTATCTTATGTTGCTCAATCATCTCAGGGCTTAATTTGTTTTCACCCTGCCTATTAAAAGTTTTTAAACCTTTCTTAGATATAACTGTGTATGTGTTTTCCCCAAAGTTTTTAGCACTACCTTTTCGAGCCTCACCATACAGGTAAACCCCCCGAACATTCATCGTGTTGTTTACACGTTCTGCTGAGGTATCAAAAGCATCAAAATCTTTATTAGAGCCATGATATAGTTTTTCGGCTTCATCAAAGTCACCCTCATCGAGTAACCCGTCAAGCATCTTATCTTCGTCTACTTCATCTTTAGCTAACTGTTTAGCGGTCTTACCGCCATACCTTGAGATAAGAGCAGTAAGTCCTGTACCTAAAACAAAACCTGCACCTACCCCAATAGCACCAGACTTGGCTACTCTACCGTAGTCGATGTCTTCACCAGACACAGAGGTTTCAACTACCTGCCTATTGATGTCATCTGCGGCTGTATATACACCTGCTTCAACACCAGCAATGACACCGCCTCTAGTAGACTGTTTAAGTAACTCCTTAACCCCCTGCTTAGTCGCTTGCTTACCTGCGGCTCCACCTGCCGCCCCTAGCCCAAACGTGGTTAAACCAATGTATGTAGAAGGGTCGAGTAGAATAC
>Ga0105236_1000044_pt1 | contig 16047 bp, 5 predicted proteins | sample Virmet3827_250_FD_89712 | JGI IMG/M metagenome (GOLD analysis project Ga0105236, IMG submission 89712) | Marine viral communities from the Southern Atlantic ocean transect to study dissolved organic matter and carbon cycling - metaG 3827_250 | ecosystem: Environmental > Aquatic > Marine > Oceanic... | reverse complement strand
GTTTGCCCTTTAGCCTTGCTTGAGAATATAAAGAAAAAGCTTAAGAGTAGTAATATAATTTTACTCATACAATTTCTGTTTGATTAACTTTATGTCATCTTTTATTTCTGTGACATCTTCTTGAGTAGACATAATTGTTTGTCTGATGAGCTGATCCTTCATGTCAAACTCTATTCTTGTAATTTCAGGATCTGTTGGTTTTGGGAGCTCTCTTGCTTCGGCTATATCCCCCTGCAATGTAACCCACATTGCAGCTAGTGAGAATATAAAAAATATTATTAATCCGAGAGTTTCAATTGTTAAATTTATATTTGTGTCCTTACCTAGTTTCATTATTCTTTAGCTTATTATATTTCTATTTACTTATTTCTAAACTTCCTTTCTTTGTCGTATTGCTCTTTCACTGTATAGTAGTATGCTATATAGGGCACTGCTATCATGAGGGTAAGTGCTATAACTATTTCTAATGTTTCCATAATCGGTTTGCTTTAATAAAAATTTATCTATTTTACAAATCTAAACATTATTTTTTCTTTCCCCTAGTTTTAAGTTCAGTTTTTCGCCCTCCCCTTGAAGTGTCTTTCTAGGTTAACGATATTTTCGCATTTCCTCCTCGTACCCCTCTTCACTACTTTTTTCATTTTTTAGCTTTTTACGATTATACTTCTTTTTATTTTTATAAACCTTTGGCGAAGTTTGCTCCCAGACCTCGTCTGGACTTAAGTTTACCCATTTATAATTTTTACTCATAACTATTTAGCAATTTTCACAATGTTTAGCATTACATATATCTGCAAGCTGCTGACTGTAAATATCAATTTTAGTTTGGTTAGCTTCTCTAATCGCCTGCTTATACCCCTCGTATATAGCATATACTTTAAGGGCCCTCTTAGCTTCCGCACTACTGCAACTTCTAAGGTTAATCGAGAATAGTATATTTTCTACGCAGTTCTCAAATGCTTTGTTGAAGCACATACCGTTACTTATGCTGGCCTTTGGATTATAATTTGCAGAGGTAGGATCTGTACACCCTGCCTCAACTAGCTCTACAGTAACAGAGTCAAAAGTTTTAGATATACGTGCTCTATCTTCGTATACTTTTTTAGTAACTAATTCTCCAAACTCAGATTCTATTCTGTACCTAACGCTTGCATTTGCATTTGCATTTACTGCGGTAGTGTCTATTAAGATTCCTAATCTTAAAGTCTTATCTACCCCAATATTAGCAGTGTATGTTTCGTCTATTTCAGACATTTCTATTTCAGCTAAAGTATGTCCTTTATCTAAATCTATAATCTCAACCAGAACATCCCCCGGATTAACTTGACTGCCTCCAACTTCTCCTGTAAATAGTAGGTTAGTAAATTCTGAAGCATCTTTTCTTACTTTAGAAACACAATAATCTGTTTTTAAAATATTAGAATCAAGCTCTTTTCCGCACCCAAGAGTACAATCAAAGTCTCCTCTTTGGAAAATAAATGTCCCTCTGTTGTCTCCACTCCAAGGGATTACCTCAGATCCGTACGAAGCAACTTTCTTTATAGCAGATTCTTTCATGACCATAAATTTAACATGCTGCCATTGATCTTCGTATTTAAATCCTATAGGAACAAAATAGGTACATCCTCTCATTCCCTGCCCATCTAAATTTTGGGTGTATGCTTTGTTTATATTCTCCTCAAAGCCTGAAAAGAAATTACTACCCCCCTCGTGTATAACCTCATTTTTATAATTATAAATAAGCCAACGAAGTTTACTAGCATTTGTAGCTCCTTTATTTATAAAGATAAGGTTGTTACCAGAAGTAACGGGGGCAAATTCACAGGAACCGTCATCTTGCGTAGCATTAAGATTATAGTTAGAAGCGGCGGAGTTAGTACACCCATAAACCTCTTCTCTAAAGAAATCTTCAAAGTCTATAGTAAACTCGTAAGGATGCCCTGTATCAGGGTTTATTTTTGGAACTACCTGATAAATATGATAAGGCTGTACTGCATTCACCATACCGCTCGTATCGTTCACAAAGTTATCTTGTTTCCCCGTCTTAAGGTCTCCTATACCATTAAACCCAGCTTCAGGAATATAATTATTACCGTCTACATCTTTAATTATAGCTATCTTATCTGCATACTGTGCAAAAATATCTACAACATTATATGTTGTTAACTTAATACCTTCAACTAACCTAAAATAATAAGTAGCTTTATAGTTTCTGTCTACAGTATCTAGGTCTACATACTTATTTCTATTTTGCTCTGTTAATCCAGCAAGATAATTAGTGTAAGAAATTTCAGCATTAGCCCCAGGATTTTCCGCAACAAACTTAAAAATATTATCACCTATAATTTGGCCCTTGTTAGTATAAAGATTTTGGTCAACATAGAAATCTCCTTCGGATACATCGTTAGATGGCGCGAGTTTAAAATCTATATTACTGAAAATTGCATAAAGGTCTCTATCCTGAGAATCAGGTATAAACCACATTGGATACGTAGGGGTGCTATCTCCATCAAAATTTACTGTAAGATTAATTGCTGAGGCAATATCATATAAATCTTCATATAAACATCCTACAGGTTCTCCTTCTGCGTCTGGGTTGTAGTTGTTAGCCTCTGGATCTGTACAGCCACTACATGTGCTACCATCTCCGTTACACTCTCCACAAACATCAGGCTTTGGCTGAGTTCCTGGAGCGTAACACTCTTCTAGAATAACAGTACCCGAATCTACATCTTCTAATGTACAGTCAGCTAAAACTTGATCGCCGCAACATCCTACACCATTATATGTTTGAGTTCCTCCAAGCGTACACACATTGCAATCGTTATGGAAACTAAAAGGCTCATTAGTCTCTAAATCATGACACTCTCCGGCACAGTCTATTCCAATTAAATCGGTGGTAACAGGAACACACTCTCCTTTACAAGAATCATATTGGTATCCAGGGCAGCAACTTAATACCTCCTCTGCATTCGCTACTGTATAATTGTCTCCACAATTACACTTTATCTGTTTGATAGTAAGTCCATACGGATCTTCAATATCTATAGTGTAGTAACCATTATATCTACCTGATGTTTGCATAGTAGTACCGTTTCCTCCACACTCCTGACATTCATCTCTCGTATACTTAGTGTGTAAGTTTGATAAGACTTGAGATATATTATTAGTATCATGAACTTTGTTCGGAGGCAAGTCAGAACAAGGACTACAATCTATTGGAATAGGAGTTCCACTTTTATTTATTAAAGAAAACTGTTCGTCTTCTTCTCTTACCTCTATTTGATTATTGCGATCTATTTTTGCAATACAACTACCACAAGCATCGAACTCCTCATTGTCACAACAGTCAGAAAGATCAGTTCCGGGCATAACACACTCCCCACAGTCATTTGCAACAGTTGCTGCCCAGGAAGGGGCCATATAAATCTGTCCTTTTACCACAGAAGTTCCCATTATACTTGTGTTAGTATTTGCAACTTTAAATCTACATTCTCCCCCGCAATTGTACTCTTGAGTGGAACCTGCAGGTACAAGCCCAGTACCGCCTGCGTTAGCTATTACCGCTGACTCTTCAGCACACTCCTCACAATCTACTACATTAAGAGGTCCTAAGATATACCCTTCATCTTTTAAAGTATAAGTATCGTGAGTTGCTCCTGTTATTTTATCTATATAGTTAAAATGTACCCCGTCATCATACCCCTCATGATAAGGGCCGGTTTTACAAAGCTTCAACGGTGGAATATCACATGATGCATATCCGTTCTTATCCGGATCCGCATAGTATGTTTCTATATCATTTTCACATCCATCACAATAATTGTCCGGATCTATATTATTACCATCACAGTCACATCTATGGGAAATTGGCGTACCCCCAAAACAGTCACAGTAGCCGCCTCGGTGAATCCCGTTATACTTGGATTTTAATCCTAGGGTACCAGTTGAGTCACAGGCACATCCAGCATCAGTAGCTACAGTAGAAGGTAGTGTACCGTTACAATCACAGAAATACTCATCAGTATTTACTACAGTAGGATGAACACCATTCCAATCCTCGCTCCAATTGCCGAGATTATTTACCGCTCCCCAGTGTAGTGCCTCAGTATTAATTGTACTGCCGCCACAGTCACAGTAAGGGCTATCTCTGTAGAATATATCAAGATCGTCCTCGCAACTTCCACAAGATTTTAGAGGATCGATTAGCGCTTTGTTACAATCACATCCTTCTTTATTATAGTCGCAAGACCCGTCGTCATAGTTCGCGTCTGCATCAGTCTGGCACGCATCAGCATCCATACAGCCTCCTACCCCACATTTTGGTGGAGAAGGCACACAATAGGGAGGCACACATTCAGCGGGAGTTACATTATCATAGAAAGTAGAGATTGATTCGGTGCATAACAGGCAGTGCCCCATCATCGGCTCTATCCCGTTAGGTAAGTGTCTAAAGTTTACACCATTATAGATTTCTTTCTCTCCTCCAATTGTGAGAGTCCCTTTATCTATATGAGAGGCGTCGGTAGGCGGCTCCATCCATAAAAAGTCTAAAAAAACCTCCTTAACCTCACTATGAGGGCTTCGGCACCCGCCGGCTCCCCATATTTGAATTGCAACTTTCAGCTTAAGAACGTGCATACACTGGTTATCGCAGTTAGGGTTTGAAATAACAGTTTCTTGCGCAATACGCACCCAGCGTATATTATTGCAACTTGTACTATAAGCACTTGTGTTGAGTCCCCACTGCGAGCCGTCAGCCATAATATTTTCCCCAGACGATATAATAGCACTTTTTAGTATATCATGTAAGGCGTTTTGGATGTAACTAGGGTTGCCGTCATACTCTAGATCTATTTTATCTTTGATATACCCACACCCCTCTTCGGATGTATCAGGTAAGTAAGCACAAGAGCCGTTATTTTGATTTGCATTAGGGTTGTAATTATCAGCACTCTTATCCATACATCCCGGTATATAGCCTCTTCTGGCCTCTCGAGGAGTATCTAAATCGTCAATATCATCTACATAATCTTTATTTTGAGCTGGATTACTTCTACTTCCTACAATACCGTAAGACGCCTCTTCTATGGAATCGGCTTTGCTTACCATAGCAGTTTTACTGAAAGAAGCTCCAGTAGGATCATTGGGAGCTGTAATAATTCCCTGAACATGTCTAAGATATACAGGGGCCCCATCAATATCCACTTCTTTTAAATGACTAGTTGATATTGAAATGTTACCATCTGAAGCAGTGGATAAGTAAATCATGTTAGAAGCTGCCTCATAGTCGGTATTACCTGCGTCTGAAAGATCCCCCGAGGCAGTAAACATAGATCCCGAATTATCTGTGTTAGCCGCGCTTCTAGAACTGGCAGACTCTATAGTGTATTGCACAGTTGTGGGAAGAGGCCCTAGACTCGTTAAAGTATCCGCTGCTATCTCAATACTTACAAGCTCACTCTGATTATAGTGGCCCATATCTAAAATTTCAGCCGTGCTCTCTTCTGACTCAGTCCAATATTCAAATCTATTACCTATTAATACATATAAAATATTAGCACTCGGAGAAAACTCTATACTTCTAATTTTAGGATCTACAAACTTACTCAAATCAACCCCATTTGTAAGTGACGAATCATAAGTAATAATACCTCCAATTTGATTTCCAATAGACACACTATCTATATCAAACTCATAAACAGCTATTTTTAATAGTCTTTTAGAAGGATCAGATATAGCAACTGCCATTCTTGTTGTATCCTTAGAGAAAGAAACTATGACATCAAAGATAGTAGTGGTAGAAGCATCCTCTTGCTCATACGACATTACGACTTTAGCGTTAGTACTATCTATGGATATATCTCCTGATATACTATTTGTAATGTCTTGAGGATAAGCTGTAACCTGAATCATATCCGGCAAATCTTGCCGAGCTGTTGTAATAATATAAACAGGAACTGAAACAAGTTTTTTAGAAGATGTTTCTTTTATAATACCGTGTCGTCCTATACAAGCATGCGTAAAGCCCTCTGGGGTGCTTGGTAGAAATATATAATCATTACCTAAAGTATATTCATAAGGAGCTGTAGGATTATCTGTGCTTTCTATCTTTATTTGCTTATACTTATACTCTACATCATTTGTATTTGCAGGTTTATTTAAGTACCCTAATATGTACTCTCCAGGAGAGTTAAAGTTTGGGAGTATAAATAATGAGTTTGGGGAGTCAAATTCTTTAGCGTTAAACCCGGTAGTTATTCTTGTTAACTCTGTACCATCACTCTCTCTTACAATAATTTCGTTAGCTGCAGAATCAAATACTGCATATAAAATAACCCCTGTATCTGCACCATCTGAAGTCTGTGTTACAGAAGCTGCCCAAATACCATCTTGTTCTTCGGAATTTGCTTCGTAAGTATTAGTTACAGAGTCAAAAGTAAACCCAGGAAATACTGTTTGAGTATTGTACTCAGGGGCAATAATATCAGGAATCCCCTCTCCTTTTGGGAGAGGCTCTCTATTTGCGTTGTATGAATTTTGATAAACTATTCTAGGATCGGTTAGATCGGCATCACTTAAAGCTCCTTTAGTAATACTATCAATATTTAAATATTCTGTATTTAAAACTTTGTTAGAGTAAAGTGTTGATGGTACAAAATATTTACTAGGTAAAGTTTGAGCCTGAGCGCTTTTTGCAAATGTCTCTACACTTATTAATAAATCAGAGGAAGATATTTTATAGTACTCCGAAGACGTGCTCCATATATATATAGCACCGTCAGACTGTAGAGTAATTTTTTGTAAACTTCCACTAAGAGTGCTGTCTACTATTATTGCTTGATCTAATAATTCTTTACCGTCGGTCGCTACACACCCGCTAGCTCCGCCAGAGTTAATTGGATATATTGCAATTTTTCTTTCATTAGAGTTATTAGGGTTTTGAATAATAGTATATAGAAAGTTATCCTCGGGGGAAAACTGCATAGATATAGGAGTCCATCCTCCTGTAGTATCGACCATTTCGGCATTTCCTCCTGGTACGTGCAATTCTATGCCTTGATCCTCTGTAGGGCTTAAAAGTGTAAGATTTGAATTACTAACTTTTGCCAAAATAAATCCATGCTTAACTGCTATAGCTAAGTGAAAGGCCCCTATATAATTATTGTTTGCCAAGTCTGGGTGAGTAGACCCTGGAAAGTTGTAGTTGTGAATTTCAATACCACCTGTAAAGGTAGATAGCGGCGTACTAAAAGTTCTAAAAGAGACTTTATCTAAAGCTGTAGTGTGTATAGAAGATACAAGTTTATTACCAATAACAACTGGTAAATTAGCATACTCCTCTGTCGGAGCTGTGTAGCCAACGGTATAATTTTCGTGAGAGAGTTTTTCACCATCTTGGCTCCCTTCAAATCTATACGTATTACCATCCCAAGACCTGCCATAAATACTAAAGATACTAAAATCATTGCTATCAAAAGTAAATCCTTTAAATGGTCTTAAAACTACTCCCCCATACGAGTCCGAGCCCAGATCAAAAGGAGATAAATCTAAATTAGTATTTCTGAGAGTAGAATAATCTCTATATGCGTCTGGGATATTAAATATATACTCCCCATCCTCATTGGTAGCATAAAAATCATGCGCACTACTATCTCCTGCAAATATAGTATGCTCTCCCTCACGCGGTGCTACCGTCGAAGCAACTTTTAAAATATTACTAAATAAATCTAAAGAGGCAAATATATTACCGTTAATGGTAGGGATGATAAAATTTTTATTGTTTTTAAAGAGTTCAAGTAAAGTTACTTCCTCATCCTTTGTAGAAACACTTGTCTGCCCGATCCGAACATCCCCCGACACACCAAACGCATCTCTTAAGACTTTAGTATGTAAAGCGACGTTTGACGTAGTTTTAATTTTTCCATTAATCACCTCTATCACTTTTGTCGAGGCGTCCTCATTAAAATAAAAAGGCTTTGAAAGAGATCGTACCGCCTGACTCTGTAAATTACCATACTGCAATGTGTCTACAGCACAATTAACAATAGCACTTCCTGTAGGCCCCGCTTGGGGTAAAGTATCGTCTAACTGTATTACTCTAAGCTTACCCTCTGGATCATTATAAGATATAGTGTGTGTATCTCTGGAGTAAGAATAAGTGATATTTAAACTTGCAATATATCTTTCACTATTTGTGGCCAGCTCCGTAGGTGTAGTATTTTGGTTAGATACTCGTTCTCCTGCAGAATTAAAAATAATTGCATTTCCCGATGCCTCAATAACTACAAAATACTTTATACTCCCCACCGAATCTGTTGAATATCCGCTATATACAGAGTTACTTTTATCAGTTATAACTAAAGTAGTTCCAATATCAGTACTAATACCTGTACCTCCAGAAAGATTTTTATTATAGGGGCCATCTGAAATAAGGCGCTGATGCTTCAAAAGGCCATCAGTAATTTTAAATACGTAAGAAGTCTCCGTTAAAAGATAGCAGAAGTTTCCTGGCTCTAGGTAACTATAAGGATAATACCCTTGAACTATTGTTGGGATTTCGGTAGGAAGATCTAAACAACTGCCATCATTTACTGTGGCATTAAGATTAAAATTACTAGCTCTATTATCTGTACAGCCATATACTAGTGGTTCTAAAGTAGTGGTACCATAGATAGTTAGCAAGTTAACCTCTATTCTAGAATAGCTTGATAAAAAGTTTTCAGTTACATAGCCTTCGTCGTTAACTCCTAAATTTAGAATGGCTCTATAGTCTTCATTTAACTGAGACTGATTCATAGGGTTATACTCTGTTAATTCAGAGCCCACCCCCAATAGTACTCCTGCACGATATATAATATGATTAAGAATCCCAACACTCCCCTCCATTGGGGATGAGGTATACCAAGAGCTAGTGGCATCTAATTTTATTGTGCTTCCCTCTAAAGTAGACTTGCTTACAACAGTTCCAAATGTCACAGCTATATGAGGGTCGACAGAAGATTTTACGAGGGTCACATTCACATACCCAGAGTATAAAGTATTAATAAAACTTGCCCATTGGGCTAGCCCATTGAGGACTTCTACCTCCAACCCTTCTTTAGTAACCTGCGTACCTGGCAAAGAAAACACTCCTGGGTCTACCTCAATAAAATGCGCATCTAAATTTACTAAATCGTATTTTAACTCAAAACTTGTTGAAGTGCCAGAAGTTTTACCATTATTTATAGCATTTCTTAAATCTTCTATTATCATATCTTATTATTTCAAAGGAATTACTTGTAATGAATACGCCGTAATATCTGCAGTAGCAGATACATTAACATCAAAACTAACTGTTATAGTGGTGTTCCAGTCTAAGGCTAAATTATTTGTTAGGCCTGCTGCAACATTATTCCCTACGTATACAAATCCGTATGCAAAGTACTGCGCTGTATTACTATGCATAATAGTAGCTTCTTGATGTATAAATTTGTTGTTAGGAGCAGTAACTGTACTTAGAGATGAGGCAAGAACTTGCTGGCCGTCTATTCCTATCGCAGTTGTTTTTGTATTATCATTTGCTATTGCATAAGAGTGCGCTACAACTTTAAACCCAGTTCCTACTGGATAATCTTTTAAATCGACATCAATACTGAAAATAGCTGTATAAGCTCCTGTGCTAGTTGCTACCTCTCCATTAGTAATATCATCAGTTAATAAAGTTCTTACTCCTGAAGTAAGCTCGCTACCACTAAACACATTACTTTCTATGTACCATTGATTTGCACCGTCATTGTAAAAAGTTACAGAGCCTCCATTTGCACTTATCACATATCGTTGAGCATTTTGAATAGTATTCCCTCCCACACAATTAATAGTAATAGTGTTTTGAAGAGCATTTAAATACTCATCTTTTATAGTAAACTTAGTAAGTTTTTTATGCTCAAGACTCGTAATAGAGGGCAGGGTAACGGTTACGGCATTTCTTCTAGTATCAACAGCTACAATACCTTTATCTTTTTCAAGTAAAGTAATAGCAGGGATTGCGAATGTAGTTCTATTATAATCGCTGCTGTCTTCTAGTACATTCTTATAAGTTAAGGGGGTAATTGCTGATGCATTAGTGTCTAAGTTTTCAAGATCCTCAGTAGATGCTACTTTTAAAATCCCAGCATCTTCTTCAGTTGCGTATACTACATTAGTATTAATTATTGCAAACTGCCCTCCCACAGCGCCGTGTGTGCCGCCAGCAGAGCTATTAACACATATAATAATATCTCCCTCTTGAACTTCCGGGCCATCCGTAGCAAACCCTTCTGAAAAGCCTGCTACTAAAAAAGTATCCCCAGCGACAGCTGCCGGATAATTAGAACCGCCAGGTATTTCTATAAGGGTTTTAAGAGTTGTTCTTATTCGATTATCTACGTAAGATTTGGGGACTACATCATTATTTTGCAATCCTGTGGGGGAATTTCTGTAAGATAAATTTGCATCTAATCTAGTGGTACCATCATTTCTAATAGTTCCATTTAAAAGCGAGTCGACATAAGATTTAGTAGTTAAGTTTCTAGGAGAACTAGGAGCTGCACCGCTTACCGTTCCAGGGAAACTAGGAGAAGTTGTATCTATAGAGTTTCTAGATAGTTGCGTATTTAAATTTGAAACTTGGTTAGATAAATTATTAATTGATTCCTCCAAATATTTAAGCAAGTCTAACTTACTTATATTCTTTTCAACTCCATTTTGTATAACTGTTATCAGATCTCCTTTAGTACTGATATTAGTTCTAGGTAAGTTTAGTCCATTTGCCATTTGTATAATATTTTAATCTTTATATGAAAATTTTAATTCAATAGCTATATCCTCAAGAATGCTATTGTAAGTATTAATCGAGTCCTGCGAAAGCGTTGGAGGAACCACTATAGGAGTTCTTCCCCCTTTAACAATGATATTGCTGAATGCTGCCCTATTTTTAACATTTTTACTTGCAAACAAAGGTTGCCCATTATAGTCTGAGGTAGCGGGGAACTTAACCACTACATCTCCAGAGGCGTTTTTACTAACGCTAATTTTTTTACTCTTATAAAAAGTATTGTGCGCAGCATTGTGTATAGCATCAGAAGCTAAAAAAGTATCTATATTACTATTCCAATTAGCTTGTTGGGCGGCAGTAAGAGATCTTCCAGAGTAGTCGTTTATAAATTGGTAGTTATATATTGTTACTATAGGGACAAACTCCCCTTGATAATTTTCAACTCCAATAGTAACATCTTCATTCTCGTCTACATCTGGGATAGGAAGAATAATTGCTTTCGGGGCAACCCCCTTAACCTCCTTGGGAACTACAATTTTATCTTCCAAAAAAGTAACCCAAGCGGTCATAAGATTAAACCTCTCTAGCATTGTCTTTGTAGTATTACCGGTAGCTAGTTTAGATGATATAGTAAGACCATAGGTATCTAAAGCATTATGAGCTTTTATATATCTATCTTTTAAATTTTGTATTGAAATAGCCATAATAATATTAATTGTCGGTGTCAAATATAGTTAAATTATTTATTTCAGTCACTATCTCATTGAAATTATTTGCAGTAATTTCTGCTTCCGAGTTAGCTATTCCTTGGTCTAAGATTTCATTTCTAAAGTATAATCTATCTGATTCAATTTGTAATTCGGAGTCATACACATAATATTTTTTTACATTATGCTCGATAACATAAACATATGTTCCCACATAACTTTCTCCGTTTTCTGTAAACAAAATATTAGGGTTTAAGATTGTTAACATAGTAGAAACTTGGGACGCTTCAAAGTCTTCAGCCTGCCCCTCAAGATGATTAGGAAGTTGAGAATTCCTTAGTACCCCTGCAGAGTACCCTGTTACCCCTACATTAGTAGTTTGGTAAACTGAATATAAAGGTAAAAGATCTTTAGTAACAACGCTTAATGTACTACTAGTATTTGACATACTACTTGGAACAATGTACTTAGCGGTATTTGGCTTGCAGGTGTTAGGTATAGAATCAAACCCTGCTCCAAGATCACTTATATTTAAAATATATCCACCTTCAAATACAACTTCGTTAAAACAATCTTCGGGAGTTTTACTTTCTATCTCAGGAAATTCACACCCTTGTAACTTATAGTTTAAATCTCCAGCCTGCCCTTCAAAAGAAAATAGAAAACAACCTCCAGATCCATCTGGTAAAATTGGGTTTTCAATACAGTTATACCTAATAATTCTGTTTCCATAAGAATTACCCGAGTCGGTTGAGCCTGATAAAACTAAAGATGCCTTAAGCCAATTTCTTTGTAATCTGGAATAATTATGTGGATACTTTGCCGTTTCATCCTCGTACCCCTCAAAGAATAAATCATGTTCTGTTTCTCCGTCTGCGAAAGACTCTAAAAACACATCACTAGGAATTTGCGGACCCCCTTTATACTCCTCTTTAAACCCTATAAGAACAACATGATTTAGTAATTCGCTTAAATTCATTTGATCTAATACAGGATTTGCAGTGTAGGTTGACATAGAGCCGGAGTCCTCATCCTTTATAAACTGAATAACTTCATTTTCATTACAAGTAAAGGCAGTGTTCTCGCCGTAGTTCAAACAAACCACTTTCATAATAGCTGCTCTCCTTTCAACTAAAAACTGGCAAGAGGTTGGGCCCTCAGATTGATCTAATTGTAGTACAGAATTCTCATCTGCAGGTATGATTGCGTCAGGATGATACGCTTGGACTTGTGCTATAAGCGCTGAGTTATACCCTGACCCCCATTCCCCCGATGCTTGAGTATTTAAACATAAAGTAGCTACACAAGACCCATCCTCAATATTCGCATGGCCATCAAAATTATCTGCCCAAGCCTCTGTACATCCTTCAACTATATCTATGCAGGTATTATCGTCATAAGTAGCTTCAGGATTAAAGTTAAATTTACTGCTGTCTATGCAGCCACCTAACTCCCCTCCAGTATCAAAAGATATGATCTTATCTGATATTACTCCAAAAGCATCTTCTAAATACTGTTTTTGCTGAATAATAGTAAGCTCTTCATCTGTTGCATAAAACTCTCTAATTAGAAGCTGAGAATATCCGCTTGCAAACTCAGTAGAGTTTGTTATATACTCTGACACCCAAGGATCTGAAAACACTGCTACTCCTAAGTCTTCAGTTTTAAGTGGATCACTGTATGGGCCATTTTTTGGATGGATGCCAGAAAGTCTAATTTCTACAGTACCCGTATCCTCATCATACTCAGCATAACGTATATCTATTCTATTTTTAGATGCATTTACAGAAACCTGCTTTACTTGTAACAATAGTTTACGTGTTTCGCCGGTTGCAACATGAACAACTCCAAGATCTGGGCCATCACCTGTAAAAAACCCACAATCAATTAAAGCTTGTGATATTTCTATTTGTGTATTAGTCGCCATAAAGTTATAAGGCGAATAGGCACTTGTATCTCTATCCCCCATAGAGGTATAATAAGAAAGATAGTCATGTCCTTGTGGGTAATTAAAGTTATTAAAAGGATCTGTGTAATTGTAAATCTGTCCTACATCTGTTCTGTAAGCCCTGCTTAAATTAATAGCAACTAATCTGTTTTTAACTTGCCCTACATCTTCCCCAGTAGGAACTGTAACTCCTGAATATTTTTTATAAATATAGTACCTTTCGTGATTTAAGGTTACAATTGATCCAATATCTATAGTTCTATTTAATGTTGTATCAGGAGCTTGGGCTTGTTCGGCAATGCTTCTATAAACTAGATTTTTTCTAAGGTTTGCATTAAAATTATAATTTAATCTTTTTACCTCATCTTTACTAAAAGCTAGGGTTTTCTTTACCGCATCTCCTTCATATTGAAGTATATGACCAAGATTTATTGGATTATAATCTCCTGTAAAATCTCTATGATAAGCCTGATCAGGGTTTAAAACAGAATTGTAAATACTTCCATCGGTTGAATACTTTTTTAATGGGTTATATAAAGGGTCAGAAACAATAGAGCTTCCTAAATTATATCTTGTTTGAACTGCGTCTACTCTATGTTTAATTGCATCACTAGCGCCCCCACCTGACTGCCCACCATAGTGCCTACCATACCGCAATTCGCTAGGATAGACTGGGCCTTCTAATAAGGATTCAGTTAACAAATACTCTGAAGGCACCGAATTGGCGTAGTCTTCGTAAAGGCTCTGCTCGTTAACAATTAAAGATGTTAACTCTTTAATATCAAAGTTAAAAACATTTGGTAATATTGTACTAGGCCCTATTCCATAATATCCTGTTGCAGGAACTAGTTCTAAGTAAGTAATGCTTGGGTCAGAATACCTATACAATATAGGATTTGGTAAATCGTAAATTTGATTTTTAGTTCTAAATTCTAATGGAATTTCGTAATTCCTATTAAATTTATTTTCTATATAATCAAAGAATGTTTCTAGATTAGGAAACTCGCTCTTACCATATTGCGCACTCATTTCAGTACTAGAACTGAGCTGAAATCCATAATACTTTACACCATCCCCATTAGCAATATCTGGAACACTGCTTCTGTAAAGCCTTTTTAATGCCTCAAAACTACTTCCGTCTGATATAATAGTGTAGCTATAAGCAGTTACACTCCCGTCGTGATAAGTTTGTTCTTTATATAAACAAGGGCAATATTCTTCATTTAAAAGATCTGTAACTTTAGTGTTTGGTGGGTATGCAGGATACTTATCATTATACCCATTAAAGTTTATATACCATGCAGGATCAAACGTATTCGTAGCTTGTTTTGAATCGTTTGGAACACAGAAGGGTACATAGCTTGTAACATCTGGCCCTTTTCTTGTTCCGTCATCATTAGTAGGGTTAACTACAAAAGACGTGCTTATTGTGTCATCCTCTAATAAATCAACATCTTTTACTAGAAAAGCTGTCTCCACAAAATTCGATGGAGCATTGGGTAAGTCCTCATATTCGGTAGGCGCCCCTACCACCGTTTTAGTGTTAAGACGATATCTATCTACTCTACCCTCATGGTCAACCCAAGGCCTGCTATAGTCACCCAGAAATGAGAGCGCTGATGGAAGGTCTGCTAAAATGTCAAAATCGCTAGTACTAGCAAGTCTCCATGATGGATTACCACTAAGTACGCCAGGAATATCACGTGCACTTAGACTAGGAACAGCTTTAAAGACTGAACAATATCTTTGCTCCTTTACAGCATATACATTTACTTCTAAACCTGTTTCTGGATCTACATAAGTAGAGCCTACAACAGGAGGGTTATTTAAAACATAAGATCCTCCCCAGAAAGATTGAAGACCATAGTGTATTTGAAGGGCTTTTTCGTAATCTGGGCCTTTGTGAAAATTCTGCTCTACTCTAGCTCTATCACTACCATCAACAGATCCACTAATAAATCTTACTTTATTTGTAAAGTTGTTAGTTACTGAGGGTATATATTTATTTATAAAAAATTCTACATATTCTTTTTCTTCTCCTGATATACTTAAAAAATCTCCTGAGATAGTTTCAGAAACGTCTTTAAAGTTAGCTATAGCAGCATATCGTCTATTTATTAAGCTTGTTCTAACAGCCTTTAAAGTAATCTGATTCCCTTCTCCTCCCGGGTAGAAATTATTAAGATCTGCAGGCTCTACATATCCGCTATTATATACAGTAGAAAACTCTCCACTATCTACTTTATCATTAAAATCTTCGTAGTCAGCAAGTGCAGTATCGTAGGCTCTTTTTAATCTGTCGTAATCTGGATTTTTTGCAGTATATGAAAAAGGTGGTTTTAATAAATGTCCTTCGGATATAATATTTGTATTATATAAATCTCTACCATAATCCTCATCCGTATTAATATCAGATGTCAATCCGTTGGGGCTTAAGTCAGAAATAGTTATATATGGAAAAACTATTCCAATACTTTGTTCACCATAAATTATACCTTCTAATCTTGGCACATACCAAGTGTGCTGACCAGGTAAAACTGCGTGAGCAAATTCATGCAAAAGAGTTGAAGAACTTACCCCTGAAATAGGGTACATAG
>Ga0105236_1000042_pt1 | contig 16783 bp, 26 predicted proteins | sample Virmet3827_250_FD_89712 | JGI IMG/M metagenome (GOLD analysis project Ga0105236, IMG submission 89712) | Marine viral communities from the Southern Atlantic ocean transect to study dissolved organic matter and carbon cycling - metaG 3827_250 | ecosystem: Environmental > Aquatic > Marine >... | reverse complement strand
CAACACCATTACGTATCTCTAATGAGACTACTTTACCGAATATATGCCAACATCCCATCATTCATCCTCCTTCCAAGCCAGTATAGGCAGAGCCACTAGTATGCCACTTACCCAAACTAAAATAATATAATCGAATAGACTTTGTACTGTGAACTTAACAGTAAAGAATAAACCTATTACGACTAATACCCATAATCCAAAACCAATAAACTTAGTCATGTTTTTCCATCTCCCAATATCTGCAATGAAAGAAATCCCCATAAGATTTTATCTTCTCACGAGGATATCCCTTCTCTACCATCCAATCTTCTTGCTGTTCCCAAGTCCAATCGTTATATCCTTTCGGACACTCTCTTGGGAACCCATGTCTATGACCTTCAGGTGGGTCAACTATTAATACCATACCTTCTGGTGGATCACCTTCTAATATACTCATCGTAGTTCCCCTTCGCCAAACATATCATCAAGCTTAAGCTCTTTGATTTCATCAAAACTCCTACGCATATAGATTAAGTTGAAGCATAGGTCAAGTTGGTCTTGCCAATCACGAGGATGTTTATCTCTCCACGTAGCCCTTACAGTATCCAACATCTTATCAACAGACACACCATCAAGAATCTTCTCAGCAGTCTTAGGGCCAATACCTCTAAGCCCCTTAATGTTATCTGAGGAATCTCCTGTCAGCAATTGCTTGCAGAAAAGGTAGTGTCCTTGGTCAGGTTCAATCTGATATAAGAGATTCTTGTTGAAGTTGTAGTGCCACCCAGGTACCATGTCAATATCCTTATCAATGTGAGCTATGACCCAGGAATCCCCAGCTTCTTCTGCTTCAGTAGCCCAGATAGATACTATGTCATCTGCTTCACATCCATCAGAGGGTACGCAATCGGTATCCCAACAGTACTGGTATAGGTTATCAAGCCTTTCCTTAATCTTAGGATCTACCTTAGAGTTCTTTCGATTACCTTTGTAATCTTCAGCTAAGTCATGCCGAAAGTTTCCTTTACCTTTAACAGAGACGTACCCTTTAGCACTGTTGGTGTCCCTCATCACAGCTTTCAATGCTAGATCGAAAGTACTCTGAGCCTGAGCATCAGTAGATACTGTAGCTGCAATGCGGTATAACATAGAGTCAGCATCAATAAAACATTTATCGAAGTCAACCCCTTCTTCTTTTCCTACATTAGTGAACGTCAGCATAGCTATCTCCTATTGATCCGTCACCATCCATACACATAACACCTACAGATTTAGGTGCCTCTCGGAAAGCCTCAATACAAATCTCCATTACGGCATCTGCATCAGACTCTTTTGCTACAAACACTGTCTCATCATGGTAGAATAAGGTAGGGTAAGCCTCAAGGTTTTTCTCCTTGATCTTCTTGTAAGCGTAAACTAGTGCGGCTTTACAAGTAATACCCTCCAATGTTTGAAGTAGGTAGTTCAGTGTTTGATGTTCTGAACCTATCATGATACGTCTACCGTCAGCTCCAGCCACGAAGCCGTGACCTGTCTGCATCTGAGACCTACGGAATTCATCCTCAAGTGAATCCTTGAGAACCTTAAGACCTGGGAGTGCATCCTTAAACTTCTGGTCAGCTTCCTTACCAATCTTAGGAGACTTCTTACCAGAGATTACTTCCCCCAGCTTCCCTAAGCCAGCCCCGAATAGGTAGGCGTAGATGAAGTTCTTAGCCTTAGGCCTACTGATCCCTAAGATGTCAGCATTACGCTGATGAACATCCCCGTTGATTACCTCATTGGTAAACTCAGGGTCATTGATGTAGTGGCATAGTCCTCTGAACTGATTACCAGCAGAGTCAGCACCTACTACCTTGTACCCTTCTTCGCAGGTTAAGAGACTGCGTAGTTCCTTGCCGTAGTCCGCATGAACCCCTGGTATATTAACGATTGTCCTGTGTCTACACCTGAACGATGGAGTACCAATTGTAAACATAGAGCCATGAAGACGACCATCATTAAACTTCTCCTCATCTTTAACTTCCTCTACCCAACCCTCGACTGTTCCCAGTCTGTTACGTAGCATGTAGTAATCACTGATTAGTTTACCTAACTTACCCAAAGGTTTTAACGAAGTGTCTGTCAGCTTAGGGCTTTGTTTAATCCACTTACCATTGATCTTCTTGACAGTCCAGTCATCAGGCTTCCACCCTCTGTCCATTAAGAACTTCTTGACCTCTGCCATCTGACCAATGTTAACATCTACAAGTTCAATCCTAGTGTATGGGCCTTTGATAGGACCATCGGAAGCTTTACAGTCTTCCTCTAGTTGGAACCAATCGATGACTCTCTTGTAGTATGAACCATCCTTCTTAGTTATCTGGTCCACTTCCTTGTTCCCACGCATCACTGCAACCTTACCTAGTTGAGGGTTGATCTCATCTTCAATGTGCTCCATCTCTTCTAAGATATGCGTATACAAAGACTCAGCCTTATCCATATTAAAGACCCAACCCTTCTGGGTTATCTCTGTATTGATAAGAGCGAAGTCATGTTCCAACTTTAAAGCGTTAAGGAAGTTAGGGTTCTTCTTAATAAGAACAGATGCTTCTTTGGAAAGACGTTCGTATACCTTGGCGTTTAAGTTAACATCTCGGATACAATACTTCAACATCTCTTTACTGTAGCAAGACCAATCCTCATGATCACCTTTAGGGTACTTAAAGAAATCACCCCAACCTTTCAACCCATGCAGATGTCCTCGTTGATACCTGCACAACTGAGACATTAGAAAGGTATCCCAGATCTTTGTGCTATCACTCGGTACCCAACCTGTTAGGTTCTTCAGTACTGGTAAGTCAAAGGCTATGATGTTGTGCCCAGTAATCAAGGCAGCTTCAGTCAGTCTATTCAACCCTTCAGCTAGTGAGGGAAGATCATCATCGAAGTCAGAGTAAGAGTGAACCTCACCTGACTGGGTATCCTCCATGACAAGACACCATATCTCATCAGGAAATAGCCCATTAGTTTCTATATCGAATACGTATTTGCTCATTATAGTTTCCTTTAGGAACAGTTTCAGGACTCTGTTCAGGTCTGTTAATAAAAGTATACTTACATTTATATCAGAATATTGTACATATAGTTTCATATCTGTCAAGATGTAAAGTATTTTAGTCCTCTTGGTATTGCATTAAGTGTACTTAAGGGTACACAATGGTTACATATAGTTAGACTTTGCGTATACTTAAAGCCCTGCTTTATGGAACATCCTTACCATTGCAGCACAAGTGTCAGACCTAACGATGTCGTCAAGTCCAAACTGTATAACGTATGCATTGCTTGGCATTTCTTTTTGAATAAGGTCAAGGAAGATTCGTATCCCTGTCCCTGCCTTGAGGTCTGTTTGTGCAGGGTCACCCATAAGGCACAGCACAGATCCTTCACCAACTCTAGTCGTGATAGCTTTTATCTCTTCGATTGTCAGCTGTTGACACTCATCAATCAGTATAAAAGAATTATCAAATGAACGACCTCGAATTGACTCAAGGGCTACAGGTACTATCTTTCCTCTCTTAACACACAGATCATAGTAAGATCCTCCTAACGTCTTACGTATCACGTCAGTCATTGGCATTAGCCAAGGTTCAAGTTTCTCTTCAAGACCACCTTTGATTGCACCAAGTGATCGTCCTGTAGGTACGTTAGCTCTAGCTAATACAATCTTATCTATCCTGTTCTTAACTAACCACAGAGCTGCCTTCACACAGCAGGTGTATGTCTTACCTGTACCTGCCGCACCAAGAACAACTAACAGATCCTTGTAGTCCAATGCCCTGAATAGTTCAGCTTGCTTGGCAGTCTTAGGTGCATAGTTAATATGAGATTGATGTGTATCTTTGTATTGCTTTTGCTTTCTATCCTTGTTCTTTCCCAAGTTAGACCCTTATATTTAGTAAGTTATTTCACAAGCACCGCCTGCACATGCAGCTTCGGCACTCAAGTCAGTCTTATCTTCCACTTCTTGCACGAGAGTTAGGTCAATACCCGAGAGGGCACCTTCCATTACTCGATACCTTTCTTCTGTTATATCCTCGAAGGGTGCTTGCACATAAGTACCACCATCATACGGTAGTACAGAGATGCCATTGAAGTGGTAACGATTCTTCCACATCCATTCACCCACAAGCTCCCACTCGTCTTCCTTAACGGAGATAGTGCAGGATACATTGTGACTATTCTGGCCTTCTCTATGCCCAGCTTCTACCCATTCTATATTATACTTACTTACCCTGTCAAGTAAATCGATTGGGCTTTCGTTACGTAGTATAGATCCTTCAGGTGCAGCTTGAGGTATCTCTATGACAGCTTGTTCTTCAGGTTTGAAATACTCATCCTCCACCAACTCTGGATGGTGTCGAGAGAAGTATCCATATAAGGCCTCGTTCTTTCCAATACGTTGGCGACGAATGTAATAGTCGTTATGCCAAGCATGAATACCGCTACTGCTCCCCAACACGCAAGAACTAGTACCGCTTGGCTTGACAGTAGTACAACGTGCGGCACAGTTAATGCCCAATAGTTTAGCGACTCTTTCATTTTCTTTCTTTACCTCCTCGGCAGCTTCTGTTAAATCATATTGAAGTACAGTACCTGAACCAATACCTGTCTGACCTACACCGATAAGAGCCTCACGTTCACAAGTCTCTTGCCATTCAGGTCTTAGGTAATGGAAGTCAGTATACCCTGCTTGAAGTGTACCAATTAAGGCTGCAGCTTTTGATCTTTCATTGAGATCCTTTTGGGATTCTATGTTAGATACATTAACTTCAGTTAGGTTACACATCTGATAAGGCCGTAGCCCAATCTCACAGCAAGGGTTAGTACCCCAGTCTTTATCATTAGTTAAGTAGATCCCTGGTTCACCTGAGCCTGAGAGTCTTACTCGTTCCCATAGTTTATCGAAGGCTTCCTTCGTAATCTTATGGCGTAGCAGAGTTGCAGAGTTGTTAGCCCTTGCTCTTTGAGGGTTATCCTCCCACCAGTTACCTGACTTAGACCCAAGCATGGCTGAGTCATCCATTGAGAACAATGAAATCATAGCAGCCCTACGAATACCACCAGTAAGTACAGCGTCAGCAATGAAGCACATCATATCATGCACCTCTAGTGTGGTTAGCTGTCTGCCTACTGCTTGGTCAAAGATAGATCTTAGATTGTGAATACAATCCTTAAGGGGCTGTGGGCCTGGGGCTTTACCACCAGTAGTGATGAGCAATGCACCCTTAGGTCTGATGTCTCGGAAGTCAAACTCAACTTCCATCATGTTATAGAAGTAGGATTCACAGAGAACCTTAACTGCATCCGCCCAACCTTCAATGTTATCTGAGACTAAGAACCTACGCTTACGTTTCTTATGCCCCACAACTTCAGGTAATTTACGTACATGGTGACGTTGAACAGAGTAACCTACACCTGTCCCACCCAGCAATAAGAACATAGACTCAGCGAATGCTTCTACAGATTCTACTGGAAGGTAAGCACAGTTATAGATACGATTAGGTGCTAGCTCAATAGGTGCTCCACCAAACTGCAGGGCTCTCATGGAAGGCAGACACTTCTTATCGTATACAAACTTGTAAGCTTTCTCTATCTCCCTCTTAAGCTTAGGGTACTTACGTTGGTGCATCTCTTTGTTTCTTGTAACAAGTTCTTCCCAAGTTTCCCTGCGCTCTAGCTCTGGTACAAACTTAGCGTACTTACTAAAGACAGTTATGTCGGATAAGATTTTATTAGACGTGTTCATACTCTACCTTTCTTTAAATATGTTTTGATTCTATCCAGTGTACCGAAGTCATCCTTCAGTCCACCAAGGGTTCGATTACAAGAGTGGCATATCCACCCTCTAAATAGTCCTGTTAGATGGTCGTGATCAAGAGTCCAAGGGGATTTGTTTACACCCCCACATCCCTTAGCTTCCTCTGCATTACGCAGACAGATGGGACATTGGTGATCTTCTAGTGGAGGATCGAGAGCTTCTCGTAATTTCTTACGTACCTTAGCTAAAGAATTCTCACAGAGCTTACATGTTGTACGCCTATAGTTACCACCACTACAGATACCAAAGGCACATGACTCTTTCTTTACTCCACATTTTGTACAGGTTTTATATTCCATGTTATCTCCTAACTTGTATGGATAATTTCAGCATCATCTTTAGATACGAAGTTAATATATCCATCAGGTTCCCTGGATTTGAATTCATTTTCTTCTACATCCAATAAGGGAACAGTCTCTCCCACTAAGGAAGCGTACCACTTTTTACTGTCGTCACAATTAACTATCTTTAAAGCTATCATAGCCACCCCATATTGGTTGCGTTGTTGATGATGATCATAAAGCAGGTGAGCATGTGGATTAACCACCAGAAACTTCTTACACCTGCTATCAGATCTGCTTGGCTATCAGTCTCCCCGACCTTTTCGCCCAAAGATTTTGCCCAGATACGCCACCACTTTTTCATACCGAGTCACCTCTTTGATCCAATTGCGTTGAGCTGCTGTTAGAAAGGAGTCAGACACATAGATGGTCACCCCAATTAATACTAAAGCTATTAAAATATTACACATGAATTATTTCCTCTTATCTTTTTTCTTTTCTGAGCCCGAAGGGCTCTTGGATTCTTTAGTCTTACTTCCAAATATATTATCCCAACTTGATGCAAACTTATCTTGGTCTGGGATAGGCCTTGGTCGTGATCCTTTACCTGCCATCTTACTCTCCTGTTAATTGTTTATCAATTAGCGTGGCATACCCTGCGATATCATGCCAGCTATCTGCATAGTTAGGGTCACCATTAAGTATCCTACCTATCTTATGCACTATCATTTCAAGTGATTCCTTTTGAGACCAAGACAGGTTACCCCATCCATCAGTCAGTCTCATCTCTTCCTTCAATCGCTGGGCTATTTCACCCTGGGTTTCAAAGGAACCATACCTTGCACCCCGTATCTCAAGGGTGCTAAGGGTGTTACTTGGAGGAAGGTCAGTGGACAGTTTCATCATCCCCTCCCTCTAAGTCTTGAATGCAATCAAGGATGTAAGCGCAGAGTTGGAAAGCTTTACTCTCTTCATCCACTATGTCCATACCTTCTGATTCAAAACTTACCTTTACATTCTCACCGTCTTCGGTGTCTCGTACTTTAATATGATATGCTGGCATTATGCATGTCCTCCAGTTGTCGGTTCGGATGCCTGTCTCAGTTGTCGGTGCTTAAAAAAAGCATGTACTTCAAACAGGTGTCGGTTGTGCAATAAAAAACAGGGGCATTGAAGCCCCTGGATTAGTGTTCTGATAGTCTGTCTAGTTCTTTCTGTAATTCATCGTCAGTAAGATCCGTGTAGTCAAAGTTTGTATTGACATTTTCAGAACGTTGTAGCTTAGGTTGTTCGTATTCAGCAACAATAGAGGCGAGTCGTGCAGCCTCAACCATATCGTCACCCGATATAGCCTTGATCATAGCTAGCTTCATAACGGTTAATCCCTTAGGGATAGAATCCATCAGGCTATCTGATAAGTTGTTAACTAAACTTAGAACATCCTTCATTTGTTCTTTCATCCTCTCATTCTCTAAGCGTTTCTCAGTTGCCTTAGCAGACATCATAGCCATATGCTCTTTATCATGTCGAGGCTTGAGGTTGGCTAGGGAATTAGGGTGAATCTTTTTCTTTCCTTCATTAATATCTTCTTGAGTATATATCTTTTGGGCTTCTTGCATTATAACCTCCGTTCTAGGTAGTTCCCTATAAGGTACCTTAATGCCTAGAACAAACTGTAATGCTTCTGTATTCCCGTTAGAAGGAAACAAAAGAAACCCTACCTGACCCACACGGGATCAGATAGAGTCTCTTAGGATTGAATCTATACCCCTTTATCGATGTAATCTACCATCATTAAGGCACAGATACCGAGTGCTATAAGAATAACCATGACTTCCTTATTGATTATCTTATTCCTCTTGGGTGATTAGTCTACATACAGAGAAGTTGTAAACTAATTGGTATTAAAACTCTGAGTCATCAGCTTCAGCACCTTCAACATCGAAGTCAACTGAACCAGTATACTCAATTAAGTTTGTGATTTGGATAGCAGTTAGGATAGTGGAGATGCCTTGTCGACCAGCGACATCATACTCTCTACGATATACCTTAACATTACCCACTGAGCCATTACCTATCTTGATATTGGCAGGAATCTTTTGCTTCTTACCATCGACCAGCATCACTGGGTCATTAGCAGATCCATCTTTACGTACAGCTTTACGTTTTAAGTTGATCGCCACACGACTTGGATCATCTTTGACAGGCTTAACTGTTCCATATCCTTCTAACTCGTCAGCTCGATCAGAGGGCACAACGATCTGGCACTCCCATTGGAGGGTACCGAAAGGTTCTGTTGGGTTCTCTGGATCAACCTTAACATAGTTAAGAGTTACGTCACGGATGATTGAAGTTCCAAGAATTGCAGTCATAATATATACCTTATGTATTTGATTTGATTTAATTAGTGGCAACATATAGAGAGGGCTAGTTGCCGTTAGCCCATGAGGACTAGAGCCAGGAACTCCCAGCTCTTACAGGTACTCTATCTCACCAGTCCAAAACATACTAAGTTAAAAGTTCACTTAGTGTTGTACTACGTTTAGTCCAGTCACCACCCTCTACAACAGGGAGACCATGATATCTGTCACCACGTAATGTGTATATCAATGCGTCTCCGAAGTCTGTATCGACCTCTTCTCTATTGTAGAAGTTGTTCTGACTTCCTTGACGAAAGCCTTCGAGTGTGTCTAACTGTTCTAAAGTACTACCACTTACTTCATATACTTCAGTGAGTATAGAAGATTCTCCCTTACGAATTCCAGGGAACCCACCTAACGAGAACATCTCGAAGTCGGGTAACCGTTGTTCACCAAGTAACTTAGAACCCTCAAGGATTCTATGGTTACCTTGTCCTTTCCTTAAAGAACCATAAACTGCTACTTTAATTTTATTCATCTGCCCATTCCTTTAACTGAGTTTCAGATAGTAGACCTACGGATCGACGTACCTCTTCATCCTTGTCATCTAATAAGATTAAGGTAGGTACGCCTCTAATGTTATACTTCTGTGCAAGATCTGGATCCAAGTCGACATCAACATGCTTGACATTATGAGGGAGATCCATCCCCTCCATTGTCTTGCTCAACATCTTACATGGTCCGCACCATCCCGCACTAAATTTTAATATTTCCATTAGATATCCTTAGGCGTTGTGATCATATTCAAGGTGGACTGTGGGTATGTGGAATGGAATGATATCATAATCACCATCATCATCAGCAAACCCAAGTCGACACCAATCACCATCATCATTGATATCTTCTATGTACAAGCGACCACCACCACCAACATGGTAATCCTCAAGATACTTATGGATGCCGATGTTCTCTCCACCACTTTCTTGGTACTCCGCAAACAAAGTATGAAGTCTCATTGATGTTACCACAGGATCTTCACAATGAAGTTCTTGTATATCATCATTAGAATTATAAAGCAAATCCAGTCCAATCTTAAGGCGTAAAGCAGAGGCTGACAGAGGCTGTCCACCAAAGCGTTCACCATGATCTGACCTTCTTAATCTATCGGAGACTATTGCATCCTTCCAATTAGTTGGCCTCTCTCCATTGAAGAGGGCCTTAAAGGACTCAACATATCTAGCTAAGGTTGTCTCACCTGCTAATCCACAGGCAGTATTGACCTCAAGTACAGTTGCTTTCTTCTTCCTTTGATTCCAGATAACATCAACAGCTCCGAAGTCTAATCCCAGAACTGTCACAGCATTTACCGCATGTGATATTACAGATTCATCAGGGTCCACATCACTAATCGTATATACAAAACCGTTATCATGGTTACGTATCTGATAGTTAGAAGGCTTGACACCATACTTGTTAGCCTTACGTTGTACAAGAATAGGTACACCTGACATCACATGAACCCTAAACTCATCACGCTTCTTCATATACTTGGTATACAAAGGGGCTCTTGGGATTGCATTAGAAGGTGGCACATCTTCTTTATACTGCACTAACTCGAGGCCAGCTCCTGAGTGTCCTTGAAGGATATTCCTGACAACAACATCATTACCCTCGGAGTACCATCTCTTTGCTTCATTGACGTCCGTAGTCCAATCAGGAATATTAACAGGGACAAATGAGTCCTCGTTATCCTGTTCGATTGTTTCAAAGAACTTAATCTTATGGGAAGCTAGCTTAACTTGTGAAGGGTGGTTAATAATTTTTACTGAAGGGAGGAGGGACACATCCATAGTGGAGTTGCCCCAATTAACTATAGTTAAATCGTCACGGTCTCTGACCGAAGAGTTTTCAACCCTCATTCGTTTACAGTTTAAGCTAGTGGATAATAGTTTGGAAGATGTACTCCCAGTTTTATAAGGTAGAACTAAATAACTCATTGCAATTGCTCCGGTTCTGGTTCAGTGACTATGACATCACCCTGTTGTAGTAGCTTAGCTATCTCTTTCTCTTTACCTACATTGTTCTCATCGTCTTCAATGATCTCGGTAAGGAAGGGATCATGTAGTATAAGTACATAGTCTTTACCCTTCTGGATACAGCTCTGAAGTAGACCTGTATAGTAGCCAGCTAAATGATCATCAGGGGCAGAGAAACATTTGACTTCTACATTGAAGCCATCAGTTGTTATCCCTGAAAGTTCTCTTGGTTGAGGTATTGTTTTGTTATTTGTAACAATAACACGAGGCTTAGTAGGTAACCCATCGGAATAGAACTCCACTTCATCTCCGACTCTCATACCATAGTCCTTCAACTTATTCATTGGATGACCTGAGGTACCCTTTACATCTTTCTTCCATTTCTGTTCTGCTTTAGATGTACCAGTGTTAACAACTCTCTTAGACTTACTATCATAGTAGCTACCTTGTTGCCAGTTAACGATAGGCTTGGGTACTTTAGGGTGTAGCTTAACCTTATTGTAAGAGGTTGGAACTACGCCAAAGGTTTCAAGGTTAAAGGTTGCTACTACTCCAACAGGTAATTCCTTAAGCTCATACTTAATATCATTACGTGTTAAGATAGCTTCAAGCATATACTTTTCTGATGCGTAGTAGTACACTTCTCGAGTGCTATTCTTAGCAATCCACATAGGTCGTTCTTCATTACGTACAATGTGGAACTCCATAGTGTGATCGTTATACCACGTTAAAGCAAAGGCACCTTTGAGTACACTGATTACTTCTTCAGGGTTTTTAGCTAGACCCATAGCATACGCAATGTTCTCACTATCTACAGTGAAATCTTTATGATCAGGCAATGTAGTCTGATCAATGAGAGTACCGTTGTGAGCTAGCGTTACGTTACCATAAGTAAATGGATGGGCATTCGCATCGTTTACTAAGCCTTGAGTCGCGTATCTATTATGACCCAATAGGAAATCACCTTGAAGGCTACTGGAAATAGCACTGCCTTTCTTAAGTTGTAAGAAGTCTGGGCCACTCAATGCTCTCTTGTATACCTCGACTTCATTCTGGGCGTTGTTTGTGGCAACACCTGTACTATGACTTCCTCGCAATGTATCTACAAATAATAACTGTTGAAATACTTTTGCATCTTGGAAGTTGATATTACCAATTACACCAACTAATCCGCACATAATTTATCCTTTAACTTTAATAATTGTTTTTGACCTGAGTTATTTTCTCGGATCATTGATTGCACTTGCCTCATCCGTGAGTGGAATAATAGCTCTTCAGCTACCCATACACCATGATAAAGTTTCTGTTCAGAGTACAAGACATGCTCTCGGTTACTGTTTACCAGATCACCGAAGACTTCTCTTAGCATAGCCATTGGCCCATCAGTACTTAACATCTTAGGCAGATCAGAGAGATTCTTATCTGGATGATGTACGAAAGCTTTCAAGGCTAGTATATGATTGATCCAGTTACATAACACTGTGGTATTTGATGTACCACTATGCCCTCTGAACTCAATCGCTCCACGTTCGCTTAGCGATAAGAGGTTTATTGCTGAGTACTTAGACCAGACTCTAGAGTTAAGAGCCAGAGGCCCCTCTCTAAATATGTGTACTAGATCTGTGATCTGTTTCTCACCTCGGTATAATGAAAGAGCATAGATACTTTCTTCTCTCTCTTGACCACATAAGCTAAACAGGTAAGGCTCTACCATAGCATATAAGGTTACGAGGTCACACACATTAGACCATAGCATATCCCTTGCATCCATATGAACATGAACAGAAGTTCTTGGACCGAAAGTTCCTTGTCCTTCTAGTCCAGCTTCAAGTTTGTTTAACCTTGAGACTGCACCAGCTCCACCTATAGGTCCATTGAACACATACTCTACTCCATTGTTACGGAGGGAACCATCAGGTATGCAACGCCACCCAGGGATCTTCGGGGCAAGAGGCATGTCTTCTATCTCTACCTCTACACCGATACGAGTACCTGAGATTAATCCACCTAGCCTGGTGGTTTCTGGGTCAGCCGAGTTATGGCTGTAATGAAATTGAATTGTATCCATTTGGGACAACCCTCTCTAACATTGGAATTAAATGGCCTAACATCCCAGGGATTTCTATTCTCCCGTAGTTGTTGACCACACCTACTATACTATCCTTATACATTAACACAGGGTTTTCTATATTATATCTTGAAGTTATAGCAAACTTAGGTGAGATACATCTTGCTATCTTCTCACCGCTTACGACTTGCTCGATTGCTTCTTCAACCTTTGTGTATTGAGGGTAGTATAACTCATCATAATGAACCTTACCAAAGAGGGAACCATACTCAGCACCTGCTTCTCTAAGCTCATTTATTATACGATCATCCATTATCTTTACATCTAGAAGTAAATCCCTTAGGCCCTTCTTCCATTGGCGATGTGCCCTTCTTCGGATAAAGACTGCGTGATCTTCTACGTTGATGAACCCTAAGGTAGGCCATCGATAGTCCACTTCTATTGAAGGATCTTTCAGATCAAGGAGAACCTTATCTCCGTTTAGCTTCTCAACACACACTGCCCACTCATCATCTGACACACAGACATCGAGAACTTTAGCTGGGTAATACCCATCATCATCCCTACTTTTAAACTTTAAGTAGGTGTCTGCGTATGTAGCTGAGAAATCTCGCGCAGTCATGTCACCTACCACGTGGTCTCTACTCATATTTAACCTCCGATGATCGGTGCAATTACCGTATTATAAGTGATGATCAATGCAGATCCCAGAAGAAATCCTTCAAGGAAACTCATTCCATATTTCATGATGCCATCTCCAAGTTGAGCTCATCTATAATAGATTCCGCTTGTTTAAATTTACTGTTGTTGATAACACTACGAACAGTCTTACTGTCAACAGCCTTAAGCATATCAGGTAACCGATGAAGGTTCTGAGTAGCCCATAGTGTACGGTCATAGACCCATGACATTAACTCATTAGAGTTTAACCAGAAGTTACTTAAGGTTCTATACTCTACACCATAGACTTTGTTCCGCATCGAGCCTGCTTTGCCATACATTTTGCGTCTTGCGTTGTCGGTGTCTACTAGTACCGAAGGTAGTCCGACTGCGAAGTCTAGCATCTTGATTAAAGAAAGGTTAGCATGAGGGTGAGGGTTATCATATCCAATATGAACGTGACCACCAGCAGTCCTTAGGGTATTACCTTCAGCCTTAGGTGCAGGCATTACCTTATCAGTCCATGCATTCCATTCAGAACTGCACCCGAACTCTAAAGCATTAGGTCCAAAGTCATGCAGCTCTTGCTCAGTATACCTATAGCTAGGTATCACAGTTATCTGCAAGTCCTTTCCATTCAAGATACCTCTAAGGTCACCCATTACGGAGTTCATGTTATGTATAAACTCCATCTTAGATTTAGCAGGGTTGATGTTGAACTCAGCCAACACGTTATCTTCTTGGACACCTCCATCTTTCACAGGTCTGGGTGATACTTTACTACCACCGACATGACCTATAGCTGATGTGATGTCCCCTTGGGATGTCGCAACGAAGACCTCAGGGTCTGCTCCGACTGTTACATTTTCCAGTTTGGATGTATACAGCATATCATATCTCCACTAAGCTGCCATAAGGATTAAGAGTTGACGTATGTTATCGTCACTAAGTTTGTAGTGCACGTGAGGCATCCGACCTAACTCATGATGCTTGCGTACTCTAGGTGCACTGTAGTCTTCACCGTCCAGAGAAGGACAGATAATATCATTCCAGATTACAGTTTGAATATTACCTGTTGAGTAACCACACCCAGGTTTCTTAGCAAAGAACCTACCTAATGCATTCTTGCATCGCATTGTGAACCTGTTATACTTTCCAGTATGACTCATGTAATTCTGCTGACCGTGATATAAAACTTCATCAGGTGTATCACATAACAATCTGTTAAGTAATAACTTAGCACCTTTAAGGGAGAAGTATTGAGGGAATATAATTGTACTCTCTTGGTCAGAGTATGGATACATACGTTGGATAGCATCACTTGGGTCTTTACTTAAGTTAACATTAGGAGACTGAGGTTTGTTGTTCAAAGCAAATGCTGTTACAAATGCTACATCTGGATCAGCTTGGAACTTATCTATTAGATGTATCCAAGTTCTAACTATACCTGTTTGGAACTGAGGTGTTCTCAGTAGGAAGAGGCAAAGCATTACCCTATCAGCAGGATAGTTGGTGTTAACCTTTATCCCATGTTGGTATCCTTGAGGTGTTGTGTTAGAATCCAAGATCATACCTGAGAAATATGGAAGAGAATTGAGGTAGCTCCACCATCGTTCACACATCTCCCAATTAATATCATCGGGCATTACTATCTTCTCAACGTTACGTCTTGCCCCTTCATCCCATGCGTTCTGAAGGAAGGGAAGGTACTCAATGTTAGCGATCTTAGTGTTATCAAGTCCAGAAGTTGCCCCATTAACTGCGGCAAAGCATGGTCTGCTTACGTATCTTAACACTCGGTAATCGCTTAAGGTTACATTAAAAGAAAGGCTCATGACTAATCATCCTTATGGTAGTGACGGGCTGTTAATACATATAGTATCACAAAGATACCTGCTATTACGAAAGGATCAAACATAATCTGATACCTCAAGGTCTTTAGGATCTACATACACTGGGTTGTTAGATCCATCAGGTGACACGAGTGCTACAACCTTACGACCTAAGATGTTAAACTTACCATTCAACTTGAAGGTTCCATAGGGTAGCGTTCGCTTGCCTAAGTAGATACCATTACGTATCTTATACTCATTATGTTTCCATCCAGTTCTGATCTGAGTTGAACTGATAGACTCATGGTGTTTCTTTACTACACGATTTGCACTTACTCTTATACCGTACTGCATTTGCTTATTCCTATTGGTTAATTAAACTTCGTGACATGCATCGACTTGATCCCAGTCAATCTCTTTTAATATGGTTTGAGACTGAGGTAAGTATAGATGCTTAAGGTTTTCTAAACTACCATCCTTGTAAACTACTACTACTTTATCGATAAACTCTACATCGGGAAACTTCTGCTCCCAAGGTGCTTGTTCCTGCATGTATGCTCTCCATTTATGCGTGTCAAGTTGTCGGTTACAACTAAAAAAGCACGACACCCACGAGGGGTGCCGAGCAAGAGGGGAAGAGGGAAGGACGCACCGAGGTACGCCCTAAGGGTGAGAAGTTAGAACGGATTATCCGCACCAGCAGTAGCTGAAGATTCAATATCGAACTCCAACAAAGCTGATGACAGCCGATCTTGCTTAGACTTCTTAACATCAAAGTCAAGAGCACGAACAGCAACAATACGCACATTGGTACCAGCTTTAAACTTGGAACCATCTTTGCGTTTGCCAGCAGGATAATCACGAAGCTCAAACAATACGTGAGCAACGGCACCATTCTCTAAGTCATCCTCGATGTCGTTACCATCGGTATCTTGGATAGATACAGGTGGTACTTCAACATCCATCGAACCGTACTTAGCGTTGGTGCTGTACCAGTAACCACCATCGTTAGCTTCCTTCAGCCCTAGTTCAGCCAGACCTTCACCACTAAGATGAGCTCCGTACTGTAGACCGAATTTGCCGTTGTAAGCCCTGCGTAATTTGCAGGCTGAGATGGTAACATTTGGTACCGCAACTTCTCTGATTAAAACTTTAGAACTAGACATAACATACTCCACTTGGTATAGACCACTTGGTCAAAGGTTATGGATCTAAAGAAATCAGATACACTCTGAGATCTAAAGATCCCCATTAAAATACTTGATACGGACTGTCCCAGATGGATGTTTTTTCTCTTACACACTCTTTAGAGAAGTCCGTACTGAATAACAAGTATTCTTTTAAGAGCCCGAAGGGCTCCAAGTAATTACAAAAAATAAGGGCTCCCGAAGGAGCCACTTACTTAACTACGATGACGTAACCGTCTACGAAGCTCACGATCACACATTTTAGTGGCACCATGCTTAGGCTTTCTCAGATAGTTTAGATGGCACTGAACTGAGAGGACGATACCGCAGATGATAATAGAACCAAACATCCCGATAAGCATGGCAACACAAAAGAATCCCCAAGGATCATTAAGAACTTCAAACATGATGATCACCTCTGGATTCTGGCTCATCCCCAAAGCCAAAGTGTTTGATAAGGAATGAGTGGTTGAAGATTACTCCATAGATGATCGAAGCTGACACGGCTATGATCATCAAT
>Ga0105236_1000041_pt1 | contig 16881 bp, 7 predicted proteins | sample Virmet3827_250_FD_89712 | JGI IMG/M metagenome (GOLD analysis project Ga0105236, IMG submission 89712) | Marine viral communities from the Southern Atlantic ocean transect to study dissolved organic matter and carbon cycling - metaG 3827_250 | ecosystem: Environmental > Aquatic > Marine > Oceanic... | reverse complement strand
GCAGTATATTACTCTAGAGTCTACTGACATTAATTTTGGAACTGGTAATATTAATATCACAACTCTAGATACTAACGATGGGTTGGCTCAAGCAACCACAGGTGCTAGGGGTGACATTAAAGCTGGTGCTGCTCCAAACTTAGACCCTGCTACAACTGTGGTTGATGGTAAGTATAGAACAACAGTAAGAGTTTTACAGCCGTTTTTGCAAAGAGAGCCTGGAAACATCCAGTTTGCTAATAACACAGCTGTGACAATTAATATTTTTGGTTCTTCAATTGATCCAGGTGTTGTTGACAATAGAACCCCAGTAGATACTGGCACCGCCACAATCATTAAGGTTGAAGACAAAGGCATCTTAGGAAGAAACGCAGTTATTAGAGCTGATGTTGGGGCGAATGGTGCTGCTACAGGATTTAGAATGATTGATTCTGGTTTCTCTCATGAACAAGTTGAGATTGTGAGGGTTCAAGATTCGGGCAGATCTAACGCAACCCAAGCAAAAGTTAAGTTGACTCTTAAGAGCGTTGCGAACAGCGAAGGCTATTATGGAACAGCAAGAAGTCATGTTTCTTCTAAAAGGGGCTATATACAAGATAGCGACTTCTATCAAGAATTTTCATATGAAGTTGCAGCTCCGCTTGCGCTTAAAAGATATAAAGACGTTGCTCTTAAATTGGTACACCCAGCAGGACAGAAGTTATTTGGTAAGTTTGCGAGCCACTCTAATGTCGTGGTAGACGTGACCACAACAGCTAATAACAAAATGCAGGTTGAAGCCAACGGAACAGTTGCTCTCTCTAACTCTAACCTTAATCTTGTGGGTACAGGAACACAGTTTACTAAGCACTTCGCGGATGGTGATATTGTAACAATAAAAACTCACACAAGTCCAAATCGCTATGTTAAAATACCACTAAATACTGTAACGAGCGATACATTAGCCACAACTAAAGTACAATGGTCAGCTACTGGCGTCACAGGTGCTACCATATACCATAATGATAAAGGGTCGATATCCTAATGCCAACTTATAAATTTGCGAGCAAAGAACTCTCGATTAATAACGCAAAGGCGTTTGTTACTGCGTTGAACGCATCAGACGGCAGAAGCACTAAAAATTCTAATATCCTTTATGCTGCTATCGGCAAGGCTAGTAATTGGGCATCAGAACCAACTGCGCCCGAAGTCACTGGCGATCTTCAAAATATTAGGTATGAAACGCAAAGAAACTTTATCGGTGCTAAAAAGATTGATACTGGAAGCGTTTCTCATGTAACCAATAGATACGACTGGGAGAGCGGTACTATTTATGACATGTATCGCGATACGACTGATAATTTATCAAGCAAAAAGTTTTTTGTATTGACTGATGAATTTAACGTCTATAAGTGTTTGTATAACAACAAAGCATCTGCATCGACAGTTAAGCCGACTGGTTTCGTTACCAGTGCGTTCACGACATCTGATGGATATACTTGGAAATATATGCACACAGTATCGTTGGGTAATGCTGAAAAATTCTTGACTGCGGTACACATTCCTGTCCAAACATTGACTTCTGTGGATGCATCTCCTGAGCAGACAAGACAAAATGCTGTACAGAATGCTTCGGTAAATGGTTCTATTGAAATTGTAGAAACAACTACAAGCGGTACAGGTTATAAGCAAGTTGAGACTGGCGTTGTTGAAACTGGCGGTAAGTTGAGTTTAAGAATATCTGGCGATGGCGTTTCTTCAGTGGAAGGATACTATAATGGTTCTAGCGTTTATATTAAAAGCGGAACTGGTCTTGGTCAGTTGAGAAAAATTATAAAGTGGAATGGTCCAACTAAGACGCTCACAGTAAATAGTGCATTCTCAACAACACCGAATACTGACTCTAGGGTTGTGATCTCACCATCTGTAACTATTATAGGTGATGGCAAATCGGCTCAAGCATATTCTAAAGTCAATGTTACCACAGGTGCTATCGCTAATGTACAAGTCATAAACACTGGGCAATACTACACTAAAGCCGTAGCAAAAATAACAGCAAATAGCATTCATGGCTCAGGTGCTACTGCCAATGTTATCATCTCACCAATAGGTGGTCATGGCTCAGATGCTGTAACGGAACTCGGTGCCGATAAGATATGTCTTAATGTTAAAATCGAGGGTAGTGAGGGTGTTTCTTCAACAGGTGCTGGTTATATTCCAGCAAATACTGAGTTTAGATCAATCAGTATTTTGAAAGATCCTATTCTAAAAGTTAATTCTAATAATGTACACCAAGCGGTAGAATCTATTGCCAATACATCTAACAGCCCATCTTCTCTAAGGCTGACGACTAGAGCTGGTATTTCTTACATCAGTATGGATGGGACAAGCCCAGTTAATGCTCTTTCTGCTAAAGATATCATAACTAACGAAAGACGCAGACTATCTGCGGAACTCGGAACATTAGAGTTCGTAACAGACCTCGGTCCAGTTCAAAGATTAGCTTCGGCATTACCCAATGCTGTACAAGCGTCTAATGCTGAAGTTGTATTTATTAGAGAAGATGAGACTAAAAGTGATGCATCCTTCTTCACTATGTATATAAATAATGTTAATAGTTATGGTGAGCAAGAAGCGTTTACTAAAGATGATATCATTTTAGAACAATCTAGTACAGCGCAGGTAGCAACAGTAGAATCAATAAAGGGTCCAGAGGCTAATACTTTTTCAGGGGAAGTTATCTATACTGAAAACTTCCAAGCAGTTACAAGAGCCGTTGACCAAACAGAAGATATTAAAATTATATTAGATTTTTAAAGGTATTTTAAATGGCATCCATAGAGACTAATCTCAACCAAAGCCCATACTTTGACGACTTTGATGAAACAAAGAATTTTCATCGAGTGTTGTTCAGACCTGGATATGCAGTTCAGGCAAGGGAACTGACTCAACTACAAACTATCCTACAGAATCAAGTAGAGCGGTTCGGTGATGAAATACTAACTAATGGCACTGTCGTTAATGGGTGTGATGTAGAACTACAAAAGTGGGGGTTTGTAAAGCTAAGAGATAAAGACGCCAACAATCGATCTGTTCTTCTTACAGATTTTTTCGAGAGTGGCGCATTAGCAAACAGCGTAGTTGAGGGTTCTACAACTGGAGTAACGGCAAGATTACTCGATGCAGTTGAGGGTTCTGAGGGTGCCGATCCTAACTTCCTCAGCGTATTCGTTTCTTACACAAACTCTGGCGCTAATAATACAACTAAATCGTTTGCTAATAACGAAACTCTTATTTTCAGACAAGCGATTGGTAATACATTTATAGTCGCAGCGAATACTATCGCGACAGGCGCAACTGGTACAGGTTTGGGCGCAGTTGCTACTGAGGGTGTTGTTTACCATAAAGGTCACTTTATCCGATCAGCAAAACAGCATGCTGTAGTGAGCAAGTATTCAACGAATCCAAACATTCGTGTAGGTTTTGAAACTCTAGAAACTATCATTGATTCCAATAAAGATTCTAGTCTGTTGGATAATGCTTCTGGCGCAACTAATTTCTCCGCTCCAGGTGCGGCAAGATTAAAGATAGACCCAAAACTAAAAGCTAAAGAACTGAACGATGCTAATACTGCAGCATTCTTCCCCATAGCTGACGTCCAAGCAGGTATAGTGATTAGAGACTACACTGATACGAGCTATGGCGATCTTGGTGCCGAATTAGCGAGAAGAACCTTTGAAGAATCTGGTAACTATTCTCTGAAGAAATTTGAAGTAAGATCCCAAGAGCATTTAAGATCTAGTGTAAATGAGGGCGTTTATACTTCAGCAGAAAGCGGTGATAATAATAAATTTGTATACGAAATATCACCATCAGTTGCATATGTAAATGGATTCCGTTCAGAATTAAATAGCACAGCTAGAGAATCTGTAAGTAAAGCGATAGATACAGAAGTCAAAGAAGATGTTATAGTTGGTCAGGCGTTTGGTAGTTACTTGATTTGTGATGAGGTGATGGGTACATGGGATATTGCTGATTTGCGCCAAATAGACCTTTACAATTCAGCTCAAGATGCAGTTGGTGATAGCGACCATGGCAACTTCACCCCAGCAGGAACTAAGATAGGTACAGCGCACGTAAGAGGCTTCCAATATCACTCTGGCGTATCTGGTTCTAATACAGGTCAATTTAGAATTTATCTGTTCAATATTAAAATGAATGCTGGTAAAGAGTTCTCGTCTGTTCGTTCTCTGTATATTAATAATGTTGCTGGCGGTGATGCCTCTGCTGATGTTGTATTACAAGGCGGTGAGGCTAAACTTACTGATCCTGAATTGACATCTGCTGTTTTCCCAATCCAGCAATCTGGTGTTAAAACTTTAAAAGATGGCAGTAATAGTGTACAAACCCAGTTTGTATTCAGGGCGATGAAGCAAGTAACATTCGCAACTAACGGGACTGCTACTGGTATTGCTGCTAATACGCATAGTGGTGGTACGCAAGTACATAATGATACAGGTTCTCCACTATCTTCAGTTGATGAAAGAAATGTGGTAGTTGTCTCTCGAGCAGCGAAGCAAACAACTAACTTTGCTGGTACTGCCTCTCAATCAACAACCACAGTAACTGGTAGCGGTACTAGCTTCCAAACTCACTACAAAGTTGGACAGTTCATTAAGATAGGAACAGCTGATCATAACTTGATCACGGCTATTGCTAGCGACACATCCATGACTGTTAAAGATTCTAGAACTGTAGGTTCTGCTACTCATGCTAGATATATCCCTCAAGGTCATATCTTTGATTTATCAGGTAGTGGTTTCGGAACATTAACGAGTCAGGGAAGTGGTGCTACTCATGATATTGATTTACAATTGACGTTTAGTACTGGGTCTATGGATGCTGACGTCTACTTTGATGTTTTAAGAACTTCCGCAGTTCCCGAAAAGAAAACTGTCGTTAAAGATAAATTTATCCACATCAATACTGCTTCGCACTCTAACAGTAAGAACGGAACATATTCTCTTGGTGTTTCTGATGTGTTTAAAGTAGTTGCTGTATATCAAGGGTCGAACACTGGTGTTACCACTTCTAGTAATGTTGTCACTGAACAATTCTTATTGGATAATGGTCAACGAGATACGCACTATGACACCGCAAAAATTGTTAAAAGAACGACAAGTAGTCTTGACCTAACAAACAAAGGTCTATTGGTTCAATTTAGCTATTTCGATAGAGACCGAAGCGGTGTTAACGGAATCGGATTCACTACAGTAGATTCGTATAGCATCGACGATTCGAACCCTGATGGCACGACAAACATAACAACTCAAGAGATTCCAGTATTCGAATCGAAAGATCAAAGATTTGATCTCAGAGATTGTGTTGACTTTAGACCAGTGAAAACTAATAGCGTGACGCCATCTTCATCTGGTACAGTTGCAGCTGCCCCAACTAACCCAGCCGAAGCAACCACTTTTAATGTTGATAGTGATGGGTCATATTTACCAACTCCCGACAAAAACTTCCAGTGCGACGTTCAAAGATATTTGCCAAGGTTTGATAAAGTAACCATGAGGCAAGATGGAACTGTCGGAGTAATAAGCGGTGTGTCTGAAGAATATCCTTCAGTCCCTCAAGATAGAATTGATGAGATGACTTTGGCTACTGTATTTGTACCGCCATATCCTTCTCTGTCACCCAAATCGGCTTCATACTATAAGCGACCTTCGTACGAAATCCAAGTACATGAGCATGATAATCGAAGATTTACCATGCGTTCATTGAGGAAACTTGAGAAGGAAGTTCAGTTCCATCAAGAAATGATAGAATTGAACAGAGCTGAGATTGTTGCCCTGAAGCAATCTTCTTTGAGGTCAGACGATGCTTCTACTGCTGATGAGCCACCGAAGGATTCAATCATAATTGATCCAGGTCCAGCAGGGGTTGTCGAGAATACACTAAGACCTGGAAACTTCAATTTGAAAGAACAACCTTTGAAGCCAATTCCAAAACTTAATGATATTACTCTACAGCTACAGACAGGCTATTCTAATATTTCTGTTGGGACAGAAATGCTTACTATGAAGCATATTGGTTATGCGTCAATAATTGAGCAAGGTTTTGCTAGTAAGTATAGAACTGTTTCTGTTGAGTCATCGCGCTCTGCTAAATTATTCAATGGAACTATGGATCTAAAACACAGAATTTGTACTCTCGAGCAGATACCACATACAATAGAACCACCCAAAGTGGCAAGCCCATCACTATCCACCAGCTCTTCGGTTATCCTCGACTACGGCAATGCTTCCCCTGCTTTAGACAGCTGGGAACATGGTTATGCGTACATGGTTAATCAGTTTAACATGGGCTACTACTAATAGAATAGGAACAGGAATATAAAATGTCAACACAATCAAAAGCAAGTTCTAGCGGACTAACTTTAAAGCAAGTATATGAAGATGCTGGCGTAGACTACACTGGCATTGCTGAATACTCAGACGTTTCTGGTTACCAAAATGGAACCAATAGCTATGAGTTAAAGGCTCACAGGCAGATGACCGCTAAATGCGCAGGGTTGAAACCAAACACAAGAGTGTATTGTAGATTTGATGGTAGGCACATAGGCGCATACTGTAAAATGGATTCTGATTTTCATACTGAAGTTTCGGGTCAGCAATTTGGTGATCCTCTGGTGACTAACGCCAGCGGTGAGTTGCATTTTTATTGGAAAATACCTAATGACGATACAATGAAGTTTTATGGCTTCAAACATCTTCTTGAGGTGAGTGATGTTAAACCGCCACAAGGCGATGACTCATATGGCGTAAGTTCAGGTAAGACAGGCGCAACTACAAGATGTGGGCAGTATTATTATGCCCCATCCAACTCTGGTGATTTCCAGCATGACGAGTTATCAGCAACATCAAGTATTGCCCTATCGGAATTGACTGCTGATGAATCTAAAGTTATTATCACTTCAACTAAGGTTGAAGAAGAAGTTCCTGATTTCCTATCGCAAATTTTCACAGTTCAAAGCGGTACAGCTGAAGGCATTTTCTTAGATTCTGTTTATCTTTGGTTCAAGAAGAAGCCAACCTCTGGCAATTCTAATTGTTTGGTACAAATAAGAAGAGTCGGGAAGACCCACAAACCAACAAGTTATATTGTCTCTCAAAGCAGAGTCGTTAGGAACACAAATATTAATGTATCAACTGATTCTTCCACAGATAAATCTACTAGATTTCAATTCGATAACGATGTATTTCTAAGAAATGGTCATACTTATGCAGTAACGGTAATACCAAGCGAGTTGGGTCATGATTTCCAGTTATGGTCTGCTAAAACTGACGAAGCAGACATTTCTTCAGGAAAGCGAGCATTTTTCCCTCCAGCTATCCAAAGTTTATATGGATCAGCCACAGGTAATAAGTGGCAGCATTTACCAAAAGAAGCGTTGAAAATATACATAGCCAATAGAAAGTATGATACAGCTAATACTGGTGTGGTAGTATTTGAAGAAGATGAGTTGGAGTTCTTAGATTTAGAAATGAGCACTATGGTGCCAAGATACATAACAACAGCAAACACTGGCTACTCTATGGATGAAGAAGTTAGGGGTGAGTGTTTGATGGGGATTACTTACACTGGTTCTGCTCCGACTGTTGGTACTGTTATTCAAAATATTTCTGCTAAGAATGGGCACCTAGTAACTCGCACTTCAGCTAGTAACATAGACGGAGCATACGGTCAAGGTACGATCAGAAAGGTAATAAATGATGACTCAGGAAATAAACTACTAACAGTTAAGGTTGATGCTGCGGGTACATTTAAACCGCAAGGAAATGTATACAACAGTTCAGGAACTAAAATTGGTTCTGCCAATACATTCTCCGCAAATACAGTCAAAGGATTGGTAGACTTTGTAGCTCCTCAATATGGTAGAGTTCGTTTAAGAAGTTCTTCTGGTACACCAACTCTAGGGTTTACGGCTGGCGAGTATGTTAGAGGTCAGACTTATGGTGCTACAGGACAAGTTAAAACTGTTGTTAATCCGAATGTTGATGAGATACAACTAAGAGTTCCATATATGACACCAGCTGATTCCTCTTTAACATGGTCTATGAAAGGGACATCAACTGCTGGTACTGTGGATAGCAGTTTTGTAAAAGTAAATGCTGGTGCTATAACTGAATTTGATAAAAAGATCAAGAGAATATACAGTAGATCTAATAAAGATGCTGCTACAATACAGTTTAAGGCTGAGTTAACAACCACGAATGGTGATACTACACCTATCATAACATGGGGCGATGCTCACGCTAACGCTAAAACTGCTAGAATTAATGCTTCTTCGGTTGATGAAACATTACCTGCTGGTCAGTCTGAAGCTAGATATATCAGTAAGGAGTTGACGGTATCTAATCCTTCAGGAAGCACCCCGACTGAAAGAATTAATATTATAGCGCATGCTTATTTACCAAGTTCCAGCGGTATTGAGTTTTATCTTAGAGCGAAAAATAATAACGATTCTGAGAAACTTGAAGATAAGAATTATACAAAGATGACCTTATATACTTCTCATCCGAAAGCGCAATCAACATTAGGCAATAAGGCAGATAAGGTTAAGCAATACTACAGACTTTCGGCTAATACTAATGGCGATAACTTCTTGGGTTCTGCTAATATCCTTAGAGAGAACAGTGCTAATAATGGCGTTCTTTCGTATAGATCTGGAGATGGGTCAGTGCACCATGGCGTTGATCAGGCTCAGTTAAAGGTTGTGTTTACTAGACCTGATGGGCTTGGCACTTCATACACCCCAGAGATTGACTTTATAAGTGTCACTTCTCACCGTGCTCCAATAAGTATCTCATAATGAAAATAGTAGAAGTTGAGGGTTCCCCAGAATTAACAAAAGATTTAGAATCTGGGGCAATATATTTTAATGATGATATGGCTATTAGAAAGCATAATGCTTCTAAGGCTAAAAGGGATTCTAGTAAACAAATGCAAGGGGAAATAGATCAGCTGAAAAATGACATCGGCGATATAAAATCCATGCTTGAAAAGTTAATAAATAAGTAAGTCAATTACTACTGAATAGAGAAATCAAATGTCAATTAATGTATCAAATACTGAATTAAATAACAGTTTTAACTCTTGGAGGCTGAACACCAACGAGGTTGCTACGATTATTAGTAACAATGTCGTGACGGTTGCTCGGGCAGGCTCTGCTAACAGAAAGGCTTTTACTGTTGGTAATGGTCACATTGTTGGTACTTTTTCAGCTACAGAGTTAAGAGCAAATACATTAAAAGGCGGTAATACGTCTACGTCAACTGGAGGCACTATTACTGTTGCCTCTAACACTATCTTTGAAAGTAAAACTATCACTGTTAATGCCAATACAACATTCAACGCTAATGTCATATTTAATACAGCTGGTAATGATCGTGTAAACTTGGGTGACGTAAGTCGTTTGATTATCGGTGGTGGTAACAAAGGCAAGTTCATGAGACTTGCTACTTCTGACGATAACCCAGAATTTAAGTTCCTAACTCTTAGGGATATTACTGACCTTTCAACAAACTCAGCTAACTTTATTCTCTCCGGAGCAAACTCTTCATTTAGCGACAATAAAGATTCCCCTGCGGTAAGGTTCGCTGGCGGTTTGAATAATGGCGACGCTGTAGAAATGTATCTTGCCGCAGATGCTGCAGCAGGAAAGTCGGACTTACATTTAAACCTAGCAGATGCTGGGGGTCACTCTAAATTTGTAGTTGCTGATTCGGCTAACGCTGTTCAAGCTACTGTAGATTCTGATGGTAAGGGTACATTCAAAGATTTATCTGTTTCCGGAACTAGTGCGTTAAACACAACTACAGTAACAGGGTTGACCGCCAATACATCGGTACAGATTGATGGAACTCTTGATGTTGATGGCGTATCAAAACTAAGCAATACTGATGTTGGCACTTTCCATGCTAACGGTGCTTCGACATTCGGTAGTTCTGTTACTGTTACTGGTACAACTACTTTAAATGGCACCACCAATATTCATGGTGCTGCTACAAACATCGGTGATAACTTCTCTGATGTTTTGACTGTAAATGGTCAAGCTAGATTATACTCAAACACTACAATCGGTGAGAATGCAACTGATTCTTTGACAGTAAATGCTCATGTAACATCTCACCTTATTGCCAATGGCACATATACATTAGGTACATCTGCTAAGAGGTGGGATAATGTATTCTCGAAAAACCTTAATATTAATGGTGTGTTAAAAGGCAACGATGGTAATCTGGTAATTATTGGAACTAATGGTCAGTTGCATGTTAACAATGCGATTACTGATGATACTATCACTAATGCTAAATTACAGAATCCATTATATAGGTTAGCAACAACAGGAACAGGCTCAAACCTTACTCCCGAGTTGGGCGAAACTATAAACATCAATCCAGGAGAGGGTATTGATGTCACGTTTAGTGCCAATACTATTACAATCGATGGAGAAGATGCAACTACTTCGAATAAAGGTATCGCGAAATTCGATTCCTCCGACTTTGATGTATCTAGCGGTAATGTAACTCTAGGAAATCACGCTGATGGTGCTGTTTTGGCAGTCAGCGGAACTGCTAATGAAGTTAATGTTTCTAGAACTAATGGTACAGTGACAGTAGGTCTACCTGATGATGTTACTGTAACTGGTCAGTTGAGTGTAACCGAGAACGTTGTTGTTACTGGTAATACTAACTGCTCATCCCTATCGGCAACTGCTCAAACAAACCTTACTGGTGGTTCTTTTGCTAATGGTGCTCAAGTAACAATAGGTACTGATAGATCATCACTTACTGAAGCGCAGAGAAGTGCTATGTATACTAGCACCACTGGTGGTGAAACCAGAGGTCTTACCAAACTAGACATATATGCTAACACAGTATTCCATGATGAAGTTTCTATCCCTGCTGGTATAACCACAACTTCATCGGGTAACTTTAATACAATCGCAACCACTGGTGCTGCTACTATCGGTGGAACAACTACTATATCAGCTGATGCGACTGTAACTGGTCAGTTAAACGTATCTGAAAATGTTGTTGTTGCTGGTAACTTGGTTGTTTCTGGAACTACGACTACTGTAAACACCGCTACTCTGGATATTGCTGACAATAAGATTACATTAAATTCTGATCTTGATGGTAGTACTGCAGCTACAGAAACTTGTGGTATAACTGTTAATCGTGGCGCAAATACTGATGTAGATTTCCGTTGGAACGAAACTACTAAAAAGTGGCAAATCGCTGAGCATGACGATACTACTGGCGATTTCACATATTTCAAAGCTCTTACTGCTAGCAAAAAGACAATTAGCGAGAGAACCGAACTAGCTAATGCTCAATCTACTGACATGCTATTGGTTCAAGATATTAGTGATACTGCAGGAACCAGCCTAAAGAAAATCTCAATAGCTAATGCTGCTCTTCAAGGTAATAAGGGTCAAAAAGGTGAAGTTGGTGCTGCTGGTACTGCAGGTGAAGCTGGTTCTGCGGGTTCTAAAGGTCAGAAAGGTGAAGTAGGTGCTACTGGTTCTGCAGGTGCTGACGGATCCAAAGGTCAGAAAGGTGAAGTGGGTTCAACTGGTGCTAAGGGTCAAAAAGGCGAGGTAGGTACTACAGGTTCCGATGGTGCTGCAGGTTCTAAAGGGCAGAAAGGTGAAGTGGGTTCAACTGGTTCTGCGGGTTCTGATGGTGCTAAGGGTCAGAAAGGTGAGGTTGGTGCTTCAGGTTCTAACGGATCTAATGGTGATAAGGGTCAGAAAGGTGCTCCAGGTACTAATGGTTCTAATGGTTCTAATGGGGCAGCAGGTGATAAGGGGCAGAAAGGTGAGGCTGGATTCCTTTCTCTAACTGATCCTAATGCGGATAAACTTGTATATTGGGATGACTCGGATGGCGAATTCCAATTCATAGACACATTATCAGGCTTGTCTATATCTGGAAGCACACTAACTGCTGATGTTTTGACTGCTGCTACATTTAATACTGGTAATGGTATTCTTACTTTAGATACAAGTGTTGGGACGGATGTTACTGTAGATCTTGATGGTAGGTTTGCTATTGCTGGAACTACTACAGATTATAGAACTTCTAGTAACGTAGATGCTCATGTCGGTAATAGTAGTGATTACATCCATTTTGACACTAATGTGGGTATGAGCTTCTACACTAACGGTGCTGAAGGTATGCGGTTGACTGACGGAGGTAATCTCCACGTCGATGCTGATATCATAGCATACTCATCAACAATTTCTGATGAAAGGTTAAAAGAAAATATTGAGAATGTTACTGGTGCTCTCGATAAAGTTTGCGGTTTGAATGGTGTTACGTTTAACTATAAACATGACGGCAAGGCTTCGGCTGGTGTTATTGCTCAAGAAGTTGAGAAAGTATTACCAACAGCAGTGATTGATCGTAACGAATCTATCAAACAAGAACTTGATGGTGAAGAATATAAAACTGTAGAATATAGTCAGCTATCAGCCTTATTCATTGAATCTATCAAAGAACTAAGAGCAGAGAACGAAGAACTGAGAGCGATGATCAAAGATCTAAAGGGGTAATTTGTGGGCGCAAAGGCAAATATAATAATCGATCAAGGAACTGACTACAGCACAACGCTAACGGTTAAAAACGATGACGGAACCGCAACTGACTTGACTGGATACACGGCTGCGGGTCAAATGAGGAAACATTATTCTTCATCTAACGCAACAGCTACATTTTCTATTTCGTTTGATTCTAATAGAACCACTGGGTTGTTGACAGTAGAATTGGCTAAATCTGTCACCAATAATATTACTGCTGGAAGATATGTTTATGATGTTGAGATCACCAGTTCTGGTGACAAGACAACAAGGTTGGTTGAAGGAATAGCGACTGTCACTCCTCAAGTTACACGATAGGAGTCATTATGTCTGACTTTACAGTAAGGTGGAAGTCTCCGTCTCAAAGCGATGTTACAATTTCATCACCATCAGGCGTGAAGAGGGTTGTAACTCAAGACACTGGCAAAAACATAACACTCAGTTCATTTCGACAAGTTGAGACAGGTCTCAACGAACTCTCTGATGTAAATATGAATTCTAACCCGAACGGATCTGTTCTGGTTTTCGACACTACCACATCATCTTTCATTCTAAGACAACTAGGGACAGTTGATAGTAATGGAATCTTTTCTATAAATAACGCTGATTTGGATGGCGGTACATACTAAATGTTATAAATAGAGCTTTGTAACTCAACTTACATAAGGTTTGATCAAGAGTATCCATTTATATGGCTTCCACAATAAAAATAAAACGCAGTAATGTCGCAGGCAAGAATCCAACAGCAAATAATATTGTTGAGGGAGAACTAGCACTCAACACAGCAGATAAAAAACTTTTCTCTCGGGGCGGTGATTCCATATTTGAGATTGGAGCCAACGTCTCTTCACTTTCCATTGGCGGTACTGAAGTTGTAAATTCCTCAGGTTCTTGGGTTGGTTCAACAACAGGTTTAAAGGGTGAGCCTGGAACAAACGGATCAAACGGAATAGATGGTGCTAAAGGTCAAAAGGGCGAGGCTGGTACTAACGGAACTAATGGCACTAATGGTACAAATGGGGCAAAGGGTGATGCTGGTTCTGATGGCGCCAAAGGGGCGACTGGAGATAAAGGGCAGAAAGGTCAGGCAGGCGTTGATGGTACTAATGGGACTAACGGATCAAATGGAACTGATGGAGATAAGGGACAGAAAGGTGAGGCTGGTCAAAATGGTTCTACTGGCGATAAAGGTGAGAAAGGTAATCCAGGGAGTAATGGTAATGATGGGACAAGCGGAACTGATGGCGCCAAAGGTCAGAAAGGTTTAACTGGTAATCAGGGATCAAAGGGCGACAAAGGAAATAACGGAGACACTGGTAGCGTTGGACCATCAGGTTCTAAAGGTCAGAAAGGCGAAATTGGTGGTGATGGTCAGAAAGGCGCAACAGGTCAAGGCGATAAGGGAGAAAAAGGTCAGAATGGAACTAACGGTGCTGACGGAGACGATGGCGCAAAGGGTGAAACTGGAACTAAAGGGAATGATGGTCAAAAAGGCGACAAAGGTCAAAAGGGTTCTCAAGGTGAAACTGGATCCACTGGTCAGAAAGGTATAAAGGGAGATGTTGGACCGCAGGGCAATCAAGGTTCTGTTGGTGACGATGGTGACAAAGGGCAGAAAGGTGAAATAGGTTCCACGGGTTCAACAGGGCAGAAAGGGCAGAAAGGGCAAACTGGTGATTCTGGTTCTAAAGGTGATCAGGGTCCAACTGGGTCTACTGGCGATGCTGGTACTGATGGGGATAAAGGTCAGAAAGGCGAAGTGGGCGTTTCAGGTTCTGACGGTTCCGATGGTACTAAAGGTCAAAAGGGTCAAGATGGTCAAGGGTCAAAGGGCGACAAAGGGAATATTGGTTTAACTGGCGATACTGGGTCAGATGGCGTTAAAGGGTCTAAGGGTGATGTTGGTGCTACAGGTGCCGATGGAACATTTAGTGGCGCATCGTTTAGTTATGCGTTCAATACAGATTTAAACAATTCCGATCCAGGGGCTGGTAAATTAAAATTAAATAATTCTTCTGTTCCGTCAGCCACACAATTATACATCGATGACACCAATACTGAGTCAACCGATATACAATCATTCTTAAGAACTATTGATGATTCTAGTTCAACGATAAAGGGACATTTCAAAATATCTAATAATAGCGATTCTAGCGAATTTGCGTTATTTACAATTAGCAGCATAAGCGAAGAAACAGGATATTTCCTAGTCAATTGTTCTTTTGTTTCTGGATCAGCCACAGCATTCACGGCTAATCAAGGTATAGCAATAACATTTAACCGAACTGGTGATCAAGGTCAGAAAGGTGAGCCTGGAAGTGATGGATCCGATGGTACTAAAGGTCAAAAAGGTGAAGTGGGTGCTACAGGCTCAACTGGTTCAACTGGTTCCACAGGTAGCGCAGGTGCTGATGGTTCTAAAGGTCAAAAAGGTGAAGCTGGCACTAATGGCACTGATGGTTCTAAAGGTCAAAAAGGTGAGGTAGGTGCTACAGGCTCAACTGGTTCAACTGGTTCGACTGGCGCCACAGGTAGCGCAGGTGCTGATGGTTCTAAAGGTCAAAAGGGTGAGGTGGGTGTTACTGGTTCTGATGGTGCTAAGGGTCAGAAAGGTGAAGTAGGTGTTACTGGTTCTACAGGTTTACAAGGAGATAAAGGTCAGAAAGGTGAGGTGGGTGTTACTGGTTCTAACGGATCTAAAGGTCAGAAAGGTGAAGTAGGTGTTACTGGTTCTGATGGTGCTGCAGGTTCTAAAGGTCAGAAAGGTGAAGTAGGTGTTACTGGTTCTGATGGTGCTGCAGGTTCTAAGGGACAGAAAGGTGAAGTAGGTGCTGATGGTAACGATGGTGCTGCAGGTTCTAAGGGGCAGAAAGGTGAAGCTGGCGCTGATTCTACAGTAGCTGGTGCTAAAGGTGAAAAGGGTCAAAAAGGTCAAACTGGTGCTGATTCTACAGTAGCTGGTGACAAAGGCGAGAAAGGTCAAAAGGGCGAGAAAGGCGAAAAAGGCGAAAAAGGTCAAAAGGGAGAAAAGGGCGAGAAAGGTGAAAAAGGTCAGAAAGGTGAAGTAGGCGAGAAAGGTCAAAAGGGCGAAAAAGGCGAAAAAGGTCAAAAGGGAGAAAAAGGCGAGAAAGGTCAAAAGGGTGAAAAGGGAGAAAAGGGCGAGAAAGGTCAAAAAGGGCATGTAGGTGATTTTGGCGGTGCTTCATTCCGCTATAATTATCTCACATTGTCAGGAGGCTCGGTTTATCCTGGAGATGGTAACATTAAGTTTAATAATTATCTACACTCCGCTACAGAAGCGTATATACCTAAAATAGATCTAGACAGTATTGATAATGATGATTTCTTTGTGGCACTAGACAATCCTACTGGTTCTGTAAAAGGGTTCCTCAAGGTATATCAAGAAAGCGATCCAACTAAGTTCGCTTTATATTCTTTCAGCGATGTGACAAAAACTGTATCATCCACGGCACCAGTCGGAACTTGGCATACGTTTGATCTAACAGTTCTTTCATCTTGGAGTTCGGGAACTGAAACATACTCAAATGGTGAAGATGTAATAATAACCTTTTCTTTGGCTGGTGACAAAGGTCAGAAAGGAGAGAAGGGCGAGAAAGGTCAGAAAGGAGAGAAAGGCGAAAAAGGTCAAAAGGGAGAAAAAGGCGAGAAAGGTCAAAAGGGTGAAAAGGGAGAAAAGGGCGCCAAAGGTCAACAAGGTAACTTCGGTGGGACATCATTCGAATATTCGTTCAATCAGCAAACAACAAGTACTGGTCCAGATCCAGGGGACTTTAAAATATTAAACAGTAATGCGTTAAGTGCTGGTTCCATTAAAATAGATGATGAAGACAAATCTGGCAATGATATACAAGCATTCTTAAGAACTATGGATGATTCGACATCATCCATTAAGGGTCATCTTAAAATATCACAAAAAGATGATTCTGGAAGTTATGTCTTATATGAAATTACAGCTGTTTCAGAGGAAGTTTCGCACTTCACGGTTTCTGTTAATGGCGTATCTGGCACAACGGGTTCTGGGTCGCTCGTTGCTGATGAAGATTATATTATATCGTTCACTAGAACTGGTGACAAAGGTCAGAAAGGCGAAAAGGGCGAGAAAGGCGAAAAAGGTCAAAAGGGAGAAAAAGGTCAGAAAGGTGAAACTGGTGCTGATTCTACAGTAGCTGGTGACAAAGGTCAGAAAGGTGAAACTGGTGCTGATTCTACAGTAGCTGGTGACAAAGGTC
>Ga0105236_1000040_pt1 | contig 16940 bp, 26 predicted proteins | sample Virmet3827_250_FD_89712 | JGI IMG/M metagenome (GOLD analysis project Ga0105236, IMG submission 89712) | Marine viral communities from the Southern Atlantic ocean transect to study dissolved organic matter and carbon cycling - metaG 3827_250 | ecosystem: Environmental > Aquatic > Marine >... | reverse complement strand
TATCAAGATTATGTGCTAGATCAACTAGCTGGCGTTGCATTTCAGAGCGTTTCATATCAGAACCTCCTCAGGTTAGTTTTCCAAGACACCTCCGAAGAGGTGTTTCGATCAGTCACTATCTGATCTCATCAGTTGGATTTTTTTCATCCTTCTCTCGCGGTCAGGTATTGTTTTGCCCCGCCGACACTGAATCTCTTGCCGTCAATTTCGACAACTTTTTGAGGCACGGACGTACTGCCAAGGGGATGATGTCGCCTGTGTTGCCCCACGCTATTTTCAATAGCTGTTGCGCTCAGTCCAAGTGCTTGCGCTCTCTCGATCAAAAGCTGAGTTGCATTTGGTGATTGATTTTTAGTCGTTTTCATAATATTCCTCCTCAGGTTAGTTTTCCAAGACACCTCCGCAGAGGTGTTTCGATCAGTCACTATCTGATCTCATCAGTTGGATTTTTTTCATCAAGTTCAGCTTTGATCTGCACAGTCCTGACTTCATAGCCGTAACCTCGCCACTTGGCGGCGTAGTCGAACGCTCTTTTACACGTCATTTTTACAGTGGTATCCCATGCATCGACATCCTCGCATCCGAACTCCAGTTTTTCCTTTCTTTCTTCTGCTGAAGGTCTGGTATGCACCACCCAGTTTTTTCGATTCCCTTGATGCCCGCGTCGCATTGGTGTACGTCTCATAATGATGCCTCCTCACCGCGTATCGACACACACCAGTACTTGCGGTTGTCGTACTCAACATCATAGTCTTCGTGGTGCAAGTCAATGTGGCTGACGTAATCGTAGCTTCCTTCAATAGCGGCGTTGGGGTACTTGCCAACAGGATAATCTGAAAGGTAGCGATTTACATCTTTCAGAGTGATTCTGCCACAGCCATCGCAAACTTCGAGCCAATCATCTTGAGACTTGTCAGCGACTATTAACCGCCACCCGCCACTTCGAATAATGGGGAAGCCTTTGATGCGCTCTCTTTCCATTGATTCTCTAACAGCACGTTTTGCGTCTTCAATCTTTTTTAATATGCTCATAATTAACCCTCCTCAGGGAAATTTAACACAATTGGTTATCTAGGACACCCCCGAAGGGGCGTTTCGGCTGAGAACCACTCAGCACTCGTCAGCTAGAGTGTAGAAAATAAATGCTCTTCGAGCACCGCATCAACCTGTTGCGCTGAAAGGTCAGCATCCACAATAATTTCGTGGGTGGGTTTGAAGCCGTGGCAGACCAAGTTTTGATAATGGTTGTCACCGAATCCAAAAACCTCACGAACAGAATCATAGAAGTAGGTGATGGTGCTATCAGATGTTGCGGTGTTTATAGTATCAACGCCCCTCATAAATACCTCCTTAGATTTGATAGGGTTGAATGTATTCACCGACAGTCAGATCAGATGATTCGATATCGGCAACTAGAGATTCCCACTCAGCCAGTGTCCAATCACTTCTGCCCTGAGATACAATATCAAGTAGGGCAAAATGTAACTGGTCTTGCTTTTGCAGGACGTAGCACACCTTACGATGCGCCATGGTATTGATATCAAAGGGGGGCGTAGGTAATTTCATCAATACTGTGCCCCCTGAATAAATCGTGGATTTTACGCAATGCTGATCTGCGCTTGTCGCGTACTAGCCTGCCATCTTTAGTTACATAAACTCCATGCGCCTTGCCGTCACTGCGATCAAGATATCCTTTGTAAGCAAGATAGGACACGCCATCTCGTACATTCGGGTATCTGAAATCAGCAAGCTTTTTCAAGCTAACATAGTGAATCATCCCGTGCGGACTTGGCACTCTATCGCCATTTAGCTTTGTAATAAAATACATAAAAACCTCCTCAGGTTTTGGTTTTCCAAGACACCCTCGGAAGGGTGTTTCATCCAGTCACCATCTGGACTCGTCAGTTGGATTTAGTAGGGCAGTGCGTACCGCTCATCGTTTGCTTCAGCCCAACCATCCTGAAGGTTTTCACGCCGATCTTGGACGAAGTCTTCGGTCTCTTCAGCCGTTAACAATTCAGAATGGATCAAGGCTGATGCAAGGCGTGGCTGAACATAATGTTCGAACTCACGCTGTGTATCGGTGATGCACTGGTTGTGCCCTCGGATGTAGATCTCATCAGGGTAGATTTGGACAATCTCCCAGTTGTTAGGCAGTAGGTTGTCCACTTTGATGCCGTACCCACTGATTTTGGTAGGGTTAGGGCAGACAGCGTAAACGCACTCATCATCGACAGATTGATCAGCATCAAGGGTCTCAGTGGTCTGGTGGATTAACTTGTTCAGGTACTCTTCCAGAACTACCAGTTCACGGCGTGTGCTACTGGATACACCAGTGCCATGCACATCAGACAATAATTCCTCGACACGACCCGACAAACGCCAAGCCAGTTCGTTGCACTCTTTGAGTAGTGCGACAGCATTGCCATCAAGGCGAAATTTGGAATTACTCATGATTACCTCCTCAGGTCTTATTAGTTTTCCAAGACACCCACAAGGGGTGTTTCGATCAGTCACTATCTGATCTCATCAGTTGGAATTAGTAAAAAGTTAGTACCCGTAGTACTCAGCGTTACGATCGCGCACTGAAGGCTCGAAAACCTCCGCCGCACCCTCAGAGATCAGGTCGCAGAAGGTTAGCCCTTCAGCGCCATCCATCAGCTTATTTTCATGTAGCTCAAGCGCCGTAATGTGAGCAGGCAGTTTGGTTACCCAAGTGCGCTCGGCGTTGTCGCAGTCCCTTGAGAAGTTCTCGACATAGATAAAACCGTCAGCGGTCTTGCAGTAGTCGATGTGTTCTTTGAGTTCTGCGCGATCAGCTAGGGTGTCGCGGAATTGATACCTGCGGGCATCCTGACGCAGTCTCGCTTTGCGCTTTGCACCAACTACAGGCTGTGCCAAAAACTCCCAAGTGATTGAAAGTACAGGGTGTATGTTTTGTTGTTGCAATGTAGTCATGATGAATCCTCCTCAGGATTAGTTATCTAGGACACTGGCTAACCAGTGTTTCGACCGAGTACCACTCAGGTCTCATCAGCTAGAAAAATTTCAGGGGGCGGGAAAAACCCACACCCCCCAACCTATGCCACCTCAGACAACACCTCAAAAGAGCCATTCTCTTGTAGATAGGTGACAGCTTTAGAAGCTTGAGCCGCCGCCTTAACAATATGGCGGGGATCAGACTTCAAAGCCTTGAGCCATCCTGCAATGTACTGCTCATGCTGTAGTCCCTCATAAGGGATGCCAAGCAAAGCACCCGCAAAGGCTGAACCCAACTCAGCAACCAGTTCCTCGAATGCGTAGGCTTCACCGCCCTTACTGTTAAGGATCTTGCGATTGAGTCGTGACGAATGACCAGTCCAGTGGATCAACTCATGAGCCAGTGTGGCATCGTGCTCTTCAGCAGTCTTGAATGCGTCAGCAGACGGCATACGAACTTGGTCAAGTGAAGGGATAAAGCAGGCAGTGTCACCACCGTAGTGGAGATCAACATCTAGGCTCTCAGCCAGTACATTGACTGCACCCGAACCAGACACTGGCGGGGTGTATTCTTTGTACGGCTTTGAACCTTCTGCCCATTCGATCTGGTTGACGTTCCAAACTGGGAAACATTTATTAATGAATCCAAGCTTCTCGTCACCAGTCACTTTATCCTTATAAGTGTTGCGGCTGATGAACCATACATGCTCACAGCCGCCATTGTCTGCCTTGTTACTGGGGACTTTACCGCCAAGCGCTGTAGCTTGCTTGTAGGTAACCCAACCAGTGGCACCCCATTTTCTGGATGCCCACGACAGGTTCAGGAAGTTAACGCCGTTATAGGCTCTGCCTGTTGATGCGTTGTGGGGTACAGTGCCATCGAACAATGACTTCCAAGGCTTACGCCAATCTTCGGCGCTCTCAAGCCCATCGATGATACGATCAGTCACAGACTGAAAGATATCTTCAAACTTACTCATAACTACCTCCTCAGGTATTTAGTTAGTGGGTCTCACGACACCCCGCAGGGTGTTTCGACTAGCCCCCGCTAGTCCTCATCAGGTGAGTTACGCCAGATGCCCTCGTTGACAGCGTTGCGGCACAGGTCGCGCCATATATCGCTAAGGTCATCTGTAGGTAAGCCGTGCTGTCTCAATACGCTATTGATCACACAGCTAACGTCGCTAGTGCCGATTTCCTCAGCACCTTCGAATGTCCACTGTGCATCATCGGCTATGTCTTGCAGTATTTCTAAAGTTAAAGTCATGATCAGATCTCCCGTGGCTTGACGACGAATTGATACCCAAGGCGCTTAGCTAGTGCGATGGTCTCAGTTGTCAGTGTTTTGGTGCCTGCTATCTGGGCGAGGGTCTCGCCTGCTAGGCAGACTGGGTAGATTTTTTCTTGACCGTAAATACTTTTTACTTCTACTTGGATTTCCATGGTGTGCCCTCCTCAGGACTGAATTGACTTTGTTATGCCCTGAACCTGTCAGGACATAATCAAATCAACTCGACTGGACTGTACTCGCCGTAGCTTTCCTAGGTAGGTTGCCCGCCCAGTCGGTAGATTGATTGCGTTCCGTGCAGGAGGCTCATTACTCGCCAGTGGCTTTCACTATCTCCAACCTCGCACCTTTAAAGAGCGGCAGGGGCTCTGTCCAACTCGCACCTTACTCTCACCACCTGTACTCCCTGATCGGCAATTTCACACTGTGCTTTGAAGACCACTACTCGCCGAAGCTTTCGTGTTCACCCCGAAGGGTGGCAAGTCATGTCGGAGACTTCGTAACCGAGTGCCTGATGAGCACTTACCTCTAAATATACAGGTGCAGAAAATAATCTGTCAAGTAATATTTTAATATCCGTGTAAATTATTTTGTCACCGCACAGATTAAAAGTTATACTTACAGATAGAAAATTCAACGAAATTAATCACTTAGCCATGAGCGAATCCCAATTGAATATTGATAAAAGATTTGACCGCATTGAGACCAAGCTCGATGAGGTATCTAAGTTATTGTCAGAACTCGCTCGAATTGAAGAGCGACTGGTGAGCAGTCACAAAAGACTCGACAGGCACGAGATGCGCCTAGATCAACTGGAAACCAATCAGCGCACTATCGAAAAGGACATGGCAAGCACTGAGTCCAAGTCGCGCATAGCTGAGCGCTTTGTGTGGATAGCTATCAGTGTTGTGGCAGGCATATTTGGCAGGAATTTTTTATAGGCGGGGAAAAAACCAAAACCCCCCAATACCTGATCCCCATAGGGAGAGATAAGCAATGACAGTAGAGAGTAATACACCAGTAGAGGGAAGCACAAAGCCCCTTAACATGCGGCAGTTGAAGTTCGTCACCGAGTACGTCGCAACAGGGAATGCAACACGCTCAGCAGAGAGTGCAGGCTACCGTCACCCCAATGTTCAGGCATTTAGATTATTAGATAATGTTAGTGTTAAGGCGGCTATAGACGCCAAAAGGAGTGAAATCATGAGTGATGGTGAGGATAAGCTGGCGGGCTATGTAGCTCAGCTTGAAACTGAAAGCAAGGGTGCTGATCAGTCAGGAACTCGCGTCAGGGCATTAGAGCTACTGATTAAGGTAGTAGGCGGCTTTGCCCCTGAGCAGAAGGAAATAACCCAGTTCGGCGGCGCTTTTTTAGCCGATTTAGACCTCGTTGAGGCTGAAGAGCCCGACTTTGATGACGAAATATTCAAGGAAAACAAGGACTTACATTAAAAGACCGCAACCTATGTAAGGTAAAGGTCAGCTACCAGTAGAGCCATCGCAGAGGTAATAATAAGGTAGGGGGGGGAGTGCCGATCTGAGCGCGGTGAAGGCTCGATGGTGTGGATCCATGGGGGACTAGCAGATCTATACAGCCAATTTTGGGGGGTGGGTCAATATGAGAGTACCTGTTTTGAAAAATGTAAATAATCTCAGAGGTAAGTGAACGTAACCTACTGATAAATATGGAGAAAATGTAGACATTTGTAATTATGCAAAACGCTACATGTAGATACTGTATTACATAATGGGGGGGGCGGTTGTTATGAGAGTACCTGTTATGAAAATAGCGCAGAAAGGTGTTTTGAAAGCGCATTAATTGGCACATAAGCGGAAGTAGAGTTAATGAAAAATTCGAGAGAGACAACTTATGGAAAGGGCGATAACCGCCGTCCTGAGGATCGCGAGAAGTTTGAAGATGGTTATGACCGCATTTTTGGAAAGAAACAGCGAACCGTTAAAGATGAACGCGCCGAAAGACGCGAGCGCAAAAGAGCCCAAGGGTAGCCTCTTGGAAGATCTGATTTTAAAGCGATTCTGTTATCACCCTCAGGGTACGCTGGGAGTGATTGAGGTAGGAGATGAGAAGTTCTACACCATAGAGCGACCGTGGATGAGCAACAAGCCGAATGTCTCCTGTATACCGACAGGGACGTACAACATGGGGTGGAGAAAGTCGCCTCGATTTGGTGAGACATGGCATGTTAAGGATGTGCATCAGAGAACGCATATCCTGATCCATGTAGCCAATTTCCCGACCGATGTGAGTGGATGTATCGGGTTGGGGACGGGACTGATGGAAGACCGCATAGCAGTAAGTAATTCGCGTGTCGCAGTCAAAAAGTTTGAAGATCTTACGAGGGACAAGTCGTGGCGTCTAATAGTAAGCAATGTACTTTATGCGGGATTGAAAAAGATCTAGGGAAATTTTCAGGAAAACGAATCACCTGCAACCAGTGCAGGGCTTTGGACAATAAAGCTCGCGGTGAGACGTATGACGGCTTTTTTAAAGCACGGCATGCGAAGCTTATACAGCGTCATAAGAAATTTGAAGGGGCTGGCACCCCAATCACGATAGAGGAGCTGAAACAGCTCTACAGTGACCAGAAAGGCATCTGTGCAATCACCAAGCTACCGATGCATGCAACATCAAAGAATACCGACCTATCTGCATCACCAGACAGGATAGATACAAGCAGAGGGTATGAGAAAGATAACGTCCGCCTTGTGTGCTCTCGAGCAAACGTAATGCGAATGAACTTAGATGACCATGACTTTTTGTGGTGGTGTCGAGCGGTAATAAATGCCTATGACTGATATTGAACAAGTAGCCGCGAAATTAAAAAGTAATTTCCCGCTCTACGCAAAAAATGTTTTACGGATTGTTGATAAAGAAGGGGAGTCTCGACCCTTTAATCTTAACAGCGCCCAGCTTTATCTCCACAACATGCTGGAAAATCAACTGAAAGAGCAGGGCAATGTCCGCGCATTAGTTTTAAAGGCGCGACAGACTGGCATCTCAACTTATTCTCAGGGCAGGAACTTTTGGAAGGTCACACAGAACCGCAATGCCAATGCATTCGTATTGTCGCATCTCGCGGAATCGACGAACGCTATCTTCAATATGGTGCGTTACTTCTATGACAACATACCTCATCCTGCCTTTAAGCCGCCCCTGTCTTCATCTAGTGCTTCTACTCTCGTTTTCGACGAGCTTAACAGTCGATATCGAGTTGGGACTGCGCGTTCTACGCAGACGGGTCGCGGACAGACAAACCGCTTTGTGCATGGATCAGAAGTTGCTTTTTATCCCCAAGGATCTGATATCACCGCAGGTCTATTGCAGACCGTCGGTGGCAAAAAATCAGAAGTTATCCTAGAGAGCACCGCGAATGGTGCGGGGGGATGGTTTTACGATCAGGTGATGAAAAGCCTGCGTGGTGAATCGGAGTGGGTGACCTGTTTCATTCCTTGGTTTTGGATGCCCGACTACCGAAAAAAACCGAGCCCGTATTTCGAAGCTACACCAGAGGAGTATGCCCTCGCTAAACGATATGGGCTAGATGACGCTCAGCTTGCATTTAGACGAAGCAAGTTAGATGAGTTGGGCGGCACCGATCTTTTTTCTCAGGAATATCCCAGCACCCCGCTGGAAGCTTTCTTAACCTCGGGAAGATGTTTTGTTGAAGATAAGTTCTTGGGCGTCTGTGAGGACGACTGTTACACCCCCGATTTTCAGGGAGATATTCTTGGCGGCAACATTGAAGCGAGAGCACATGGTTCTTATAAGGAATGGTGTCCGCCGATGGCAAGCGAGAACTACACCATCGGTGTGGACGTTGCCGAAGGTCTTTCATACGGTGACTACTCTTGCGCCCAAGTCTTAGATGGAGAGGGTAGGCAGGTAGCTTGTTGGCACGGGCATATAGACCCGTGGGATTGGGGTAATGTCATATCGCAGATCGGTAAACGATATAACAGTGCGTATGTTGTGGTCGAAAGAAACAACCACGGTCTAACGACACTTAGGCGTTTACAGGAGCTCAACTACCCCAATATGTTTGTCGAGCATTCGGTTGATGGCGCCTACGATGACAAGATGACCAAGCGTGGCGGTTTCCTAACCACCTCAAAGACAAAGCCGCTCATTATTGACAATCTTGCAAGGTTAATTAGGCAGGGTGAATTGGGCGCCGCAGACCTCGAGCTAATTAATGAATTACGAACGTATGTTATTGATGAAAAAGGAGTTTTCAATTCGCAACAAGGATGTTATGATGATCGAGTGATGAGCTATGCCATCGCCCTGCACGGACTTGCCTCTATGCCGAGACCTCGGCAAAGAACGATACAACGACGCTTTACAACTCTTGACTCCGTTGCAGGATACTAATGATAGAAGAGTACAAAGAAGCGGCGCTTCAGCCTGAGAAGGAATCTGATGGAACGCAGGATCATTCCATTGAGAGCCTCGGGGCTAGATTAGCCGCACGTTTTCAGGAATTTAAAGACGCTCGCAAAGAAACCGAGAACGAGTGGATTAAAGACCTTCGCCAATACAATGGGCAGTATGATCCCGAGGTACTTGCACGTCTAAACGAATCAGGTGCCCGATCAAAAGTGTTCGTCGGATTAACACGAACCAAGGTTGTGTCGGCATATTCGCGAATCATCGACCTATTGTTCCAGCATGGTGACCCTGCGTTTGCCTGCGAGCCCACTCCCGTTGCTGATTTAGATCCTATACAGGCAGTTAAACTCCGAGAGCAAGCCACTCAGGAAATCATGATGGCATCCCAGATGATGGATCCCAACATGAACCAAGACCTTGTGATGGCAAGGATTGGGGAGCTTGAGGAAGAGTTTAAAGAGATTGAACAGAAGGCGGCGGCTGAAGCCGCTGAAAAAATGAATACGACAATTTTGGATCAGCTTATTGAAAATAATGCTGACATGAAGCTTAAAGAGTCGATCTTGGAAAGCTGTATCTTTGGCGCTGGAGCAGTCAAGGCGGGCACCGTAAAAATTGATACCAGCCAGTCTTATCAGAAGCTTCAAGATCCTGAGACTGGGGAGATGGCATTTGCTTTATCCATCATTGAAAAAGCAACACCTGAAGTTGAATCTGTCAGCATCTTTGATCTGTACCCTGACCCTTATTGTACAAATTTGGCTGACTGCGACGGGCTGTTCAGAAGGCATGTATTAACACGCCGACAGTTCCGCGAGTTGGCGGATCGCCCCCAATTTGATGGCTCAATGATCAAGTACCTGCTCAAAACAAACCGCGCAGGTAACCATGTTGAGGAAGATCACGAAAAGACAAGACGCCGTATAGCGGGAATTAATGATCACTCAGAGTCTAATAGATTTGAAGTATTAGAGTTCTGGGGCACTGTAGACGGCTATGAGTTAAAAGAACACGACATTGAGTTACCAGAGGAAGCGGATTTATCTGATGACTTTAATGCCTGTGTATGGATGTGTGCAGGGAAAATTATCAAGGTAATGCTCAACCCTGTATCGGGGTATAAGTCGCCTTATTTTATTTTCCCTTACGAACGAACACCGCATCAGTTCTGGGGCACAGGTGTACCGAGAATGATGAGAGATTCTCAGGGCACCATGAATGCCGCCACCAGAATTTGGCTAGACAACTTAGCCATGTCGTCGGCACCCATGGTTGAGGTCAATACCGACCTCCTAGCGGCGGGCGAAGACCCTACAGACATTCACCCTTGGCGTGTATTTCTGCGCGAAGGGGGAGACGGCAGTATGCCAATGGTTCGCTGGTATCAGCCTATCGCGAACGCTAACGGTTTAAACCAAATTGTTGAAATCTTTAGACGCTTTGCGGACGAGACAACCAGTCTACCTTCCTATACACACGGGGAGCAGACACAAGGTTTAAACAAGACTGCCACAGGTATGTCTATGTTGATGGGTGCGGCTAATGTTGCACTCAAATCGACCATTAAGAATATCGATGATTTCTTGATGGAACCAATGATCAAAGCCCTTTATCACTGGAACATGGAGTTCAATGCAGATGAGTCGATTAAAGGTGACCTGAAGATCGTTACAAGAGGAAGCACAGCTCTTGTCCAGAAAGAAGTGCAAAGCCAGCGCCTGTTGCAATTCCTCTCGCTGGTTTCAAACCCCACGGATATTGGATTGGTGGATCGAAACAAACTGTTGCGTGATATCGCTCAGTCAATGGATATCGACCCTGACGAAATTGTGAAGTCAGAGGAGCAAATAGCTCTTGAACAACAGCAAGCAATCCAAGCTCAAATGCTCCAAGGAGCAAGCGCAGTCGGTGCTTCGCCTACAGGCGGGGCAGGATTGGGCGCAGGTAATGTCCCTGCTCCAATGCCGATTTAAGGACGCACAACTAAAGCTGGAACAAGCTGACGAAAAAAATTTCAGGTTTGAGCAAGGGCGACTCAATGAGCTTCGCTTCATGCTCGAACTTCACGTCAGTGCGAAAGCACTATTAGACCAACTGAGGGCTCCCAAGCGAACACCCTCCATTGACTAACGGATATCTGTGCACACACAGACCCGAAGGAAAAACACTATGGCTAAAAGAAATGACCCAGAGCGACTAGAAGCAGAAGCGAAAGAGTTGTACGAGCAATTGACTCAGGCTCCAGAAGAGACCCCAGAGGAAGCGCAACCTCAAGAGGAAACCTCTGAAGAGCAAGAAGAAATTCAAGTAGATGCCCCCGAACCTACGGATACGGTTGAGACTCAAGCGGAACAGGAACCAGTTCAGGAAGACAGCGGCGAAGAATCCGAACTGAGGTCAGCTTTAGAAAAAGCTGAGAAAGCGATGAAAGGTGCTCAGGCGAGAATGACTAAAGCTACGCAAGAAGCGGCAGAACTGCGAAAAAATAACGAGCAGATGATGCAGACAATTGCTGAGCTTAAAGGTCAGGTTGCGGAACGCGAAAGCGACACAAGTAAATTGAACCAGCTTAGAGAGGACTACCCTGATCTAGCTGTTCCACTTCTTGATGAGCTGGAGCGAACGCGACAAGAGGTAACAAGCACCAAAGAGCAGTTAAGCCAAGCGGAACAGGCGAAACGAGACGAGCTAGAAGCCCATGCGGCGGCAGTGCACTTTGACCGAATTCGAGCTGAACATTCTGATGTTGATCAGATTATTGAGACAGCGGACTGGATGAACTGGTTAGAAGAGGCAGATGCACAGACGAAGCAGTGGATTCAAACAGGCTCCTCGAATGACGTTAACTCCGTTTTGTATCGGTTTAAAAGCGACATGGGCATGAAACCTCCAACGCCGCAAGAGCGGACTCTAGAGAAGGCAAAGAAGGTTGCAGAACCCAAGATGCCTAAAGCTCGAAAGTCCAACTTAAAAGGCGACAAGAAACAGTGGACTGTCGATGAAATCGTCAAGATGCCCAATCAAATTTTTGAGAAGCATAAAGACGACATTCTTCAAGCAATGAACACTGGATCGATTCGCCGTTAATTTTTTACTCTTGTGAGGTAATTAAAAATGGCATTTCCAACATTCTCCAGCGGGGCTGGAGCTAATCAGGTGAACTTTATACCTGAAGTGTTTTCGAAACTCCTTCAGGCTAAGTTCTATTCAAGCAGTGTACTACCTGCAATCTCTAACACTGACTACGAGGGCGAAATCTCTGGTCAGGGTGACAAGGTGCATGTAAGAACTGTTCCAACCGTAACGATCAATGACTACACAGGTACTGTTGCAAATCAGAACCTGACCACTGATACAGTTACTCTGAATATCGATACCGCGAAGTACTACTCGTTCAAGGTAGACGATGTTCTAGCGGCGCAAGCTGACATCAATATGCTTGAAGAATCCTCTTCTGATGCGGCTGAGCAAATGCGTATCGCTGTTGAAACTGATGTTTTAGCAGGTGTGACCGCAGATGTTGCCGCTGACGGCACGTTCGACGTTGGCGATATTTCTAAAGCCAACATCCTAGAACATATCATGGATCTCTCAACCCAGCTAGACGAGAGAAATATTCCAGAAGAAGGTCGTTTCTTGGTGTTAAACCCTGCGTTTATTTCTTTATTGAAGCAGAGCGAGTTGCGTCAGGCTTACTTGACTGGCGATTCAACCTCTCCGCTACGCAACGGTAAAGTAGGCACGATTGATCGCTTCACTGTGTATCAGTCAAACCTTCTTAACACTGCTGATATTGATGCAAGCGCCGCCGTTGACAACCGCACTCAAGTTCTTGCGGGTCACTCTAAAGGTATCACGTTCGCGAGCCAGTTCACTAACACTGAAACTGTTCGTTTGACTGACACCTTCGGTGATGCAGTTCGCGGTTTGAAAGTCTATGGCTACAAAGTAATTAACCCTGACTGCCTAGTAATGGGTCAGTGGAAGTAATTCCTTAGGACTTAGGGGGGCGAAAGCCCCCCGTTTTTAAGGTGTTGATATGAACACAAAAACCAAGAAAGACGAACTGTACGCTGAGACGCTTGAGACCTATAGCATTAAGCTTGATCGAAGGCGCTCTCTTGCGAGTATGCAAGAGCAATTAGCAATCGTAGAGCAACAGGCAAAAAACCCCGTTAAGGAAGAAAAGGTTAAAGCGCCTAAAAGAGTACGGAACGTGGTTACAGGTCGAGAGTTCAATTATCAAGACGTGTATAAAAATCATCCAAATCTTGAAGTGATCGAGTGGCACGAGGATTAAATTATGGCAACAACTAAAGTAGTAGATGTTCTGGATCGAGCCAGTATTATTCTTCAGGATAATTCAAAGGTTCGATACCAAAATTCAGAGTTGTTGAAGTTTTTCAACGACGCACAAAAAGAAGTAGTTCTGCATCGCCCCGACGCGAACATGAATAACACGGCGGTTGACTGTGTGGCTGGGAGCAAGCAATCCCTGCCTACGGATGGTCTTCGCTTGATCGACGTTGTGCAAAATACGGGTGGTCGGGCGGTAACGCAAATTAGTCGTCAGGTACTTGATGAGACTCTGCCTGACTGGCATACCGCGACAGGATCTACCGTTTTGCATTTTGTTTATGATGCCGCCGATCCTAAAAATTATTATGTCTACCCTCAGGCGACAGCCAACACGGATCTCGACATAATCTACAGTTCAGCGCCCGCTGATATCGCTATTGCTGATTTCGAGACAGATACAACAACGATCACGCTTGATGATATCTACGCGAATTGCATACTGGATTACATATTGTATCGCTTATACCAGAAGGACTCTGAGTATGCGGGCAATCCACAGCGAAGCATGATGCATTACCAGAGCTTTGCCAATGCGTTAGGCATTAAGACGCAGGCTGACTCTGCGACCACTCCCGTACCTGCGGTAGGGGTGTAAGATGAAGTTTAGCGATTACTCCCCCTACATTCGACCCGAGGCACAGGGTTGCCCAGACTATCTAATTGAGCGAGCGGCACGAGACTCTGCAATTGATTTCTGTAAAAAAACGGATGTCTACACAGCGGAGCCTGAATACCTCTTTGTTGCTAAAAACGTCAACGAATATGAGGTATCCATACCCGTAGGGACTGAGCTTAATCGCATCCTTGATGTTTATAACGACAAGTCGGCATTAAAGCCTGTTAGTTACAACGAGCTACTTCAAAGACTTGGCGACGAAACCGAAAGGTCTTCGCCTAAGTATTACGCTCAGCGCGACAACACCCAGTTTTATGTTGCTCCTATTCCTCAAAGCTCTGACAAACTCAGAGTTTTGTACTCGTTAAAGCCCACACAAACCGCCAAAACGATCCCCGACACGATAGGCAAAGAGTACCAAGAGATTATTACTCACGGCGCTCTGTACAGGCTACAAATGATGAGCGGTCAACCGTGGTCGAACCCGAATGCGGCAGGGGTAAATAAGCAGTTATTTGATAGAGAAGTCGGACGAACAGTCCGTCAAGTTAAGTATGGTTTTTCAGGCGGATCTCTGACATGTAAGACCAGAGAATTTATTTAATAAAGTTACGTTAAGTTGTTAATTTAACTAGCATTTTGATATGATATAGGTGAGTAAATGGCGTATTTTCAAACAGTTAATTTAGTTGCTGGCGACACGCTCCCAGAGCTTACGTTTGAGCTAAAAGATAGCAACACAGCCGTTAATGAGAATACCGAGTTGGATCCTGAAGACAGCAGTACTTGGGCACCACTGACCAATTTGTCAGGTGCAACCGCCAAACTTCGGATAAGAGAGCTGGGTTCAACTACGGTTAAGTCTACATTAACGTGTCTGGTGGACGCCGCTAACTCAAAAGCATCGACCAACTTTCCCCAAGGGACGTTGGATGGTGCTGGCACCTACGAGGGCGAGCTCGAGATCACATTCGCTGGCGGCGGTGTACAAACAGTATACGATTTAGTGAAGCTAAAGGTCAGAGGCGACTTTGACTGATGGCTATAAAAAGCAAAATTACTTTCACGCGGATAGCGTCAAGTGTTGACTATCAGAACCTAGTGTTTTCGAAGGTCGCGCTAGACCCCGATTCCTTAAACAGGTATCTAACCGACGCGGTCAGTTTTTTTGAAGAATTAAATATTGTTTTTAGCAAATCCCTTGAGGACACCGCCAGTGTCAGCGAGCGGTTTGTAAACATGGTTGGAAAACCCTTTTCAGACGCAACGTCGGTAGGAGATACAGCGCTTGTTGAGTTTACATCGGTACAGACAGACTCAATATCTATATCAGACGCCATCGACCATATCGAGTTAAGTAAAAACCCCACGGACTTAGGAACAGTTACTGACGAAATTTCATTCGACTACACGAAAGGTGTAAGCGATGGAGTTTCGGTTGGCGATTCAGGAATCGTTCGCGGGCAAGGTTACTGTGACCTAAGTTATTTTTCAGAAGACTACGTTGGCTTTGTTCAAGCCTTTTAGGTGACTTAAATGATTAATGAAAATGTAACGGTTCAAGGACAGTTGAAGATTGTTTTAATGGACAAGGACGGCACCGTTAAAGAAACACGAGATGTTAAAAACCTTATTGTGCAGACTGGAACCCACTTCATCGCGAGCAGAATGAGGAGCAACTCAGATAGCCCGATGAGTCATATGGCGATCGGGACATCCTCCACGGCGACCGATGCAAACCAGACAGCGCTTATTTCCCCGCAAGGGGCTCGAGAACCTGTAACCCATTTAAGAAGCGGGTCTACGGTAACTTATTCGGCAACATTTGGGGCAAGCGCAACAACGTCTGGGGCTATTAAGGAGGCGGGCATCCTAGATGCCGCGACCAACGGCACCATGCTTTGTCGCACGGTTTTCCCTGTGGTCAATAAGCAGGATGACGACATCATGCAGGTTCAGTGGTCGATTACTATCAATGCGGCGACTTAAGTCATGAGTACCATAGTCACCCGATCAGGCAAAGGCAGTTCGTTAACCAATAACGAGGTTGATGCGAACTTCACCAACCTTAATGACGACAAGCTTCAGTCTGGCAATACAGCCGCAGAACTCACAGTGACTACGTTAAAGTTTGGCTCTGATGCCAGAACCATGGATGCCTACACAACGTCTGTAGATACGGCGCTTGTTCAGATGGCTACCGCAATCACCAACACGAATACAAGGTATGTAGCTGAACACGCCTTCGAATAGAGGAATATGTAATGACAGTTGAAACCGAAGTAGCCACGCTTACGCAATCCGTTGATGCTTTGACTTCAGCGGTCAACGTAAAGAAGGCTACCCTTGACGCAAGCGTCACGAACGCCTCCAACTCGGCTAGTTCTGCTGAGACGCACAAGAACAACACAAGCACGTTAAAGTCTGAAACCAGCACATTAAAAGATGCGGCTGTAACGGCGGCTAACAGTGCATCCACTGCCGCCGCGAGTGCCTACCAAGACCTTACCGCTATCGCTGAGTCTAAATCAGTAACTGCCACAGACGTATTTGTCTATGACACTAGTAAAGACTCTGACGGTGGTGCATGGCGTAACCGTACTCAAGGCACTTCATGGTACAACGAAGCGTTAAACACTAGTTATCGTGGTGCAACTAAGAAGTTCCCTGCGGTTGCTGTGATTGTTGCACATAACGGTGCAGGAAATGACGGTGGTGTAGATATATATGATGCTACAGACCCTGATTGTCCATTATGGATGAGATTTCAAGGAGATTACAGCTACGGTAGCGGTAAAATGTTGATTGTTGCGGGTAGACCAGACTACGCACAAATCAGAAGCGTAACCATGAAAGACGCTAAACTTTATGTTGGGTCGAGTGATGTTGGGTCAAGTGCTTCTGGTCTTCACGAAATAGATTTTATAAAAGAGCAGTGCTTGTTTAGGAAAAACGGCAACAGTAGCTACAATGTAGTGCTTAATCACCCGAATATAGCCGCTAGAAACGAAAATTTAGGTATTACACCCAGTACAGTTAATAATGTAAACGGTTTGGTCAACCAGTTTATTAACGACATAGCTGTAACAGTTCTCCCCAACGCACCTATAGACCCTGACACTGGATTACCTGTGCCAACCATAGCGGTTGCTACTGATGGTGGCGTAAGTGTTATTAAGGATGATGGGACTGTTTGGGATATGACAAGAGGTGCTAATGAGTCAATATCAGACATCGCATTCAACGGGGATAATAATTTAGTAATAGCCGCAGGTGTTGCATCGGGT
>Ga0105236_1000039_pt1 | contig 16992 bp, 5 predicted proteins | sample Virmet3827_250_FD_89712 | JGI IMG/M metagenome (GOLD analysis project Ga0105236, IMG submission 89712) | Marine viral communities from the Southern Atlantic ocean transect to study dissolved organic matter and carbon cycling - metaG 3827_250 | ecosystem: Environmental > Aquatic > Marine > Oceanic... | reverse complement strand
TAAGAAGAAATAATACCAGTATCTACTGAAAGGCCTTTATTAAAATAGAAGTTACCTCTATCTGTTTGGATGTGTGCCCATGAGGCATTTTCAGAGCCTACAGAAACCCAACCAGTAGGAGTAGTAATCTTCAGTTGACCTGTTGCTCCGCCCTGGGATAGATCCGTATTTGTGTCTGCAATATAAACATTTCCACCCGCTACTGTTAGGTCGCCTGTGGTATTAACATTACCTGTTGAGGACACAGTCATAGCTGTACCATCTACACTATTAGCAAACTCAAAACCGTTACCAGTTAAACCAGTGGTCGCTTTCCAAGTACCTCCATAGTTTCGGAAAGAGCTACCATTTGAACTGTATACATTTGCTAAGGACTCTACGCCGTGTGTACCTATTTTTGCTCGGACGCCACCGGCTGCTAATAACCATAATCTATCGCTGTCACCTTCTACTGCTCTACTTAACCCCGTATCTTGATCCGCACTGAAGGAGATTCCGGGAGCACTTGAACTACCGCTCGGGAAATAAGCATTACCGGCAAAAATAGCATTTGCATTTGTATCAATACTTAATTGATTTGTGCCGTCTTTTTGAATTGCAAACTCGCTTGCACCACTGCCAGCAAAATCTCTATCCAATCGGAAGTAGTGATCCTCGTCTGAATCAGAGTCTTGTCTAGCAGTAATAGAGTTTATAGTATCTGTTACATGCAAATCTAGAGACTGATCCGCTGTGCGTCCTACAAGGAAGGTACCTGTACTCTGCCCTGTAAGTACTCGCAAGTCTCTATTCATGTTCCAGCTATCATCGCTACTGGTATATGTATAGGTAGCGTTTGCACCATCAACGGTTAAGCCAGCTCCATTCGCAGAAGCTGCATCTGCCGCACCACTTGCAACAGTAATATTTAAGTCATCGACAGCGATAGAAGTAGAATTAATAGTAGTAGTTGTACCATCAACTTGTAAATCGCCCGCAATTATAACAGTACCAGTATTATCGCCATGAGTAGCAGGGTCAATAGTAAAGCTTGCAGGACCGCGTAAGTATCCTGTAGTAGTAAGGTTGTTCGCTGTAACATTAGCCGCAGTAAGATTGCGTGATGCATCAAAAACAGTAGTTCCGCCCATTTTAAATGTACCGGCGTTAAGATTAAATGCACTACTTCCAAGCGTTGAGTTTGGAGAGATAGTTAAATGAACATCGTCATTACTATTTCTTACTTGTAAACTATTATTATCTTTGGCATCAAAGACAAAGGAGTTGTCATAGTATTCAAGTCTTGTAGCATTTCCACTCGCTCTGAAAAGCTTTGAGTCGGTGCCTGCTCCTGAAGCTTTGAATACTAGAGATTTTGTATTGTTTAAGTTTATGTTTGCAGAGTGAGTTTTAACACCTGATACTGTTTGAGCACCTGTAGTAGTTAATACTGTACTATCAATAGAAAACTGAGTGCCACTTAAACTAAGACCTGTTCCTTCGGTATATTCAGTATCCGTAAATACCGCATTGGCAGGTACAGAAGTTTTAACATTATCAAACGCCCAGTTAGAACTGATTGCCGCACTTGTACTTCCGTCTACAGGAGTATCATGTATTGTAACTTGAGTATTATCATTCTCCCAAGGTACATTTACAAACATTTGTCCACTATCTAACTCTACAGGATAATTCTTACCTGATTCACTATAACCTATTTTTACTAGTCCTGCAGTGCCGGATGTAGCAGTAGAGTACTCAGTATTGGCAGAGCTTATTGTAATACCACTGTTACTTGTTCTTGTAATTGTGGTTGCACCGCCTCCAGTAAGAACAATAGAAGTATCTGCGCCTGACGCAGTAGAATCCAGTCTAATTGCTGGATCATCGTTGTCTCCATCAGTTTCATCAACAGTGACTGTGAATGTTGTGTCAGTAAATACAGCACTAGCAGGAACGGAAGTTTTAACATTATCAAATGCCCAGTTTGAGCTAATCGCAGCAGTAGTGCTTCCATCTACGGGAGTATCCTGTACTGTGACTTGAGTATTATCATTTACCCAGGGCACATTTACAAACATCTGTCCATTGCTTAATTCTACAGGATAGTTTTTATTGTTCTCAGCATAGCCTATTTTTACAAGCCCAAGAGTGTCGCTTGCAGCTGTAGAGTACTCTGTATTTACAGAAGAGAAGCTTAATTCAGAATCCCCAGAACGAGTTACCGTTACATTAGTTCCGCCTGTAAATGTAATATCATCTGTACTGGTATCGCTACCCGTCAATCTCAGCTTAGTAGTAGCTGAAGGAATGCTTGTAGTATAAGTAGTATTGTTGTCCGGAAGAGTTACTGTGTCGGCACTACCTGTTGCCAAGTTAAGAGATAGAGTAGTTCCAGAAATACTAAGTGGGTTAGTAGATGCCAGAGCTTGCGAACTTGAAGTACCTACTTTATCTGCCAGAGAGTTAGTAACAGTTGTAGAGAAATTAGCATCGTCACCTAAAGCAGCTGCTAATTCATTCAACGTATTTAAAGCACCAGGAGCACTATCTACTAGTCCACTCACTTGAGTATCTACATAGCTTTTTGTCGCGATTGTAGTAGTATCTACGGATATTGTTGCTACTTCTCCAGAAACCCCTACATTCATGCCTGTAGTAAAGTCAAGCGTATCGGCTGCTGCTGCTTCCTGTGTGCTATCTTCTTTGATGACAATACCGGCGATTGCATCAATAGTAGAAGTATTATCAATCGATACACCACTCATTGATACACCAGAGATAGTTAAGTCAGAACCGTCCCATAGAATATATTTAGCATTATCACCAAATACGAATTTACCTGCATTTAAGTCAATAAACGCACCGTTCTCGTCACCACTTGGAGCAGCATTTGCATCAGGTATAGGATCAGTAACACTACTCTTCATAGTACCTGCAGTAATATTACCCATATTTGCGCTAACTGCTGAAAGCTGGTTTACATTAATTTTATTCGCATCTACCGCATTACTAGAAATTTTATCTGTAGTAATTGCATTTGCCGCGATAACACCTGCGGTTACAGCACTAGCATCAATAAGAGTTGCAACAACAGAAGTTGCAGCTACACTAGTTGCAACAACAGAGTTTGCTGCTAACTGATCTGCTTGAATTGCATTTGCGGCAACTTTATCTACTGTAATTGCATTTGCTTTAATTACATCAGACTTAATACTGTTTGCAGAGAGTAAATTCGTAACAACAGAAGTTGCTTCTACGTGTTTCGTAGTAATAGTATTAGCTGCTAACTTATCTGTAGTAATAGCATTTGCAGCTAAGGTATTTGTTTTAACAGAGTTTGCAGTAATAAGATCCGATACAACGGAGCTAGCTTCAATGTGTTTTGCAGTAATACTGTTTGCAGACAGCTTATCTGTAGTAATTGCATTTGCTGCCAAAGTATCTGTTTTAATGCTGTTTGCAGTAATGAGGTCTGATACAACAGAGCTAGCTTCAATATGTTTAGTAGTAATAGTATTTGCTGCGAGCTTATCTGTATTAATAGCATTTGCAGCTATCTTATCAGTAGCGATACTACCGGATACTAATAGGTCACCATCTATAACCTCGGTACGTTGAGACCAACTAGATCCATTATAAATAAATACAGTTTGTGACGTAGGACTAGCCTCTGAGCCTGTATAGAAGTATGCTTGATCTCCTGCAACAGGATCGCCCGGTTTATCTGTCCAACTAGCATCCCATGCCTCATCGGCAGTAGTATTATTTGTAGGTGCGGAACTTACAGGAACATTCCAAGTACCTGGACCTCTATCACCTGTTGCACCTACTTTTGTACCTGTGAATGTGTGATTATCAGAAGTTTCTCTTAGATAACCCTGTAAATATGTCTCTGTAATTTCTACAGTTATAACTTCAGGCATACCGCTAAGAGCGCTAGGCGGTGTATAAGTATAGTTTGCCGCCGTTTCTCCAGAGATAGTGGTTCCATTCTTTTTCCAAGCATATACAAGACTAGAATTATCAGCAACTCTATTAAAGTAGTTTGCAGTTAGAGTAGCGGTTGAAGGAGTTCCTGACTCAAGAGCTGTACCGTCTTTATTATATGTAAATGTATCTGTTGTTGGCACAATTCTTACATAAGGCTCTCTTGTAGCTCTGGCATTTACTTCTACACCCTGTCCTGAACTGTATCCCGAATCCGAGGTATTTGGAAAGAACGGAGAAAATATTGTACGTTTTTTAGAACCAGAAATATTAAATGCTTTTACACTTACACCATGTCTAATCCAAAAATATCTAGTAGTTGATGCATGGCCTGCTTGACCTGAACCATCTCTAGCATCTATTAAAGCCTGTAACTCTGTTGTGGTTGCTACTAAGTGTCGAGGCTCCGCAGTACCTGTAGTACCGCCACCTACATCATTTGCTACAAATATCTCTCCTACTGTATTAGTTTGTGCTCCGATATCTGTAAAATCAGTGTCTCCAACGTTTTTAATAGTGTATGTTTCTCCGGGAACAAAACTACCTGTTGTTACTACAGAGTCAAAATCATTAACATAACTTTGATAAACTTCTGTAACATGACTACTTGGATCATAGTCTGAGGCACCATTCCATTTTAGAAAGAATTTACCATATCGTTCGTTTCTTTCGGTGCCTAGGCCTACTGGTCGGAGTGCTTTAGGGTTTCCTGCATTTGAAGTAGAGCCTGGATCTACTTCGTCTCTTTGATCAGGTTCGGTTACTTTATATATTTCATCTGAATGCTCTTCTGCGGTAACGACAGTATTGCCATCCCTTTTAAAGGTTAGGGAGGTGATTCGGAAATCTTTAGATACAAATTTAAACGGTTCATAAGTTATTTCAACTATGCTTCCAGAGGTTAATAACTGACCCTTCGGACCCATAGTAAATTGAATAGTTAGCCCGTATCTAGACTTTCTAAGCATTTGCTCCACTTGTATACGAGCATTAAAATAGTTTGTAACTCCTGGTAGTTTTGAACTACCTTTTTTAGGTAATCCTTTATCTTGTTTTAAGTAGTTAGAGTCAAAGAAAGAAACAGTTCTTCCCTCGTAGTTGGAATTAGGGTCTTGAATAGTACAAGACATATAGTTTTTACTACCTTTCAAACCTCCATCATTGAGTTTTATGCCCCCAATAATGTCTACTTCCGATATTTTTTCTAGCTCATCTACTGCTGTTTTTGCGCCTGCTATATTGAGGCTATACTTTCCTGAAGAGTAAGTTAAGATACCATTAAACTGTTGGGCCATTTCTATAACATTATCAAATAAAGGTTGGGAGGTATTAACAACCTGATTCATTTGATGGCGAGTACAGTTTCTTTGTGCATTACTATTCCACCCTAAATATTTCCAATATCTTATTTCGGAAGCATCATAGAGTGAATAACCACTTTTAACAAAACTAGAAGTAGTTGGATCCCAGTTTTTAATTATAGGATTACCCGTACCAGTTGCATAGGTTCGGTCTAGGGATGCTCTGTGTACACTATTTTCACCATTATGAGTAGTCTGCTGGTATCCTACTCTACCCAAACGCACGCTACTAACTTCGTCATTGCTAGTATATCCCGGATTTGCAAAGTTCCAATTATAGTCATTGCTTCCATGATATGCTTTCCCAGCATACCAGTATACACCTGTTGTAGATTCATACCCCATGCCCGCACGAGTAGCCAACTGGCCTATGTTATCTTTAAACGTTATTACAGTATAACTTGCGCTATTTTTGTCAAAGGGCTGAACTGGGTCAGAGATAGACTTTACTGTGCCCATCCATTGTATATCACCCGCAGCTGTTGCATCCATTGGATACTGCCATTTTTGTCCTACAGCTATCGCCTGTCCTCCTGCGGAACCGCTGGAAACAACAACACTAATATCTGAGCGGGTATCACACGCTCGTGCCGCGGCTAAAAAGCTTTCTAAGTTTATATCGTCGTCCTTACTTAGACCTTTACCATACCTTGGACTAGACATATAGTCTAGTAGTTGGAGTGCTGGATTTGTTGAGACCCGTAAATCTGAAGGAGTATCAACGGTATATGTAGATCCTGTTGTAGGAATATAATTACTATCCCAAGGCTCATCTACTAAAGCTACTTTTGTTGCTGCTATATACTTTATTATTCGTCTTGTTTGTGTATGGGTACCTCCACCTTCAACTATACGCTTACCTCCAGGCCAATCCCCATTAATATCTTGTGTCCTCGTAGTATTAACAGTTATTAAATGGTCTACTAATGCATCATCTTCTGAAGGCGCTCCTGAAAGTAGTGTTATTGTATTTAAACTTCTTATTTTATCAAAAGCAAACTTATTAGTATTTTCAAGATAACCAAGAGTTTGGTCATAAGGTAAACGTGCATTTCTACGTACTTTAAATGTATCGGCCCAAAACTTTTGTTCATTATTCACTGCATGAGTCTTAGTCCAGTCTATGCTAGTATAGGTCGTACTAAGTCCATAGTCTCCATTACCATCCTTTCTACAAAGTATCTGAACCTCAGTATCCTCTAAAGATAAAGCGTCTCGGTCAGCCTCAGTCATGTAGTCTCTGCCATCATTTTCATGACCTTTTGTATAGTATGCGTAATAAGCTTGGCTGGTTGGAGTAAATTTAGCTACACCTTTGTAATGAACTACATTGTTATAGGTGTAAGAAGCAGGGGCAGTACCCGAACCACTTGCAACAGTAATATTACCTACTTTAAGATTCCAAGATGCTGAAGTGCCTTGATATGCTTGTTGTTCAAAAAAGCGATCCGAGGACTGATTGTATTGCGCCCCAAGATTTGCTACTTGAACTGTTAATGCACCACTTGTTTCCGAAAGATGTATAGGCTGAAGCTCACACTCTGCTGCGGCTCCAACATTTCCTGAATGTAACTGTACTGTTCCATTTTTAAAGTATGCAAAATTTGTGCCGTCTGTCATGTAAAAAGTAGTAACACCCGCAAGATTTGGAGTAGTCTCCCATCTATAACGCATTACATTTTTCTTAAAATGCTCGTCAAATTCTAAAAACCTATCTATAATTATAGTATTATTGACAAGTAGAGTATCGGTACTTGTATTTGCCTGTCCCAATTCAGTAGGTAAAGCATATAGACTAACCGTCTGTCCCAAAAAGAAGTTGGTGTGGTGGGATGTGTCTTCTGCTACTATATTTCCTTGACTATCTTCCTTAGTACGTCTAGTACTATAACTATAATCATAGTTATGGCATTCTATCTGCTTCCCTTTTACAATATACTCCATTCCAGGAATACTACTCTCACCTGTAGGAATTGTGTGTTTTACAGCAGCATAAGCAGTATCCAAAAGTCTATGACTAGAACCCCAATACTCAAAGGCTCCCAAATAATAATCACTACCTATTTTAAACCCGCCACCGTTTGCAGAGTTTTCAGCCGATTGTGCCAATAGTTTTTTACTTGCAGATTGGTTGGCACCACCCATTTTAAAATCGCATTCAATATTTATAGCACTTGACTTAAATATAAAAGCTTCTTCATCAAGAATACCCGTAGCGTTAACACTATTACCGTCTTGGGCAGTTGAGTCTGCCTGCCAACCTGTAGGATAAGTTATGGTTTCATATTGTTGTTTAATCTCTGTGCCTAATCGATAAGCCCTTAAGAACTCATGACGAGTTGCAGGTATAGGCACATCCTTATCTGCAAACTCATCTCCTGTAGAAGGTTCCAAAACATCGCCTCTAGTTTTTAAACCTACGCAGATAATATCTGGCGGTTGATCCGCATCATACTGTGTACCAGAAGGGTTGCGTATTTGATAATCAGAATTATCAATACATAAAACAGGTTTCTCATCTACTAAAACATCTAAAACACCGCCTATTTTTCCTTCACATAATACTTCTGCTTTAAATATTTCTGAAGAATTATCGTAAGCTGTATCTACAAAAACAGTGATTGGTTTGACTTTACGAACACCATATACTACAGGAATAGATTTTGCATTAGTATGAAAATCAAGAACTGTCGTATTTTCTCTAATAGTTTCAGTTTCTCTAAGACGCTTACCGCCAAACCAGCCACCATTAATATCTACTTGCTTATATCCTTTCTCTATTGTTTGGTATTTTACTGCAATATTAAAAGCAGAGTTCGCATGAAGAAATCCATAGTCTGCGGCATATTCTGGTCTACCAATAACTAAGGCATCGGAAATATTTTCCCCTCCGAGAGCTCTATGCGTTGAGTCATCTGTAAGTCTACCCGTTACTTGTAGAAAATCTCCCCAATGACTTGTAAGTGTCCAGGTTAGTTTAGAGGTGGACAGACCTTCATCGATAGCACCATTTGTTACAATACCTTTAAAAAGTAAAAACGGCTCACCGATTATTTGTCTAGTGTCTGGATTTATAAGAGCTCTGAATATACTAACTTCTCTGTTTAAATAATTTACATATCCTTGATCTTTTTCGGTAAGTAAGGAAGTAACAGATTCTGTATCAATTTCAAATTGTGTAAATCTTTCTTGAAGACCATCAGTAGTGTATGCACCCATTATTACATCGGCAATAAATGTAATACCCAAACCATCATCTACAAATCCAGTAATTGTTAAAGCTCTATAAGTCGGGGTAGAATTACCACCTACATTTACTTGTTTTATTCTAACTATGTCTCCAACTACGAATCCTGCATCTACAAAATCAATCGCCTCATAAATATAGGTACCTGTCCCACTTTCTGTAGTAATTGTCCCTACAGTGCCAGTAGTATAACCATTCTGAAATGTTAATTTAGCTGTAAACGCATCTAGTTTCGCACCTAAGTATGAGCCATCTAACTCTAATTTAAGATTTGAAGCTCTAGCCTTGATACTTTCGTTAGTACTACCAACTAGAGTAAGTCTATGAGGTTTGTATACTTGACTATCATAAGTTACCTCATATCCATTATCTGTTAGGTAAACATAGTCACTCGCTGATCTTTGTCGAGTTTGATAGTTCTGGTTGGCAGTTTCATTTGCTCGCTCAAACTTTACAAGATTTGCAATTATATGCGGATCTCCGTCTCGCAAAGCATTAACTAGCGTAGTTTGGTGAGTACTATTATTACTGAGGGTACGTATTGCCATTTATTTTTGGGCCTCTTCTAAACTAAGAGAAAAACTATATAGATTTTCTGTATTTAAGCTGTATGACTGAGTATCTCGTTTTTGAACTACTCGGAACATAGGATTATTAAAATTGATAACTGCGTTAGTAGCAACAACTTTTCTAAGTGAGGGTATAAAGTGTATGCGGAACTCTCTAGAACTACCACCGTCTGCAGGTGCTGTTGTGCCTTCAAGATAGGCACTAGGAGTTTCTACTTTTGTTATTTGATATACTTTAGTATGCAAAGCATCAGCAACTGTAAAAACATCACCTGGTTTGGGGGCGCCATCACTTGCTCGAGTAAAATCGGCATTAACATCAATCATCATGTTAGTTGTTCCCACCGCACAGGTAATCTTTGATTTAAAGTCATCGTTATTAGTATCAGCAACATAGGCTGCAAAAGCCGTATCTCTTGGTGCCTTATATTGGGGCAAGGAAACAAAGAAAGGTTTCATAGAACCTCTCTTATCTAGCAAAAATGTATAGACAGGCTCAAACTCTTCGCGAGTCATAGGGTTATATGATATATCAATATTCCATTTATGATCATCACCTAACATTCTGCTGAACATTTTTCCAGAGTTAGTTCTTTGATTAATAACCTTATTCTCAGAAGAAAGTTTTACGCTTTTATATCCGAGCCCATTTCCACCGCTACCAACTGCTTGGCCGGCGTCTCCTATACCATTATCAGGATTAGGTAAAATATCTGTAAAATTAATACTAGGCATTAGTAATTTATATCCTCAACGTCCTCTAAAAAGAGTTGTCCATTTTCATTTGCGGCTTCTCGAATCATTCCGATAATGCTGCCTCTTTGATCCATTAACATTTCTTCTACCCCTTTGGCATCAACTGCGTTAATATTGAAACTGACATTGGTAGGGGCAGTTTGTGTTATTTCCTCTGTGTCTCCAGCAGGTACGATATCCCCCGCTTCTTTTGGCATAAAGAGTTCAGGTCCTTGCTCTCCTACCAGGAAGCCTGTTGGACCCCCTTCCGCTCTATGTTTGTAACCTGTGAAAGCTGGTTTAAAGTCACTCATACCTGAACCTTGACCTCTTCCACCTCTCATATATACTGTCTCACCGAAGGCATTGTTACCTTTTGCTAAGTCAACTTTTGATTCTCTCTTACCAGAAGAAACATTAGAAGGCATACTTGCTGACGGAGCAGCTGCAGAGCCTCCATTGTACTTAGTAGAAGCAATAATAGCTAACTGAGCAGCACCCATAATACCCGTAGCTACCGCCATAGGTATATTTTTATCCGACATATAGTTCATAATACCATCAGCGGTATTAATGATTACAGAAGCCATTTTCATTAACTTCTGACGTTTAAATGCTTTTTTCTCTTCTGCTTCTTTCTTCTTCTGTAATGCTTTTAGCTTGGCTACACTTTCTGCAGATTTACCATCTCGTTTCTTCTCTGCCGCAATCTCTGCATCTATGTTTGCTATTTTTGCTTTAGAGGCTCCTGCCATCATACTGCTTGCGGCACTTACCATACCGCCCAACATTTCAGCAGTACTTGCTGATTCTGTTATTGCATCACTAAATGCTAGTGCACCATCTAGTACTTGAGATATGCCCTCCCCTTCTGGACCAAGCTGTGCCATGTCAGTAGCGGTAGCAGCAATCATACCTCTTAGTTGTGAAAGACTACCTGTAGCTGCTGCTATTCCAGTTCCGTTGGATGTTGGATCTTCTGCGTTTATCTCTGTGCCTGCTTCTCCGGCTACAGCAGTACCAATATTAGCTGATCCCTCTTGTACGACTGCATTTGCATCAGCTATTGCATCTGTGCCTTCTGATGAAGCACCTGTAGAAACTGTCTTTGAAACTGATACAGATCCTCCTCCAGTACTTACTTCTGCACCGAGTTTATCTGCGATTGCTTTCAGTAGCGCATTTGTATCTGCACTACCTTGTTTAATACTTTCTGCTACAATCTTTTCGCCTTCAGTTACTGCTCCAGTTCCTATCTTGCCGATATCTTGAGCCTCTGCACTTCCTGCTCCTCTAATGCTAGCCATAAATCCTGCCATGCCACCTGCTCTTCCTGCTTTTTCTGCGGCATTTGCACGCTCTGCACCAATAGTTTCTAGCGCAAGAGTTTTTTCCATTTGTGCTGTCTTAATCTTCATTGCATTTGCTTGCTTTGTAAGATTAAGTGATTGTTGTGCGGCATTTAAAGCAGCTGCTTCGTTAGCATCTATACCGCCACCTGAAGCTGCCATCTCTGCTTTTAGTAGATCAAACTTAGCCTGCATCAAAGCCTCTTCAGCTTTAATTGTTGCAACCTTTAAGTTGTACTCCATTTGAGCTATCTGCTCTCTACGCTGTCTGCTCTCTTCTGCATTCTTCTCTGCTTGCACTAAACTCTTAGGCTGTCCGTCGGCTCCTGTATTACGAAGAGTAGCTAACTTATCTGTTATATCTGACTGTTTTGATATTTCTCCAAAGATACCTTGTTGAAGTCCAAGAATAGCTTTTGCATGTTCCATTCTTTTTTGATCGATTTGCTCTAGCTCTACGGTTCTTAATCTTTGAACATCTAAAGTTGCTGATTCTTCGTTTAGAATAAGTAGCTGTTCTTTTTTCGTTAATAGAGCATTACGAATTGCTTGCTCATATACACTATTATTGCCGTTGAGACTGTTTATAACAGCATCTAGATCTCCAGTAGGTATTTGCTCTTCTCCGGCATCCTTTCTTTTTGCATTGATTACATCAATCTCTGCTCTAAGTACCGCCATGCGAGCTTTTGTAACTGCCTTTTCAATATTTGCGGATGCAACTTTAGCATTATATTCTTGCTGTATTATTGCTATTCGACGAGCTCTAGAGTCTTTGTCGAGCTTTATAGATGCTTTTTGAGAAGCTGTCAACCCGCTAGCTTGTCCTGAAGCTCTATTCGCGGCTCGCATCTCCAATTTAGCAATACTTTCAGTAACTTTCTGAAACTTTTTAGCTTCTGAAATTTGCTTTTTAAGATTGTCAAGAACGGCTTTTTCTGCTTTAGCGTTTTCTTGAGCAGCAGCCAATGCTGTCTTTTTAAGCTGTACTTGAGCCTCTAGTTCGTCGGTCTTCTCTGCTTCCAGTCTTGTATTTTGTGCAGTTAAGACTGCATTTTGATTTTGTAAGTTCTTTAATTGTTTTGCTTCGTCTACTGATAGTTTCCGCCCGAGTTTTTCGGCATCTAATCCTGAAATAATTGTATTATTGAATCTAATTTGATTACTGTTCAAGTCCTTTTGTGCTTGTTTGTGAGCATTGTGAGCATTTATCTGTGCCAGTGCAGACGCCTGGGTATTTGCAGCAAGTGCTTTTTGAAGCTGAGTTTCTTCTTTTGCCAGTTCTAAAAGATGTTTTTTATTGACTTGCCTTTCTTGCTCAAGAGCAAACAGATCCTGGGCTGCTTTTAGTTGCGGAAGCATAGCTTCGGCAATAGCATCTTGTTGTTCTTTACCTGCTTCTTGTTCGGCTTTTAGTGCAGCAATTTTCTCGGCAATTCTCTTTTTTGCACCTCCAACTCCTCGTCCGCGCAACGCTTCCGATCTATCTTGTAAATCCTTTATTTTCTTTTGTGAGTCTTTGTTTGCTTTTTCTATAGCTTTTAACTCACGATGCTCTTTTGAAACATCAAATATTCTAGCTTGGTCTGCATTTAAGCGTTCTGCTAAAATTGCACCAAGATTACCTTCTTCTTTAATTGAAGGAATGATTTCAACAGTTACACCGTCTGCACCCACAGTGAATAGTTCATTATTTAAATTCTTCAATGACCCTAAGACTTCATCTACGCTTGTTTTTATTCTACTAGCATTTATAAAGTCTGAAATAGCTTCCTGACCTGCTTTTGCAGTTTCAGCAATACTTCTCATAGTATTTGCTACATTAAGTTGTGAGTTTACAAATTGGTCTACAGCGATTTTTGCCTTTTTAGTATTACCACTATATTTTAGTTTTGCAACTCCTGCAACAGTTGTAGCTCCAAGCTCTTCTTGCATGGCATTCTTTAAGATGGAGCTTTTTCCAATAAAGTCATCTAACGCATCTACTTGATCGTCAATAGTATTACCGTTTCTTTTACCGGCTGCATCTAACTCGTTATACTTTGCCACAAAAGTAGATAGTGTATTAGATAAAGCAGTGTATGCTCCGCTCATTCCAATTATCTTACCTGCTTGACCTTGAAAAGCTGCATCAACTTCCGTTAAATTACCTGCAAGCTCTTTTTGAACCTCTGCCAATGCTTTTGATTTTTCCTCATACTGTTTTTGTGCATCCGACTTAAACAAGTTGATAAGAAATTTAACGCCGTCTGCTAACATTTGGAATACCATGAGAGCCATACCAACCCATCCCATCATTCTCATTACTGCTGCACCTGCGGTCTTAGCTGCCATGCTTAGACCTTGTAGAGCAATACTCGCCATCTGAGTGGCTCGAGTATATCCTTTTGTTGTGGCTGAAGTTTGTACAAGAGCCGCCATCTGGAATTTTAACATACGTCTTGTATTTTTAAGTGCTACACCAAACTTACCTTCTTGAATTGCCGCCATAGCTTTAGACTGTGCAAAACCCGCAGCTGACTTTCTGCCTAGTATTTGAGATTTGTGAAGTCTTTTAATAATGTTATTGGATATTTTTATTCTTTGGTTATATTCTTCTTGGCTAATTCCTTGTAGTTTTACTTCTTGCCCAGAAGTCTTGCTTACTTTTGCTAAAACTTTCTCTTGATTTTTTCTTTTGTTAAGTAGCCCTAAGTTTACTTTTTGAGAACGAGCTTGACCGTCTAAAGCTTCTCTATATTCTCTGCTTGAGACACTACCATCTTCCATCGACTTAACAACATTATCAAGAGTTTTAGAGGAACGATTCATTCCTGTTAGCTGATTAAGTCTTTCTTTGTTGCCTGCCTGAGTAGCTTTTGCCAAATCTTTTGTTTTGGTCGCCATTGCGCTGAGACTGCCCAAAATTGTTTGAGATATTGTTGAACCAAATGCAACCAAAACACCTAGTAGTGCCATTGGTTTTTCGGAAAGATAACCGACTAAGCCCGCTAGACCTTTTGCAATGCCACCTATACCACTTTTTGCTAGGTTTTGCAAGGCGGCGGCTAGTTTATCATAGGGATTTACATCAACATCTCCAAGCGCATCAAACTTTGCCTCACCTTCGGTAAGAGTAGCGTTTAAGAATGCTTGACGTTTTTCAAAGTTTGTAAGCTCGCTTGCAGTTTTACCTATACTATCTGCATAGGTTTTTGAGGCTTCGTCGAGCCGAACCATGATACCCAATTCATCTAAAAGTTCTGGTTCTAGTTTTGTAACACCTCGAGTGAGGCGGTTGATAGAATCTTGTACATCTCGTCCAAGTGCGGTTGCAGCTTTCTTAGCAACTTGACCAAAACGTTCAATTTGGCTAGGATCAATACCTGCGCTGGTAATAAGAGCTACAGAACGCATTGCCTCTTCTAGGCTGATTGCGTTCCCTGTAGCTTCTACTAGTCCTTTTGAAAGGGAGTGCATAGCTACACCAGTAGCTTGGCCCATAGCTAGAAGTCCTGACTCTAGTTGGGTTGCACGTGCGGCTCTGGAAAGGGCTCCGAAGCCTGCTGTCAATGCGAATATATTAGCGGCGAGACCGGCATAAGCAGCTACCAGACCATTACTTCCTCCAAGATTTTGTTGCATCTTGGAGAAAGCTTTAGTACTGTTAGAAGTGGCTCCTGCCACACCTTTCTGTTTACGGTTATAGCTATCTGCAGCAGCTCCAGCTTTTTTAGTACTTGCTGCTGCTTTTTCTGCATCCTGACTAATCTGCTTTAACTTGCCATCTTCCGTAACCTTAAACGTAAGAGTAACTGTATTATTTGCCACTATCGCTTTCTCTTTAGCTTCTCCCTTTCTCGTTTTATCGCTTCATGAGATTGTTTGACAGCTCTTGACTCAAGATAAGTCATAATATCTAGAAATAGTTCTACATTTTCTATATCATATATTTCTATAAAGTGCTTGAGATTTGTATAGTCCTTTCCTACAAATCCTATATCGGGATATATCCTATCCCCTAACATATTAAAAGTATTCATAGCGTATATTGCTATATCTGGAAAATCTGCTATATCTGGAGGTATCTGTTCCGGATCTGGCTCTCTTCCTAGTTGTTCGCACATCGAGAGATATTTATCTCTCGTCATTTTTGCATCGCTATTATTAAAGTACTTTTCCAGCCTTTGCAGGAGCTGTTCCTGTTGTTCCTGTACGAAAGTTATCAAGATCAAAGACTACCTCATTGAGCCATGTATCAAACTCTGTAGAAGAGCTAACTAATGTTTCTGCATTCTCTACGCTATACTCTAGTTCTTCTTTAGGGTCTTTTTCGCCCATATCAATTAGTAGTAAAGTTTCTAGATGTTCTAGACTTAACCCTTTCCACCCTTTTACTACTGCTTTTGTAAATTCAGTAATGAACTTTTCTTCGTCTAAAGATTCCATTACTTGTCTTGTTTTTCGGTCAAACTTCTGACCAGTACATTTCTTTCTTAAACTTGTTAATTCTTTTCTTGAAAGATTTGCTACTTGTATCTCAAATCCTGGTAATCCAGGAAAATCAATCCAAACCGACTTAGTGTCGATCATTAACTTCTTAAGTTCCATTGTAACTCCTAACGTTATTTGTTATATGTAATAGTTGTGGTTAGTGCCTGATTGCTAGTATTTCTCCAGTCATAGCTTTGTAAAAATACGTCACTGACTGTAGTTCTATTTGTAAACGAACAAGTTGGCATATTAAAATCCAAACCATAAAAAGTACTGCCTATTACTTCACCTACTTTTACTCTCAATGGAGTGGACGTATCAAACGTTTGTAACTGAGCACTGTTAGTGTCGCATATGTATCTGGTAATACTTCCAGCCAAAGATTTCTTTGAAACTACATAGTTTTGTGGAAACATTGCATTAGAGGCTTCTGTAACAGTTATTCCTGCATCTACTGTCATATTCTGTAACCATTTTACTGTGTTCTGTAGTTCTACTTTTAATGCGACTACCTCAGTAGAGATATCCGTATTACCTGTGCCCAATGTCAACGTAACCTGTCCTGTTCGTAGGTGCTGAAGGTTAGCATTAACCTGTACAGCAGTACCCGGAAAGGAGTAAGAGCTTGCGACTCCTACTTTTGAGAGCTTAGATGCTGTCCCAGTGACTTTAAGGCTCAGGGGTTTGGATCGCTCAATCCCATACGTCCCATTTGCAATAACGCACTTTTCCAATTTAAAAACATCTTGCTCAGTTGAAATATATAAATCAAATGACGCACAGTCTAACAAACGATCATGAACTATTTTTGTTGAACTTTGTGCGAAATTATCTTTACTAAAAAATACCTCAAACGTAAAGTTTGCAGGATTTCCTTTTTTGATATTAGACCTATCAAAAAAGTTATTCTGGTCATGTAATGTTCTGACAGAATTCGTTTTATCTGTAAACGTTTGGCTAAACGTAATTTCAGGCCCTACCTCTAGTGTATACCTGTACCCGCCGTGTACCAAATATACTTTGGCTTGCTGTTTTATATTATATTTAGCCATAAATCTCCAGATAATAAAAAGGGGTCCGAAAAAGACCCCTTCTTAACTTTTTCTATTTCATATTATAGTCTAAGAGACCACAAATGTCAAGAAATATTTTTTGCTATGTTACCCACCAACGTAAGTAACTACTACCTCATCAGTACCGCCGATATCTGTTGGTAGAGCGTGGAAATTAACTTCAACACCTACAACATCTTCAACATTGTGAGACGGAACCTCTAAGTGACACTGATC
>Ga0105236_1000037_pt1 | contig 17924 bp, 12 predicted proteins | sample Virmet3827_250_FD_89712 | JGI IMG/M metagenome (GOLD analysis project Ga0105236, IMG submission 89712) | Marine viral communities from the Southern Atlantic ocean transect to study dissolved organic matter and carbon cycling - metaG 3827_250 | ecosystem: Environmental > Aquatic > Marine >... | reverse complement strand
GGCGGTCTGGCGCTGTTCATCTCGCAAAGCGGCGAAACCGCCGACACGCTGGCGGCGCTGCGGCACTGCAAGGAGAACGGCCAGACCATCGCGGTGATCGTCAACGTACCCACCAGTTCGATGGCGCGCGAGGCGGACCTGCTGCTGCCGACGCACGCCGGGCCCGAAATCGGCGTTGCCTCGACCAAGGCCTTCAGCTGCCAGCTGGCCGTGCTTGCCGCCCTGGCGGCGCATATGGCGGTCACCAAGGGGCTGATGAGCCGCGAGGAAGAGCAGGAGGTGGTCGGCCACCTGCTCGAAGCCCCGGCCGCGCTAAACGCCGCGCTCGATCACGATGATGATATCGCCAGCATGGCGCACCTGATCGCGCCAGCCCGCGACGTGCTCTATCTGGGGCGCGGACCCGACTATGCACTTGCTTTGGAAGGTGCGCTGAAGCTCAAGGAAATCAGCTATATCCATGCCGAAGGCTATGCCAGTGGCGAGATGAAGCACGGGCCGATCGCGCTGATCGACGACAAGGTGCCGGTAATCGTTCTGGCACCGTCCGGACCCCTGTTCGAAAAGACCGTTTCGAACATGGAAGAAGTGCGCGCGCGCGGCGGGCAGGTGGTGCTGATTTCCGACGCCGATGGGCTCGAGCAGGCGGGCGAGGGATGCCTCGCCACGATCGAGATGCCCAAGGTCCATCCGCTGATCGCGCCGCTGGTCTATACCATCCCGGTGCAGCTGCTCGCCTATCACATTGCTTGCGTCAAAGGCACCGATGTCGACCAGCCGCGCAATCTGGCGAAGTCGGTAACCGTCGAATAGATAGAGTCTCAAGCGATAGAGGATACTCTCTTATGAAGGATAAAAAACGCTGCGTCTCTTCATCTCACGTACGTTATGCAGTTAAAAACGACCTTCCGGACGTCGTTCGAGTTCACCGCATCGCTTTCAAGGGGTTCTTCTTGGATCGCATGGGATCCCGGTTTCTTCGGGCTTATTACGAGGCAATTCTTGAATACAACGCGGCGATATTTCTAGTTCATATCGACGAGTCTGATAGGCTCGACGGCTTTGCTGTCGGGTTTCGGGATCCTGAGAAATTCTACGACCACTTCCGACGCCGCCGGTTCCGCTTGTTGCCGATCATCGCGCTATCGCTGCTGCGCCGGCCCACGCTGTTGGGCGAGATCGCACGCAACACGGAGCGCGTAGCCGCGACCGGGAAAGGCGCAGCGAGCGTTGTCGAACTCTCCTCGATCGCCACCAGTCGCTTGGGGACCGGTATCGGATCGCTCCTGCTACAGGCGTTTTGCGATCGGAGTCGGACCGTCGGAGCGCGTGAAGTCACACTGACTACAGATCGCGACGACAATGCCCCGGTCTTGAATTTCTATCTTCGGCACGGTTTTGCGAGGCGCGGAACCGAAGTGCGTGGTGCGCGGGTTCTGCAAGTGATGGGACGAGATCTCGCGATCGACGACTGACGGTCAATCCTGAATGGTTGCCGCGAGCTGACTGCATATTCCTGGAGGAAAAACCGCGGGCTCCACCCACGTCAGAGCCATCCGCTGATCCGTCGTGGCCGGGTCTATCTTCGACCCGAACGGCACGATGAAAATGGCGGCTGCTGTGCGAAGGATGTAGGCCATGTCGCTAAAGAAATTGGCACGTTCGAGATAGGCACGCTCTAGCGCCAGCTTGGCGGGCAGCATCCGCTCGACATAGGATTCTTCCGGTCGCAACGGGTCGATCAGTTCGTCGCCGTAGCTATAGCCAAATACCGCACCTACGCTGGTTAAGCCGGGCGCCACAGAGAGGGTTTCTCGCATCCAGTCGGTATAATGTCCGGCCACGATAACGTCGGATTCCGGACGAGGCCCGACGATCGACATCTCGCCGCGCAGAATGTTGATCAGTTGGGGGAGCTCGTCGATTTTCAACAAGCGGATCAATCGCCCAAGGGGAAATACGCGACTGTCCCCCGGCGCCGTGATCTCGCTTTGTCCCGCCGCTCCTACAGTCATTGTGCGAAACTTGGCCATCCGAAACGTTTCGCCACCTCTCCCGATCCGGGTTGCATGGTAGAAGATGGGGCCCGGAGATGACAGCGCGATTCCTATCGCTGCGATGAGCCACAGGGGTGCCGAAAGGATAAGCGCGGTGCCCGAAAGCACGATGTCGAACAGCCGTTTAGCCATCGCACATTACACTGCGGACCGCCTCGATCACTTCGTCCTGCTCGTCTTCAGACATCGCCATGAAGAGCGGGAGCGACACACAGCGGTCGAAATAGGCGTCCGCCGCCGGAAAGGTATGGCCCTCGCAATAAGACGACCAGAACCGCATTTGATGAAGCGGGCGATAATGAACCGAAGTGCCGATCCCACGCTCGCGCAAGCCCGCGATCAGCTCGTCGCGATCAACCTTTGAGCTGGCCGCAACCTGCACAATATAAAGATGCCAGCTATGCGTATCGTCCGGAGCCGGGTGCGGAGGCAAAATGAGCGGCAGATCGGCCAAGGCGTTGTCGTAACGCGCCGCCAGTGCGGTCCGGCGATCCGCGAAATCCTGATGGCGGGCCAGCTGGACGCTGCCCATCGCCGATGCAATGTCAGTGAGGTTATACTTGTAGCCGGGCGCGACCACATCATACATCCAGTTCGCGCGGGGGTCCGTGAAGCGGTTGAAAACGTCGCGATCGATGCCGTGCAGCCGCATGATGCGTGCCCGGCCGACAAGTTCGGCGTCGCGGGTCACCAGCATTCCGCCCTCGCCAGTCGTCATCGTCTTGTTGGCATAGAAGCTGAACGCAGTAGCGTCGGAGCCGGCCAGTCCGACCGAGTGACCTTGATGGCTTGCCGGCAAGGCGTGAGCCGCATCATCGAGAATCTTAAGTCCATGCCGATCCGCGATTTCGCGCAGTGCAGTCATGTCGCACATGCGTCCGGCGAAATGAACCGGCATAATCAGGCGAGTGCGTTCGGTTATAGCGGCTTCCACAGCCTTCGGGTCGATACACAGCGTTTCTGGGTCGCAATCGACGAACACCGGGGTGGCCCCGACATAGCGCACGACTTCGGCGGTTGCGGTGAAGGTAAGGGTCGGTACGATCACCTCGTCGCCCGATCCTATGCCGAGTGCATCGATCCCGAGATGCAGTGCCGCGGTTGCGCTATTGACTGCAAGCGCATGGACCCCGCCGCCGATGACGGCTGCGAACTGCTCCTCGAACTCCCGGGTTTTGGGGCCGGTCGTGAGCCAGCCGGACTGCAGGCATTCCACGACAGCGGAAATCTCTTCGTCGCCGATCGACGGTCGGAAAAAAGGAACGGGCATTCTTCCCCCAAATGGCAACTCACTGCCCGAACGGGCGCAGGCGCCGCTTAACCGCTATCGCCAAGCGTGACTAGATGCTGCTTCGTATCTCATCGCGTGAGCGACGGCGGAAACGTTCGATAATGCCGATGGTCGCGTCCATGCCTTGGCGAAACGTCAACTTGCGATCGTAGAATGCGCGTGAACGCGCTCCCATTTCGTCCCTCCCCTCGACACCCATATCTGCCAGTGTGCGGATCGCATCCGCCAGGGCCTGCGGATTCTCGGGCTCCACCACTATTCCAGCTTCGCCTTCCGCCACCAAATCCGCAGCATTTCCGTCGACGGCCATCAATATAGGGCGTCCGGCATAGAGATAGGACTGGGTCTTGGATGGCACTGTGATCGCGAACAACGGATCGCGCGCGAGATGAACGAGCAACGCCCCCGCCTGGCGCAGGATGTCCTGTACTTCAGGCAATGGGACGCGCGGAAGGAACCGAACATTGCCGATCTCTTCGTCTGCAACGCGCGCCTTGAGCCGCTCGACATCGACTCCTCCACCCATAAGATAAATACCGATATCGCCGCGCTCCGCTGCGAGCGATTTCGCCGCGTCCAAAACGGAATCGAGACGCTGTGCTGCTCCCATGTTTCCCGCGAACAAGAGCGTAAATGTATGCTTGGGATCGAAGGGGGATGCGGTCGATAGGGTTACGGACTTACTATCGAGCTGCGCCATTTCGTCCGCCCAGTTGTAGATCACGGTGATTTTTTCCGCTGGAACGCCGCGTTCGATGAGCGTGTGACGAAACCCTGGGGAGAGAACGACGATGTGATCGACATTGCGGTACAGTAACTGACAGAACCACTCAACCATCGCGATCAGCCTGCCGTTCTGCATCATCCCGGCAGCCCCGAGCGAATCCGGCCACATATCCTGAATATCCACCACCACCGGCACGCGCCTCAACCACTTGATCGCAATGGCAGTGAGCCCAGCTGTAAGGGACGGGTAGTAGACGTAGATCAATCGAGGTCGGCGGCGGAAGAGCAGGTAGAGGAAGGAGGTAATGGAAAAGCTGAGGTAAGAAAGAATCCGGCGGACGGCACTGCGGTCATGGGAGGGATAGGTCGCAAGACGCACGACCTTCAGGCCTTCATCGGCTCCCCTGGCGATCGGTCGCATCTTGAATCCATCATAGACCCGACCGCCCGGATAGTTGGGAAAGCCTGTGACGACTTCGACATCGTAACCGGCCTCGTCCAGGCCTTTTGCGAAGCGATCACCTTTAAAGGTTGGCTCAGGCGTGTAAAGCTGGGTGAGGTAGACAATGTCGCCGGATGGCTCAGCGTGTTTCACCAGCGATCTTCCTTGTGGACCCAAGCGGTGCCAGCGTCAGCCACCAACCCATGGGCCTGGCCAGCTTCGGTTCCGAACTCAGTGAATGAGACAATTTCGCTCCATGCATCCAGAGTCGCCAAGTGCGCCATATGCCCGTATTTCGCAGATACAAAGGCCGATCGATAGTCGCGACACTCGAAAGGAAACGACGCAGTACGGTCCCTGCCTGAAATTGCCGCGGCGCTTTGCCCTTGCGCCGGATTTGATCGGAATGACCCGAGCAATAGAGTTGTGCAATTGCCAAATCAAAGGCGGCATAATGTGTTGGGCTCCATCTTCTCCAATCTCTTAAGCAGCGCCATAAGCCCATACCATCCTACCGCCGGCGCGGCTTCGTAACCATCCGCGCGATGGCGAATGCGATCAGCGTTAGCACGACCCAGAACCCTTGCCTGGTCAACATCACCTGATTATTCGCAGGGATAAAGGCGATGAACACGAAGAACTGCCCCAGCGCCGTGAGCGCGAGAACATCAACCCCATAAAGGCAGCTTACCCAAAGCCTCGCGAAAATCGCCCCCATCGCCGCCATGAAGAACGGGATGAGGAAGAACGTCATATCAGACGCCAGCCACGGAAAGATCGTGGACCAGAACATACCGGCGGGCCAACCCGTCACCCGCTCGGAGCGGAATGGATAAGTTGTGAGGGTGTTGTCGATGCCGCCCAGATACTGGAAGCGGTAGGACTCAAAGGCTTGAGAGACACCAGCGCCTCTCGAAAACTCGAAGGGAACGCTCATGGAATAGCTGAGTCCGAGATAGCCGTGGCTCGGGTAGGCAAGAACCTGATAAATACCGTAGGCCGCTCTGTCCCCGAATGTCTGCGCGATGAAGGTGTCCGAGACATCTCCAACGATTGCCGATTCAGTAATCCCGAATTCCTCGGCCCGCTGCAACTGGTTGAACGTCATATATGCGAACAGGACGACCCCCAAGCCAAGTAGTACCCCACGGACCCTGCGGCGGACGTTGAACCCTTGGCCCATCAGGCTGCGCTTACCAACGTAGACAGCGCCGCCACAAATGATGAAAAGCATCACATCCCCGATTCCTTTCATCGTGCCGATGAACAGGTAGCTCATTATATAGATAGCGGTAGCAATCCCGACGAACCACCGGGTCGCCCGGGATATGTTGGCCCATGAGGCGACAGCAAGGGGGAGAAAAAGCGCGTAAACGAGACTCGCGAGGATCAGGACTTGAACGAGAGGGCTGACGTAGGCGTCATCGATCTGCGCCTCGTAAACATCGAACTTCGCGCCGTATGCTTCGCCCGGAGACAAGATCGCCTGCACAATCGAGCCAAGGCCAGACGCGCCGAACTCAACGAACTGGTTTAGCCCCCAGATGAGGAAATACGTCGCACCGATGAAAATCAGCTTCTTTTGATTTGGTGTGTCGCCAAAATCGGGCAGGCTTGGTGGGCATCGGTAGGATTTTGGGTTGCCGATCGCCAATCTGTAGCCGCCATAAAAGCCGCCAAATGCGAAGACAAGGAAAGCAATCAGCACCGGGAAGTTTTCGACATCCCGGACGAGATTGCTCATCAGGAAGATGCCAAAGGTCCCCCATAGATAATACTGGCTGTAGCGCATTGGCGCCATCAACAGCGAGGGAAGGCTAGCCGTGGGCTCACCCGCCAATGATCGCGGTTGTTGAGGCGACCAGCGCACACTGGCACCAGGGTATGATCGTATTGCCGTTGGGGCATGTGCGTCGGTCATGCCGGGCGCTCCAGAAATGGGATACTCTTTCCGATTTGCTCTGCGGCTAAACGCAGTACGTTACAAGTGCCACGGTCGCCTGTGTCTTTACCTCAAAATTAGATTGGGGTGTGCAAGTGCTTTCCAAAGTTTGTCTGAGAAATATCGCTCAGGCCGGGTAAAGTGAGTCCAGGATGCGCCGCACCTGTTCGCGGGGACCCTTGCGCGAACGGACAAAGTCCCGGGCCGCCGCGCCCATGGCATTTCGCTCGTCGGCGGGCACGTCGATTGCTGAACTGATCGCAGCGCCAATACCCGCAGCGCCTGCAGCACTGATGGGTAGATAATGCCCCTCGTAGTCCTCGGGAATGCCTGGCAGACCGTACATGATCACCGGCCGGCCCGAGACCATATATTCCATGATTTTGGACGGGAAGCTGTATCGGACAAATTCATCGTCACCGCAACGTGGATTGATCAGGAAATCGGCCTCACCTTGCAGCTCGAGCGCCCGCGATCGGTCTACCTGACCAAAAAAAACAATGCGCGGGTCCGCCTTTGCCGCCGCTGCCACATAATCGGCGCCTTCGCCCGCCCCGCAAATCCACAAAGCAGCATCGGGACATCGCACTTGCCGGAAGCCGTCCACCAACTCTTCGATGCCATATCGGCGGGCCAGTGTACCGGTATACAGAAACGTGTTCCCGCGGTTTTTTTGCGCGACATTTGACGTGCCGGCCTTGCTCAAGGTCGCGATGCCCTCGACCACTACTGCTTTTTCAGGGTCCACGCCAAGGCGCGAGATCATCGCTTCGGTAAGCACGATGAACTTGTCGAAGTAACGGACCAAGTAATAAAACAACTTCCGGTTGAACCCGCCGAAAAACTTCTGCGCCAACCCCATCGCGCCCATATACTCGGGCAAGTCGAGGACAACGATTGCAAGTTGCCGGCGAGAAAATAGGCGGCCGGCCAACACGGCGGCCAGCATAAAGGGTACATGAGCGGAATAGACCAAAATCGTGTCGGCGCTCCTCGCCTGCTTTCCGTACAGCCCGACCAATGATGCCATTATTCGGGCGGGATAGCGAACCAAGGAAGCATTCGCGAAACCGCGGCCGTCGACCGGCACTCCGCTCTCCGAGTCACGGACCCTCGGAAACCAGGGTTTCCGGAATGACGACGGCCATGCACTGACGAACGGCAAATTGACGACGACCGCATCGACATCGTCATGTATCGCCAAGCCTTCGATAAGGTTTTTTTGGAACGCATCTGCGGCGTTCTGGATCACGCCGATCGAATTTCGGGCGATAAAAGAATGCTGCTTGCGCGGGAATATCCCGGCCAGAAAGGCGATCCGGTGCTTCTTGGTCACGAAAAACTCTCGCTAGGACTATCGTTCGCATAATCGGTACGTATCGCTAGGCGCGCGAAAAAGAATACCGGAACAGTTATCATGAAGGAGTATAGCAAAGCATCGACCAGCGGAAGGACCCACGCTCCTATTAGAGGAAGTAATACCCACTTGGCAGAAATCGCAATCGGGACGAAAAATCCCCAAACGGCGATCTGCATTTTGACCTGGCCGGCGGCATTCAAGATCATGTTGAATGGAGCGGTGAGCGCCGTCACCGCGGAAAACCCAACAAGCCCGGCGACGATCTTGTGTTGATCGGGAAAGGAGCGACCAATCCACAAGTTCAGAATAAGGTCAATCGCTATCGTAAGTATTGCACCTACTGCAACCACGGCCACGAGACCTAGACCCGCCATGAGCAAAGCGTTGCGCCATACCCATGAACGATCCCCGCTTGTGATCGCCCCGCCGTATATCGTCCAAAGAGGCATCGCGATCGTCCCAGTGATCAGCATAAGCAATGTCCCGATACGTGCAGGGACGGCATATGAGGTGACGGCGGCTTCGCCCAGTTGCAGCGCAATCAAGATATTGTCGGCGTTCATCGATGCTGCCGTCAAGACGGCCAAGGTGAAGAACTTCCAGCCGAGGCCCATAAGATCGATTGTCGCCCACGCCCTGATGTCCGTGACTTTCGGACGTTTTTCCGGCTCACGCCACATTGTCCACACTGTGGCAGCCAGCATCGTCAGAGGCCCGACGATAACATAAGCGAAAACTACCTTGGGCGCGCCCCAGCCAGTGCGTATTGCAGCGAACGCCGCCCCTACCGAAAGCAAAGCCCCCCCGACCTGCCACACATTCGCTAAAACGATCCGATCTGTCGCATATTGTATACGATAGATGATCGAGCCCGGTATACTAAAGGCAAAAGCGATCAAAGTGACGCTATAGATCGGTGAAAGCGTGTCCGAAAGAAAAACTAAGCAAACCAACCCGATGGAGGATACTGTGAGCGCGACCAAAAGGAGTGCGGCAAAGCTGCTAGCGACATAAAAACGAAACGCACGCATATCGCCTCGTGTATGCGCAGCCGACAGCCTGGTTAAGAGCCCCGACCCAATGCCGAGGTCGGCGAACTGGATAAAGCCTGTCACGGCAATTGCCGTCATCCAGATACCGAAGTCGCCAACGCCCAGATAATCGAGCATCGCCGGCATAACCAGGAAAGGCGCTATCAGCACCGCCACGCGCCCCCCAACACTTCCGACTACAGAGCGAAACAGGAGGTTAGTACGCGTCATGGTGTCTCTTTAACGGCATAGGCAAATTCGCAATTAAAGCCATACTTCGCAAGCAGGCCGCCAAAATGCACTGAATGACAACTGCAGCAGTATAAAGCAGATTCAGGAAATCGGCCTGAAAGAGCCCAACCTAAAAGACAGATTCCATACAATGAGAGACGAACACCTCATGGTTTGGATTTGAAATACCACGTCAACCCAAGTCGTTGGATCTTATTCCGTCCCAACTGTTTGAGAGGCGAGCGGTGCCGAGGATCAGGCTGACCACACGCTCGGAGGTGTTGGTTACGGTGTAGTCGATGGGAACCGGATGGGCGACGCCTGATTTTTCGCGCTCGGCGAACATCCGTGTGACCGCATCGACCCCTTCGAGGATCGTGTCACAGTTGAGCCCCGTCATGATGAGGCACCCGACATCGAGGCCCTCTGGCCGTTCGATCGCGTCGCGCGGGGTGATGGCGGGGAAGCCCATCATCGAGCTTTCTTCGGCGATGGTTCCACTGTCGGATACGGCGCAGAAGCAATGCTTCTGTAGCGCATTGTAGTCGTGGAACCCGAACGGCTTCATAAATTGCACGCGTGTGTCGATCGAGGTCTCCACCAGGGCCTCAAGCCGCTTGCGGGTGCGGGGATGGGTTGAGACGATCACCGGCATATCGTAACGATCGGCCAGAGCGTTAAGCGCTTCGAGCAACTGACGGAGCCGATCGCCGCTGTCGACATTTTCTTCGCGATGCAGTGAGACGATGAAATAGCCGCGGCGATCGAGACCGAGCCGGTCCAGCACGTCCGATGCGTCGATCTGCGCTTGGTAATGCTCGAGCACCTCCCTGATCGGCGAGCCAGTGAGATAGATTCGGCGATGGTGAACTCCCTCTGACAGCAGATGCCGGCGGGCGTGTTCGGTATAGACCAGATTGAAGTCCGAGATATGATCGACGAGCTTGCGATTGGTTTCTTCGGGCACATTGCGGTCGAAACTACGGTTACCGGCCTCCATGTGATAGACAGGGACCTTCATTCGGCGCGCCATTATGGCAGAGATAGCCGAGTTGGTATCGCCGAGCACGAGTACAGCGTCGGGCTGTTCCTCACGGATTACCCGTTCGCTTTCGGTTAGAATCTTGCCCAGTGTTTCACCCAGAGTCCCCCCGCCGGTCCCCAGGAAATGATCCGGCTTTCGAACCCCTAGATCTTCGAAGAACACCTCATTGAGCTCGAAATCGTAATTCTGCCCGGTATGGACAAGCACATGAGTGGTAAACGCATCGAGACGCGCCATGGTGCGCGACAGGCGAATGATCTCGGGCCGGGTGCCGAGAATGGTCATCACTTTCAATTCAGTCATTCTAGGCTCCGAAGACCGGATCGGCATAGGTGTCGGGAGCAGCTGGGTCGAAGACAGCATTGGTCCAGAACAGCGTCAGAAGCGGCGTGTCGCCGACGTTCACGATATGGTGAGTGTGCAGGGTCGGCATGTCAACCGCGGCTGGCGCCTCCCCGCTGACCCTGAATTCGCTGACTGTCTCGCCGAGAACCGGGCGAATTCGGATCATCGCTTCGCCTTGGAGGACTAGGAAGCGCTCGACCTTGTCGAGATGAAAATGCTCTCCCCGCGTGATTCCGGGATGGGTCCAACTCAGGAACGTTTGCCCCCCGCCGCCACCACGGGAGGCTTCAAACAGCGTGCCGCGCTGGTCGCTGTTGAGCTTGAGCATCCGCGGATAACTGCCAGGATACAGCGCGCTCCGGTAACTATTGAACAGCGCTAGTGTGAAGGGATCGCTCAAATCGGCGAACAGGTTCATGCTGTAGCTCTCGTGCAACCAACGCAGTCGCTCGAACAGTTCCGCAACCGAAATGGCCTTTCCTGCTGGCGCTAATTTGCCGGTGGCCCCGCTTTTGCCCGCATCGATCGCAATTTGCGCCGCTTCTCCCGAATGAAGAAGTCGAACTTCCGCCTTTTGATTAATCTCGGGCTCTTCACCGTCGATAATGCGCTTGATGAAGGTCGCGGTCACATTATTATAGTCCGGCCGCGCGCCCTCACCGAAAATATGAGGCAAGATAAGATCCGTGTGGCTTAGTCCGGATGCGGCGATTATTTCGCCGGCGATGCGTTTGCTGTTGCCATAGACACTGTCTTGAGCCGCGTGAGTTGAATTGGCGTAGACGATATGGGGGGTTGCGTCGGCAGCGGCACAGGCGGCGATCAGGCGGCGGGCAATGTCTGGATTGCCGGTTCTGATATCGGCATCGCTGGCGCGGTTGACCCCCGCAAAATGCAGGACGAGTTCGGAATTGCGGACCGCCGCCTCCAGAGTTGCATCGTCGTCGAAGTCCGCGTGCCCGAGCAAAACGAGGTCGTGGGGCTCGGGCAAGCCGCGGAACCGCGCCGCACAATTTTCCGCATGAAGTCGAACGGCAGCGTGATGCCCGATCAGTCCGTGTGCACCGGTAATGGCAATTTTCACGATTTCTCTCTCTGCCAAAGATCCAGTTCTTGGCGAACTTCCTCAAGCGTTAGCAGCAGCGCCTTCACCTCATCAACTGACAGCCGCTGGGTGTTGTGCGAATGATAGTCCTCGTGCTGCGCCGTCTCCTGATCGCCTTCGCTGAAATAAGCCTTGTAGTTAAGGTCGCGCGTGTCCATGCGAATACGGTAATAGTCGCCCATATCGTCGCTGCTTGCGAGTTCCTGAGCGCTGGCGAGTGTTTCGTAAAGCTTTTCAGCGTGACGCCAGCCGATCACTTCGACTGGATGGTCGGGGCGATCGAACAACTCCGTGATTGCTGTTACCAGATCGGCGATCGTCGAAGCAGGCGCCTTGCGGATAAAGAGATCGCCTTGAGAAGCGTTCTCGAACGCATGATGAACTAGCGAAACCGAGTCCCGAAGCGGCATCAAGAAGCGCGTCATCTCGGGCTCGGTAACGGTGATGGGGCGGCCCGATTTTACTTGGTTTATGAACAGCGGAATGGCCGATCCGCGCGAGTACATGACATTGCCATAGCGCACCAAAGATACGGTGGTTGGAGTATCCGGTTCGAGCGAACGTGCGATCGCCTGTGCCACCTTCTCCATCATTGCCTTGGATAAACCCATCGCATTGACGGGAAAGACCGCCTTGTCGGTCGACAGGCACACGAGGCTGCGGACACCGGCATCGACGGCCGAACGGGCCACATTGTCCGAACCGACGATATTGGTGCGGACCGCCTCCATCGGAAAGAACTCGCAGCTGGGCACTTGTTTTAAAGCTCCAGCATGAAACACGCAATCGACGCCGGCGATGGCGCGATCGACGCTCTCGCGATCTCTGATGTCGCCGAGATAAAACCGCACCCGCGGATCACGCAGTTCATTGCGCAATGCATCTTGCTTTTCTTCATCACGACTAAGAACCCGCACCTCATCTACATCCCGAGCGAGCATATCGCGGAGCATGGTCTTCCCAAAAGAGCCAGTGCCCCCCGTTATAAGCAGCTTGTTGATAGTCATGCATTTCCTACAGATAGAGTGCTAAACCATTTCGTCGGACCCGGCGTAGGTAACGGCAGCCGAATCGAACGGTTGGCTGCTTCTAACAATTCTTCTTGCTAACGCCACCGCCAATAGCCCGAGGTGGTTTCGCTGCAATCGTGACATCAATTCGGGACCCTGATCGTTGCCAGCCAGGTCGCATGGCCTCGCCCAAACGGTTAGCTAACTATGGAAATCGGAAATTTAGTTCTGACTTTCAGTGAGTTATCTGGAATCCAACTGCGGCACTATTGGCAGTATGGCCTTGCACAGTCAAATGACTTCTCGAATGAAAAACGCGAGGTCCGATCTCGTGCAGCGAGCATCAGCAAGCCGTGAAATCAGGCCGAATAGTCCGAGACAGGCTTTAGACCTAGGCCGGTAGAGTATCCGACGTCGGGACCAACCTTGTAGCTCTTCTACCGTCTTTGCATTGCGAAATTTCACGTTCGTCGTTGGCGTTGCTTTTTTCGTAGGTTACCTGCGATCAGGCGTGTGCCCGAGCAATTTCTTTAGGATCGCTTAGATAAGCGACGCGATTGGTTCGGGATTCGTAGCATTTCGGCGGGTGCGACGCAGCCCTCGCCAGGCTGCAGGAACTCTTCGACTTCTGAAATCAGCAAGACTTTGTTCGGCGCTTAATTTACCCGCATTTGCCGCCAAAAGCGGCTGATAGGTTCAAGCACATCGCGGAAAAACTGGTGGCGAAGTGTGGCGAGATGGATCCAACTTTGGGGGCAGCCTTAACATTGACGATTAATTGGTATCAACATAATGCGCCGCAGAGACCTGAGATGTAGCTGAATTAGCAAGAACGTAATTGCCGGGCGAAGGGTCCCTTCTGGCAAGTTCGACTGCCGCTAGTGTTAAGATCGAATGCTTGGTAGTAAGTGTTAAACGGAAGGCAAGTGCAGGTAAGATTTATGGTTGAGCTATGGAAATCGACTGAGGCCAAATTAGTTGGTTTCCTGCACCAGCTCGTACAACTGAGTCGAGGTCCGAAGATTGCTCTGCTTCTGGTTATAGACGCGATCCTCTGTGTTATTTCGGTTTGGATAGCTTTCTCTCTTAGGTTGGGGGTCTGGGACTTGTTGAGCCCTGCCGTTGCCGGGGTTATAGTTGCTAGTCTAGCTGTGTGGCTACCTATCTTTTTAGCGAGAGGGGTTTACCGCTCGGTACTGCGCTTTGTCGGGTCGCGGACAATGCTAGGTATTGGCATCTCGTCCTTGCTTATGTCGTTTGTGCTATCGGCGCTGTTTATTGCGAATGTTGTACCGGGGGTGCCTCGCACGATTGGCGTTTTGCAACCGATGATCTTTGCGGTACTCGTAGTAGTCAGCCGCTTATTCGCTCGCTATGTGTTCTTCGACCTCCTTAACCAGCGCGATTTCAATGGATCGCTAACCAAGGTTCTGATTTTCGGAGCTGGTGCAGCAGGCCGCCAGCTAGCTATGTCGCTAAGTCACGAACCGGGTATGGTCCTACGTGGTTATATCGATGAAGATGCGCGCTTGTCGGGCCAACACTTGGATGGTGTCAAAGTCTACCACAGCGAGAATATCAAAGACGTTGTTGAGCGGTTACGGATCGATATGGTACTGCTGGCAATTCCTAGATTGTCTCACCACCATCGTAAGCGCATCGTCGGTTCGTTTTCCGAGTTGCCCGTCCACGTGCTTACACTTCCGGCGATTGGTGATCTTGTTGATGGTTCCATTTCTATTGAAAACCTGCGTGAGATCGAAATTACTGACCTTCTCGGACGCGATCCGGTGCCTCCCAATCATTTATTGCTGCATCGCACAATCTCGGAGCGCGTCGTTCTGGTTACAGGAGCTGGCGGATCGATCGGAAGCGAATTGGCGCGTCAAATCTCTGTGTTAAAGCCCACCGCGATCATTCTATTCGAAATGACAGAGTATGCGCTCTATCTAGTCGAGAGCGAATTGCGAGAAGCCCAATTAGCCGGCGATATCGATAATCGTACTGCAATTCATGCGGAACTCGGGAACATCGCGGATCCCAAAACCGCTTACCGCTTGTTCGAACGTTGGAAACCTCACACGGTTTTTCATGCTGCGGCTTACAAGCATGTGCCACTGGTCGAAGAGAACGCGATTGCTGGCTTATTGAACAATGTTTTCGGCACACTGCGGTGCGCACTTGAAGCCAAGCGTGTCGGTGTGAAGCACTTCATCTTGGTAAGCACCGATAAGGCTGTCAGGCCAACGAATATCATGGGTGCAAGCAAGCGTGTCTGCGAACTGATTCTGCAGGGATTGGCATCCGAGGATAGCAAAACGCTATTCGCGATGGTTAGGTTCGGCAATGTTCTAGGTTCGAGCGGTTCGGTCGTTCCACGTTTTCAGCGGCAGATTAGGGAGGGTGGGCCAGTTACGCTCACACACCGCGATGTAACCCGCTATTTCATGACGATCCCCGAAGCCGCTCAGCTTGTGATCCAGGCCGGCGCGATGGCCGAAGGCGGCGACGTGTTCCTTCTGGATATGGGCAAGGCTATCCGAATCTACGATATGGCCCAAACGATGATACGCTTGTCGGGCCTTACGGTGCGCGACGAGAAAAACCCCGACGGTGACATTGAGATCCGCGAGGTGGGACTTCGTAACGGCGAAAAAATGTACGAAGAACTTTTGATAGGCAACTCCGCAAACAACACGTCGCACCCCCGTATTATGCGTGCAATGGAACAGCATATTAGTTGGCGTGACTTACAGGAACAGCTTAACCTGATGGAATCTGCCCTTACCGATGGGGACCGTTGCAAAGCACTTCAGTCACTTTGTACTCTCGTGCCCGAATATAAAGAATTCCGAGCGAACCGCTCGTATGTCGCCTAAAAAGAGAGCGGTTCCGAGAGATAAACAACTTTCATCGCCTTTTGTTCGAATGTTGGACCTCAAAGAGCCGCCAGTTCTCGGACCCATCTACACGCATGGTCCCTTATCCAACAACATAAAGCCAACCTCGACGCGTTTCGTACCAGGCGATGCCGAAGTTTCATCCCGAGACCGCTAATGGTCTGGCTTTCACAAGCCAGATCGCGGCGAGAGTAAGCAAGGCCATTACGAATGGCGTGCGCGCCGGATAGTCAATGCTGCTTGAAAGCAGAATGATTATGGCAACGATCGATCCCACTTTCGCAAGCAATTCGTCGCTCCTCGATCCTCGGCTCGAAGTCCAAGCCTGAAAGCTCCGCAGGAGGAACCAGGCCATTGCGGTCGTCAGTAGGACGAGCCCGGAAAAGCCGCCCTCAAGGATAATCTGTAGCCAATCATTGTGCGCTAGATTGACGTATTGACGAATCAAAAGGGCGTCAGGCTCGCTGATGCGGAACACGGGGTCAAAGGTCCCATAGCCGGTACCCCAGGGAAAGTAAGACCGGGTCATATCCAATATAACGGGCCAAAACTGTAGACGTAAATCCACCTCGCCCGCCAATACTGTAGCCCGATCGACCGAAGCAGCACGGTCTAGGCCAACACTCAGCCAGATGGCACCGATCAAGACTGCGATTGCGCCGACTGCGACTGGCAGTGAAATCTTCCGCGGTATGGCTTGAAAGTATTGAATAGCCCGCCAGCGGAAAGCCAGGAAAGTCAATACAATCCCAAATAAACCGAAAATAACACCACTGCGCGATCCAGTCGCTAGGATCGTCAGGATGAAGATAACAATTAGGCCAAAAGCCGCAGCGGCCTTCCATGCCGGCGTTTCTCCGTGAAATGCCCATGCAAGAGCCAGGACGCAACCGATTGCAAGGAACACCGCGAAATGATTGCGGTTGGCGAAATTGCCTGCCACCGAACCAATCGGGGTGTTGATCAGCGGGTTGTCGAAATTCGCTTCTGAGAACTGCAGCACAGCTAAGACAGTACCCGCCACCACAAGGCCCAGCACGAATGTCGCAATCCTCCAATGCTGCCCGCGCGAAAGGTTCGCGCCGAGCAGCAAGACTACCGCCGGCACGATTAGTGAGGCCAAAGCATTGATTGTGCCGCTTGGCGAGATCGAAGACGGACGCCAAGGTTGTTCCGCGCTCGTCAGCAACGCCGCTTCGGCAAAGATCGCACGACCGGGAAGTTCAGTCCAGATTTCCGGCGGTAGCGGAAGGAGTTGCAGAGCCACTAGTAGCGCGGCGGCGACCAGGATGATCGCCGGCTCCTTGACCCTTCGCCAGTCCACTCGGGATAGTGAAAGGATCGCTACGACGATGATCAACCAAGCGGAAAACCGTACGACCGACTGGCCAAGGACATCGGCGCGGGAGGCCCCACCAGCGACCCATAGGATGGCCAGAAAGACAACGAGCAACCGGAAGGACAAGGTCGATGCGCGATCGGGCGCGGCCGCAGAATGACTAGACATGGATAGGCGAATAGCCAATTCCTACTTGCAAGCAACCCGAATAGCTATCGCAAAATTGGCAGCCTTCGTTCGCAACGCTTCTCTGTCCGCGTCCGCCGTCCTGACCCCGCGCGCCGAGCGTCCGCCCCCGACAAGGGAGCCCTATTGTGACAACCTCCATCGGCAAAAAAGTTGTCTTGGGGCTAATCTAGCTGAACGCTGCCGTGTATCTCGGGCACGCGCGCACAAAAACAGGGCTCCTTCCAAGACAGGTAGCGCCTAAGCTGACGCAGCCACTATCTGGTTTGATGGCTGACCAAGGTGGACACATTCGATAGGCAAGTGTCGAAGGCAGGATTACCGTCCCGGAGGCCAGCCATCGCGTCCTACGCGCTTATATCGGTGGGTGAGGAAAGACAGCAGCGCGCCCCTGCGCTTCAATCTTCGCGCGAATAATACTAGCCTAAGCCTCGTGCATCTTGTTTTCGGAAATCAGCGCTAACTTCCTGCAGGGCAGCAACGATTCAGGTTTGCCTGAAGATGGCGCATCGACGATGGACGAGCATCCGCCATCTCTTCACCATCACAGCGGTTCGACCGCTTCGCCCGCGGCGCTGGTGAAGGGGAAGGAGTCGACGCCTATCTTCTTCAGTTCGTTGACCATTTCCCGAGCCTCGGCGGCGCTGTCGTAGGGGCCGGACAGCAGGCGGTTGGCTTCGACCCAGGGAGTCACGAAGGGTCCGGTGCCGTCGAGCTTGCCCTCGGCGCTGCGGGTTATGCGGCGCCAGTCGAACTTGAGTGCGGCGCGGTCCTTGCCGGTGGCCACCTGCACCCAGTGGCGCGCGGGATGCGCGGGGGGCGGTGGCGGCTTGGGCCTGACCTTTTCGCGCGGGATGGCGATGCGCGTGATGTCGACCGCGCCGGTCGCAGACGGAGGCGGAGCCGGCGGCGCG
>Ga0105236_1000036_pt1 | contig 18005 bp, 27 predicted proteins | sample Virmet3827_250_FD_89712 | JGI IMG/M metagenome (GOLD analysis project Ga0105236, IMG submission 89712) | Marine viral communities from the Southern Atlantic ocean transect to study dissolved organic matter and carbon cycling - metaG 3827_250 | ecosystem: Environmental > Aquatic > Marine >... | reverse complement strand
GCTGTATAGTATCCTAATAACTCTTTTAAGGAACATAGGTAATTAGTATTCTTATGGAACACATCATGATTGCCAGGAATGATATCCATTGTCATACCCATCGCCTTGAGAGGTTCCAAAAACATATATCGATTAGCTCTTAAAGCTTTAAAGTTTACATTCTTCCTATGGTCATAATAATCACCTAGATGAATGATATGCTTGATATCATTCTTCTTACAATAAGGAAAGAATATCTCTTTAAAAAATCTCTCCTGAAAGTTTATAAAAATTTCACTTGAGTTTCTAACACCTGCATGGGTGTCGTTTAGTATTGCAATCTTACTCATTTAAATGGGTCTCCCTTTAACCATAATACTAATGAATGTCTTGTTCCGGCAGTTACTGTATCTACCTTATGCCATAGGTCAGATGGAAAGACAGCTATCGAACCTCTGGTCCTTAACTTTTCACATACTATGGGATTAGTTATACCATATTTTTCTTCGTGGTCAAAATACATATCACCACCAGTATAGCCATCAGATAAATTAGCAGTGACACTTAACTTTCTTATCTTATCATTTGCGAAGTTTCTAGAGAACGTATCTCTATGCCAATTATAATATTGGCCTCTCTTGTATGTTGTAAATTGAATTTCTTCTACTGGCTCCCATTGAAAGTTCCAGCCAGCATTCTTATTAGCTTTATCAACGTAAGGATTTATTAAGTCTGTAATCCACTTATCATATAACCAAGTTACATCTGAGTCTCTTGCTTTATTAACAGAGCCCTTCCCAGTTACTGCTGCTATAGTTTTTTGTGTTCCAGCATGTTTAATTATCTTATCACAGACCTCTGGGGATAATGCACCTTCGAAGGTCCATACGAAATTTTTTAATCTCATATTATTCTGTGTTTAGGCTTCCAGCCAAAGAATTTTAAAGTAGTTGTATCTGCCTTTGTGTGGTGACGTTCGTGTTCAGTATCTTCCATTCTTATTTCAGGTGTGTGATGTGGCATTAGTTTCTTAGCGACTTCTGTCAATTTAATAGATTCTCCTGTACCAATATCTATAACATTAGATTCTATTATATCATACTTCTTCATCAATGTCAACACCGCAGAGCATAAATCATCTATGTGGGTCCAGTCTCTAGCGTGCCTTCCATTTATATATCTAACTCGTGTAGGATGATTAATCATATTGTGATATAACATATCCTCTCTTCCTGGATATACTGTATGTGGTCTGAAGCCTACAAAGCCATGAGGCTTAGCCATTTCTTCATTACACTTCTTAGTCATAGCATATGGATTAGACCACCACTCCTCTGCATTACTTGAAGAAGCATACATCATCTTAACCTTCTTCTTTACACATTCATCCATAACCATTCTAAATCCATCAACGTTGATTCTCCAATACTCTTGGGGAATCCTTAATGAACTTCTAACTCCAGTTAAGGCTGCTAAGTGTAATACTAAATCAATATGGTATTCATTCTTAATTTCAAATTCCATTATATCTCCTTCGTAGGGGATAATACGGAATCCGTTTTTCTCTAAATATTTTTTTAGATGTGAGCCTATGTAGCCCTTGTGGCCTGTCATTAATATATTAATGAAGTTCACGCAGTGCCACCCACCTTATAGAAGTCATGATTCTCAACAACTTCATTTCTAACGAAAGCATTTTCGTTATCTAATGTTACTGGTGAGTCGGAAGTTGATAGAGGGATAACTTCATCTTGTGTTCTAACACATAAAACATCATATGAATGACGTTTGCTTTTACCTTTTTGGATTGTAGCTATAACTAAGTCACAATCTTCAATTTTTAATATCTTCATTTCTGTTCCTCATAACAATTGATTGGTACCATTTCATTAACCATATCACCTTATGAGGGTGATGGAAGGGGTCTGGTATTTCATTTCCAAAGTATTCAATGAAACCCCTAAGTTCTTCATCGCTTAATTTCATCATATAACATATATTATACCCTATCTTAGCTTAAATGGCAACCCCGTTTAGCTAATATTTTCCACTTTATCGCATAAATGTAGCTTTTTAGCTTCATCAGCTCCTAACCATACGTCATGTGCTGGCAATAAGAACTCTCTAATCTTCTTCTCACTTAACCCAGTACACTTCTTATAGTGGTCTACAATGCGCCTAGTAGTAAGTTCCATCTCTTTTACTCTAGCGAATAACTCATGTTCTTTACCCATAGTACCCCAAGAGTATTGATGGGATAAGATAGCTGTGTTTGGAGTAAGTACTCTTCTGCCCTTAGTACCTGATATAAACATAAGAAGACCACACGAGGCAATCATTCCTAATCCAATAGTTCTGATTGGGATTTTAGACCCTTTCATAATATCAACTAATGCAAAGCATGCATTGAGGTCTCCTCCCCTAGAACATATAACTAATGTTAATTCTTTAGGCGGGGTATCAGACATGTTGGCTGATACAATCCATTCGCATAACGGTTCCATAGAGGCCATAGTAACATCCTCCATAAAAAAGTTAATGTGTTTCGTAAGCAAGTCAAGCTTAGGATAAACCTGATCTGCTCCTGGTGGTTTAGGTGGCGCTTTTGGGTCAGCTGCTTCCGTCGTCATCTTTTGTTACTCCTTCTAGTTTATTGAAATCGTATAATCTTAAAGTATCATCTGTGTTTAAATTATCTCCGTTGTCACCTTCTTTAAGAAACTCTAAGCCTTGTGGAACGCCTTCACCAGATTTCTTTTGGGCCTCTGATAAGGATTGTTCATTCTCAATAGTAAAATTAATTTTATAACTCTTAGGTATTCTATCATCTTCATCAGTACCAAGGACATAAATGTATATCCACTTCTGTTCATTATCTACCATATGAGCTAAATATACAAACTCTTTATTGAATACAGCATATACAGGATTACCTAATATATGTTGAATGCCACTATATGTATATATTGATAATGCTAATATAACAGGAATAAGAAAGTATAGTAATTTCTGTTCCCTTGCATATCGTATGAATACAAATAAAGCGAATGCCGATAAGACAAACATCAATATTGTTATTGCCATTATCTGTTCGTCTACAACCATCAAGGGATATCTCCTATGCCTCTGCCCGCTAAATAATCAGACATAATTCTCTGACTGTCATCTGTATAACTTCTCTGAGCTTTAATAATATCTGATGGGTTACTATTCCAAGATATAAATTCACCATCTGTATCTAATTCAAATCTTGCTACACTTAACTCTTGTCCATGAATTTTATATTTACCTTCCTTTATAATCTTAATTGCATATGGATTTACTTTAATAACTTCAACTTTGTACCATGCTTCTTCTCTTAGTCCGAAAGGATATCGAGAATATATATGAACCATTATTTGATACTCTCCAGCAAGGATACCACGTATGGTAACTACCTCCCTGTTTAAAAATACTATTGTTCTCTTACCATATTCATTAAAAACAAAATCATTTCTTTGGCCTAAATCATCTTTCTCTAAATTCATTAGTCCATTTGATTTATTTATAAAGGATACAATATTTCCATTTGGATCCTGAACCCATAAGTCAACGTCATCTTTAGATTGATTATCCCATTCTAAGACAATCATATATTCTGCTTTCTTAATAACGTCGGCGTCCTTAGTAGGAGGCTGTATTAATAAAAAAGCTATGATGAACATTGCTCCTAAACCCGCTAAGAGAATCCATAGCAGGTCTAAGAAGGACGTCATACCCTTATATCTACTCCTGTCCATATTCCAAATTCATTAATTGAACTCTAGTTAGTAAAGCAGAAATCATACCTACGATAGTTGTATACATAGCAGTAGATAATCCAGTTGCCATATGGCTTAAAGCTTTCTTTAAATCATCAGGATTCGTTACATCTATCTCCATAAAGATTTGACCAAAGAGATATATCATACCCGCTAGAGTACCGATAAGTCCTAATGTCATCATCGCTTCAGATAAGAACCAAGTTATATCCAAGTACTTTAAGTTTAAAGACTTCCCCTTCCCTTTTGAAATTCTATATGAGGTACAGCCCATTAATAATATTGCTATAGCAAATACCACATATATTAATATAGTAATGTTAGTTACATCTGCGGCATGAATCTTTTGAAACATTCCATAGTACCACATAGGAACGAGTCCGCAAAGATAAACTGCGGTGAATAAATACCACCGTATAAAAGTTTTTTCCATTTTATCCCTCTTGTTCGGCCTCGTCCAAAGCCTTATTAAATTCACGGATACGACGAATGACTGATATGAAATCTACAATAGTAGTCCATCGGTCTATAAAAAATCCCATCGAACTCTCAACACGTCCGAATGCATTTAATACTTGGAATAAAACGCCAAGTGTTATTAATTGGTCAAAGTAAGCTGGTGCTAATACAACCAGTGCCAAGTTACCTACACATAATCCAAATGCAGTTTGCCATACACCAAATCCCATATACCAATTAAATAGTCTATAGTAGTTTCTACGTACTGCGTAGAACATAGGGAAAAGTGCTTCTGTGGCTCTCTCCTTAAAATCATCTTCTGAGAATACTAATGTCTTTCTCATTTTTGCTTCTACCACCTGATTATTATATTCAAGTTTAGGAAGCTTCCATCCTAATAAAACTGATATGAGTGTACCTCCTAATGATACACCTAATGCAACCCATACAAGGAATCCTGGTATTATCTTTCCATTCCAAACAGGGAGGCCCTCTGACAGCTCCCAAAGTATAGGAAGGAAAGCAAAGAGAACTAAGATTGCTGAAAAGAATCCCATAAACAATCCTTGAAGCACCTTACCAAATATCATTAAGTCTTCTTGTATACGCTGGCTGCCACCTTCTATCTTTGCTGTTGAGGCTTCCCAACGAGTCATATAATGTTTAGTATTAGCCTCTCTCCATTTAAAACAATATCGTTGTGTTTGCCATGTAGCATATACTGCTATGGGTGTATACAAAGCAATAATCTCAAGGAACGAAGGCATCGTATCTTCTCTAAGTAATACGAAGTCTGTTATCCTACCCCAGTTCCATCCTAAGAATAACTCCCAGAAACGTTCTTCCTGAAGTGTTTGTATAGTATCATATATCTCTTTGTTCCATGCATTATAGAATACTAATATCTCTACGTTGTACCATATGATACCCATTAGCAAAGACAACATAGCCCATGCATAGAATCCATATCTCCAACTTCCAAAAAATGATTTTAACATTAGTCCTCTATCCCTGCGTTTAGTCTTTCATTATCATAGCCCCAAAAATTAACATAGTGAGTAGCAAAATCAATTAGAGCTGGTACACTTTCAAAGTCATCTGGGTTTAAAAAATACATTGAAGTTCCTGGTATCTGTATAAACATCCTTCTTACATTATGGTCATCTACTCCTAGTTGTTCAAGTAATATTAAAATGGCTGATGCTATTTGTAATGTCTGAGCCTCTACAGCATGTTGACTTAAACCAGATACAGCACCGTCTGGTGTGCGTGGACCATGTATACCAAGATACACATCACCAACTAAGTATCTAACATCTCCACCTAAAAACATTACAGCACAAGCTGAAGCACATACGGTCTTACCAAAACCTGGGTCATCCTCTTTAGGTATGAGTCCAGGTCGATATAATATATGACCTCTGTCGTCTAATATAGGTGTATTCCTAACCACCGTTACGACATTTCTTATTTTAATATGTGATGCTAAGCATCCGCCGTCAGCTAAATTGCCACCAGGGCTTTCTAAAATTAATGTAAATGCATCTTCTGCTGGGAGTTGTGGAGCGATTCTTTCACAGTCGCCTTCTAATATTTGGCCTGTTAATGAATATAAAGAATCAGTGAGCTGGAGAAGTTGCATGCCTTCCTCCTCCGCTTCTTCCTCCAGGTGTGGATTAGCTATGCCAATTTCAATTTTTGTAAAATATAATACATTGCCAATTAGTGTTGCTGTTAATATAAACACGATAAGCAAAAACCATCGTGTCTCTTTAAAGAATGACTTGAACAAATACTACTCCCCGCTTTTTGTATTAGAGTGTTGGTCGGTGGACCCACCCAACGCTAGACACCTCAACTATATCTAGTGCCTTAGTAATATTTATAGGTTTAGGGGCTTGATTACAAGCTATAATCGGGATTATCGGGGAATCTATAACCGTTATTTACAGCCATAGCATGCTCTAATAGAGTGAGGGGATGTTCCATTTCTCGTGCTTCATATGCGAAGGCTTCGGTGTCTTTAGGGAAACACATACCCCCATACCCCATTACCCCGTCGGGGCCAGGTACCATCATATGACTTGGACCAATACGTTCATCCATAGCTATTATCTCTGTCAGTTGGTCAAAGTTATAATCTCCATACATCTCTCTTAGTTGATTAAAAAATATAACCTTTACTGCTAAGAAACAATTGATAGTATACTTCGCATAAGCTGCTTTATAGATATCTGTGTAACGTACTTTATCAAATTTTATTCCAGATATACGGAAAAACATATGCCAGTATCTAGCTTGATTGCCTCCGAAGATTGCAAACTTTTGGCGTCTAAAATCTTCATTAGCATTATGCTCTGTTAAGAACTCTGGGTTATAAGTGATAGCTAAGTCATGTTTAAATGAATGAATAGTATCAATTGATGTGGTTGACTTAATGAGAATAGGTATAGCTTCAGAATTTAATCTAATATCATGCACATAATCCCTTACTAATGAATCATCACACTTACCTGTAGAAGCCATATCAGGGGGATATCCTAACCCATCAACTAGCATAGGCGTCGGTACACAAATAATAATCCTATCATAAAAATCATAATCCTTATCAATAGTCATATCTTTAGGCGGGTCTAATACATCACATTTTCTTCTTTCACCGTGACAACCTTTATATACTGCTTGGCCCACTATACCATAACCAATTATCAATGTTCTTCCGCGCGACATTATGTCTCCCACTTTGACTCCTTTTCTGTTATCATTGTTTTAATTTTTTCAACCTCTTTAATATACTTCTCTCTCATAACCATATAACCTTCATCACCTGTCTTAACATATTCTTTATTACAGATGTTAATATTATTGATTAGATTTCTTATTATATCTTGATAGGGTTTTCTTATATCATCCCAAGCCATTACATATGGGCCTCTAAGCCTTTTATTTTATTTTCTTTCTTAATTTTTTTCACACCTTCTTTAATTATAGTATCTTTCTCTTTAATAGCCGCTATCTTATTACGAAGAGTATCTACATAAGCTTGGTCAATAGGATTGTTTATATCTACAGATGTAATGAATGATTCAATATCTGCTTGTTCGAGAAACTGTATTTTGATATCTTGTTGTTTCTTTTCTCTAGTGATACGTCTAATGAAAGCAAAGTATGCTATCTGAGTGAAGTATGAAAATGCATTGGGCTTGCCAGTGCGTGTTGCTGTATCTATATTATAATTATGTATAGCTCTAAGACAATTCTCTACGCCATCCATTACCATCTCATCTCTATAGGTGTATCTAATAAAATTAGGTTTGTGAGATAAGCCTTCACATATCTTCATAAAACACATTGCTATGTAATCAGTTACTTTAGGCCTCACAGCTTTCTTTTCATCAGCCACTATACAACTCTTGCAATAGTCAACTACAGCAAATGAGAAGTCTTTATTATTAACGTAATGGGGTTTATCTCTTGGTTTAATTTTCTCTGTCATGTCAATTCCTTCATAAAATATTTATTTTGTTTCCCGGGTTGCCATTTGCCTTAAAGTATGTTATAATAAAGACTATGGTTTAGCGGGAGAATATACTAATGTAAAGTACCGTCACCTGGTATAAATGCAGGCGGTTCAACGTTAGGAAAGATACCTTCTTTCTTATCTAATATCAATTTAAGATACGTAGCTTTAACATCATCATCAACTTCATCATCTTGGAAGACGCTGGAAGAATCTAATATGTGTATGTTCTCTCTAGAGAATGGAAACCAAGGTGAAAATGTATAACGATGTGTATCATCTACAGTTACTACCATAGGTTCTTCAAGCAGTATTAATCCCTGCTCTTCATCAAAGGCATCGTCTACTACATATGATACTACTGAATCCCCATTCATCATTTTAAAATATCTTACAGGGATATCTGTTAGTGCTGTTTCTCGGAGTTTATTTTCATCCATATTAGTATTTATCATTTAACCAGGCTCCATCCAATTTAATTGTTTACTCTTACCATCAGGCATTGGATAGTTTATTACTTTCATATTCACCTCATGTATCTTAAATTTAAATTTTTCTTTAGCATATATTCTAATTCTGTCACCGGAATGTTTTAATGTAAAATTCTTTCTCTTCTTCCAATGTAAATCATCTGCTATATCATATACCTTAGTATCTTGATTACTCTTTCTAAGACCTCTTCCAATTGATTGTAATACTCTTATCTGAGATTTACTTGGAGAGGCAAATATAATATTGTGTAGATTAACTATATTTATACCCGTAGAAAATGTACCAAACGAACATACTAATATAGCATTAGATTCTGTTTCTGTTATAGCTCTAATCTCTTCTCTAGTATCAGCATCAGTTTTACCTGATACAAAGAATACTTTTCTTTGACCCATATCCCATAAGCCTTTAACTGATTCCTGTATCATTCTGAAGAGAGGTATGCCATGTTTCTCTACATAATTAAATAGAACTAATGTATTTCCTTTTTGTTCTATCGCTAAAGCTTTAATAAATTTATTTCGCGCGTCGTTCTGAACTATGAAATCTATCTCTTCTTGATACTTAAACTTAGAAACGAGCTTGCGCGACTCTTCTGGATGTTTCATAAGAATGATATCAATTGATATATTAGCTAGCTCCCCTCTATCAATAAGAGTTTTAGATGTTGTTGCATGATAAGAAGGACCGAATAAACCTTCTAACACAAGCTTGTGAGTCATAGTACCATCAAGAGTACCAGTAAGTCCGAATCTATATCGTGCTTCAACACATTTAGTAAGGATAGATGTAAGAGACTTAGCTTTAAATTGATGTGCTTCATCACCTATGACCATACCGAACTGTTCGAAATATGGTTTCTTTAATTTATATAATGACTGCCAAGTAGATATATAAACTCTTTTAGTCTTATGACCTTTATCTAAGCCAGCCATAATCTCATGACAGTTATCAGTTACAAAAAAGTCATCATCATTATCGGCATACTTACAGAAGTCACCATACATTTGTTTAACGAGGGAAGTGGTAGGTACTATTATTAATACCTTATCATCATTATATTGTAAAAAATATCTCATGAGAATGTATATGATAAGTGATTTACCAGACGCCGTCGGGGATACTAATAATCCATTACGTCTTTTTAATCCATGTTTAATAGCTTCAAGCTGATAGTCTCTTGGTCTAAATGGTAGAGGCATTGCATCAATCCAAGATACATCATCATCATATGTAAATCCAGGATGATTATATTTTATTGTTGATGGATCGTCCCAAGTGGTAAGCTTAATATCTCTCTCTGCACAAAATTGTTTTATATAATAAAATAACCCTGCATAGATTTCATTAGTACGTATATTGAATAATCTTATTTTACCATCCCACATCTTATTACGAAATGAAGGAACGAACTTATATCCAGGAACATAGAATGTAAAGAATTCAGATAACTCCATGAGTATTCCTTTATCTTCACAATCAACATGATGGAATGCGTTATTGATTGGTTTAATAATTAATTCAGACATCGAGTTTATCCTCAGAGTATTCGCCAATATCAATTAGTCTTACTTCATCATTTATTATAGTAGGATTATCTGAACAATTAGCTACACAACAATTGCAAGCTGGGTATTCGATTGTCTTTATAAGTATATGATTAACGTCGGGAGGCTTAGTATGTGATTCTCTCATATCATTAAACCATCCATTGTTTAATATCTCTTCCATAGAATGATTATGCAACGAACATGATTCATTTACATTATGTTTATGATTAAGATGCTCTTGAAGACCTCTAGCATCCCATCTAGATAATGCCATAGAGCATGGTGCTACCTCTCCATCGGCGCCAATGTATAAGAATGCATCCTGACCTGATTGACAAGTTATGCTATTAATGTGTCTTCCCATCTGTCTTTAAACTCCGAAAAGCTTACAAAGCCTTCTTCTTTAGCTCTTTTTTGAACAGCTTCTAATTGATATTCATTATGTTTAAATCTTATAAACTGCCATTGAGCTGGTGCTCCAGTTTTAATATAAGCTCTAAAGTTATCTTGTAGCTTCTTCCATTTAACATTCACTCTGTATATATGATTAGTATCTTCTAAACCATCAATAGCCCAAATAACATGAAAAGTTTTTTGTGGTCTATTATGTTTTTTAATTAGCTCACCGTATGATTTCCAAAATTTTGTATTTCGAACACCACCATTAGTAGATAATGAAAAATCTACATCAGGCCATTCAGTTAAAAAGTAATCTGTAATTTCATATAGTTCTGTATTGGTTGCAGCATCACCTGAACATCCACAAAAGTCTACTCTTAATAAAGAAGGATATCTTTCATAATCAAAATGTTCTTTTAGAAACTTTAAAGTGAGCTTATGCTTATTAATTTTATCTTTCTGGTCTTCTTGTTCACGAGGGCATCCAGGACAAGCTGCATTACAATAATCACTTAATTCAAAATGTAATTTTCTGATACCAGTAGTCTTATGATACCACATTATCCCTGTCCACGATACTTTTTAAAAGAAGCTCTCTTCTTTTTATTCATAGATGAAGTTTTAATCCATCTCCTACCAATGCTAGTCTTTTTTCTAACACCTCGCCATTTCTTTTTAATGTACATTAAACCCCTGCTTCAAAACTCCTCCACTTTATTATATTACCTATTAACTGATGTCGCCATCTAATAGTATCTAGTATTTCTTTTAAGGTATCTTCTAAGACCTTAAAGTATTCTAATTCACTTTGCGCTCTTTGGATATCGATATCACTATCATAGTAATAATTCATATCCCCTTTAAGTGGTTTATTTAATCCTTTAAATGGGTCATAGTCCCAATCAAATGCATCTATCTCTTCTTTGGATAGCTTACCATTATAGTATAACCATTTATCCTTTAACAGAGTCTTATAGCTATGGTCTCTTTTCTTCCGTTGGATTTTAGCTATAGTAATTAGTTCCAGGTATTTGGAATGGAGGGATGCAAACTTAACAGTGGTCTCATCTAATTTAAATTCATCTATAGTGGCATCTTTCTTCCACATTTCTAGTATTTCTTCAATATCAATCATAATAATTTCTTTAAGTATATGTTATATTATACCCTATTTTGGAGTAAATGGCAACCTAAAGTAAGACGAAATATGAATAATCAAATGATACTACTACTGTTAAATACTCGACATCAGTTGTTGTGATATCAAATGGCAATGATGATAAGGACGTAGGCCTAGCATCAACAAACTTTATTTGTTTATTAACGTTATTAGCTGATGATAAGATAGATAATGTTATATCTCTAAAGTCATCAGAGGACTGATTGTCTGCTTGATTGTATAACCAATTATATATTTCTTTATAGTTAGTTAAATCTTCGTCGACGAGGAATGAACATTCAAATGGTCCGTACTCTATCTTATCAGAAGCTAGTGTAACGTCTCTTGCCCGAGTAGCAAAGGTAGGCCCTGAAGTAGTTATATCAGGAAGTACCATTGTTTGAATAGTAAACTCAGCATTAGAAAACTGTAAAGAGTCTAATGTTAATACAAAGGAAGTTGGATTTAAGAATGCCATACTAATATTTATATAAAAAAATCCCCCAGTGAAGGGGGATTTAAACTAGCTCATAGTTAATTTAAAACTTAAAACTTGCTTTAAGTGATGTTTCACCATCTGCGCTGCCTACCTTCTTATGTTCAACAGTCCATATACCTCTTTTAACAGATATAGTATTTGTTTTAACATCAGCAGAAGTCTTCTCAGTTTCGAATTTAACAGTTCCAATACCAGTGATTTCTCTTGATACTGAAGCTGAGTTAGTAGATGTTCCGTCTGAATTGGAATCATGTCCTACACTCAATGTGTTACCAGCAACAGTTGTTGATACCGTCGTATCAAGATTATTGCCAGCTGTTACCTTTGAGTGAACCGTTTTAATGGTTACTCCACCAGCAACAACAGTAGCTGTCGTTTCTCTTTCAGAGTTTAAGACATCTGATATTGAAAGGTCAATACCCGCAACTTTACCTGCTACAGTAAGTTGTGCAGTCTTACCAATCTCTTGGTCTACAGTAATCGTAACATTACCAACTTTAGTACTTACACCAAATTTAGTTACGTCGGCATCATCATCATCGATACCATCTGCACCAGAATAATCACCTAATTTAAATACAAATGCACCTAAAGTAGTTTCTACCCATAGGTCATCTACATCTCCATTTTCATCAAGTGTCACCGTTACCGTCGAATCACCAGAAGTACCTTTCACAGAAACTTCTACATCTTGGGTATAGTTACCACTATCATCAAGTGAACCTTCATACTCACCAGATAAACTAACATCCGCAAACGTAGTTGCAGATAGTAGCATTGCCGCTATTACGGCTAAAAGTTTTTTAAACATATGTTTCTCTCTTTTAAAAGTTAAAAAAGTAACCAATTATCATTGATTACCGTTATATTTATATAAAAAAAAATCCCCCAGTTAAGGGGGATTTAAATGTGACTAGTATCGATTAGACATTAGTTACAGTGAAACGTCTGTAATAGACGTTGTTGTTTGCACCTGTAGTTACAAATGGATTCTCAGCCATACCGTATCTAGTTTTGAAACCGATACGTGGTTGGAAATCATTCTCACCAATAGTTTTGTGCATGCTTAAAGGAACGTATGGGCAGTAGAACATACCTGCGTCATATGAATTCGAGCCTTTATAACCAACAACAACATTACCAGCTGCACCAAATGGATCAACAAAAAGTTTCATACCATTTAATGTACCTAGGAACAAGTTACCAGTTACGTCTTCTGCGCCAACACTTGCAACGTTACCATAAGCAACATTACCAGTAGCGTTTAGAGCAGCTGCGACGCCTGGAGAGATAATAGCAAAGTTACCTTTACCGCGACGAGTGTCAACAGCAATGCCGTTAGCCTCTTTCTCGATATGAGTAATCATCGCTTTATAACACTCTAGTTCCCAACGACCATCTGATGTACCACCAACTGCTGCATTAAAGGCTGTGCCTTCTTTTGCGTCAGTGTTCATCTTATGAATCAACTCACGGTTGATTTCAGATAAGATTTCAGTACTTAGGATGTTTGCTAACTCAGTCTCAGCAGAAAGGCCATGAACCGCTTTAAGGTCTTGTGCCAATTCCATTGTGTAGTTAGCTTTCAACTGACGTGACTTAGCCGTAACTGAAGTCTTGTCAATGCTGAAACCCATAGTAGCTGAAATATCACCCTCAGCGTTAGCTGTAGTCATACCAGTACCTGAACCTGCAGAGCCAGTACCAGAGAAACTATCATCAGCTTCATTGAATAGAGCTTCTGTAGGATCGGCTGGAGCCGGAGTATCTGTACCATCTGCATAGTTTGATTTCATTGCAAAAATCAAACCAGTAGGTCCTTTCATAGGTTGAACGCCAGCTACGTCGAACGCCAACATGTTTGGTGTTGCACGTCTAACTAAGCTGATCAAAACTGGGTCGAAGTTATCCATCGAGCCGGTTTCAGTCGAACCACCTGCTAGAGAACCAGTCCACGAAGGAGCAGCCTCTTTTAGGGCAATTTCTTGATTCTCAAGAACGACGGCAGTAACGGCACGTCTGTGCGCGTCTTTAATCTGGCCAGCATCCTTTGAATCTAGTACAGGAGCCCATTTTTCCTGTAGCATATCCGCTTGCAATTCCATATATTTCTCCTATGATTGCGTTTTAATTTGACCAGACAGTGCTGCCAGATAGCGATCCATTGCTGGGTCTACTTTCTTATCAGTAGCTGTTTCGTCCTTCTCAGTTATAGCGTCAACTTCGTCTTCGCCAGTCGCTGTTGTATCTTTGTTAAGGTAAGATTCCTTAATCGTTGCTAACTTAGTTGTAAAATCTTCGTTATCATCAGCTTGAATGCCTTCAGATAATTTAGCGATTTTAGCAGCTTCAGTAGCAGCAAGACCTTCACATGCTTCAGTTACGATAGCTTCTCTTTCGTAGGCTTTAACCTTCTCAGATAATCCTTTCGCATCATCAGTAGTTTTATTCAACTGGTCTTTAGCATCTGCTAGGTCCTTTTGAAGAGTGTCGACAATGTCAACCTTATCTTCAGGAACATCGATGTAATGCTCAGTGAATACGTCATGCAATTTAGAAATAAATGATTCAGTGATTTCAGATCTCAAAGAATGCTCGATAGCAACTTCGTTCTCTTTCATCCAAGTCTCTACAACATAGTTGAGATACCCGTCTACTTTATCAATTACATCTTCTTGTATTGCTTTAACCTCGCCTTCTAAATCAGAAGCATATTTCTCTTCTAACTCAGCTGTTGCAGTTGCAGCTCTACGTTGTAATGCAGCTTCAAAAATCGTTGCGGCTTTTTCTTTGAAACCTTCAGAAAGCGAATCTTCGCCAGCTGCAAGAGCATCTACATCCTCTTTAGCTTGCTTAGCTTCTTCTTTAGCCTTTGCTTCCTTTTTAGCTTTTGCTTCGTCTTCCTTTAGCTTAGCTTCCTTCTTAGCTTTGGCAGCTTCTTTCTTCTCTTTCTCGCCTATTTCAATTTCTGAACCATCGTCACCTTTACGCTTCTTGATTTTCACCGGAGAAGTTTTAGGTTCGATGTTCTCTTCAACATCACCTTCTTCCTCATCTTCCTCGTCCTCTGCTTCGTCAGTTTCAGCTTCAGCTTCTTTCTTTGCTTTATCTTCCTTCTTTGACTTAGCTTCATCCAATAAAGAATCCAATTCTTCCTTACTCATTTGTTGTAAAGAAGCATTGATTGCCGACAAAGTGCGAGCTTTTGTAAGAGGGGCCTGCTCTTCAGTAGTTTCTTCCGTCACTTCTTGTTGTGCATCCTCTGTTACAACCTCTTCAGCTTCATCTTGTTTTTTTATATCTTCCGACATAATATTCTCCTTTAGAGATTATAGTTTAGAGAGGAAACGTTCAAACCCAGCAATATCAGATTCGGTAGTATCTACCTTATCTTCAACCACTTCTGATTCCATCATTTCTGTCTCACCTTTTTCAATTGCCTTGAAAGGAATAAAATGTCCCTCATCATCCCTTGACCAATCAGTGCCTTCAAAAATCCCATTAACAAATGCATTTTGAGCACTGGGGTCTTGGACAATGTCAACTGTATTAAGCATGAAATCATCCTTAACATAGTTAGCACCATTCTTACTTTCTAGACTTCCCATACCACGACTTGACACTCCGAGTTGAACACCACCTTCGACCAGACCTTTAACAATCTGTCCCATAGGGGTATCTAACACCAATGCCTTTCCTTTCACATCATTACCTTCCCAATTAAGCTCGGTAATTCTGTGAGAAACTTTATCCAAATTAATGGTAGGACCGTCAGGGTGATTCAATTCACCGACTGCGCGTCCCGTAATTACTTGTTCCTGGTTATACTTTTCGACAGCTGCGGCCAGAACATCTTTAGTATATATTCTACCATTTCTATTCTTGCTCTCAGCAGACATAAATACTCCTTCAATAAAGTAATTTTTCTTACCATTCTTACCTTCTTGAATAGAGTAACCAAGATTTGTATCTGTATATTCCGCTATTAATTTCATATCTGTCCTTATTTGTTTAATCCGAATGCACTACCCGTAAGTATTGCACCGAACGCTAAATGGAATAATCCTCCACCCATAAGAGTGAAAGGACTATGCTGACCAGTCAGCTTTTTCATTAGTTCCATTTGAACTAACGTATCCTCAGTTGCGTTTATAATCTCCATGAACTGACTTATATCGGGTCTGTTCAAGCCGTACCAAACCGGTACGAATAAGAAATCATAAAAGCAAATCAGTAAATAGATTACGAGAGCGGTCCACCGCCATCGCATTGTACTTATTTCGTGGTCCGTTAGCGCCATTTAAACGCACGGCTTTTCACACATTAAAGAATCAACACCAAAAAACATTATCGCTACAAAAGCTATAACACCCACGAATAATATTGTCCATCCCATCTTACTCATAATTGTCCCTACCAGTTTGCGTTCTTATATTTTGTTCTACCGTCAATCTTTAAAATGCCAGCTTCTTCAGCACTACGCGAAGAATACATTCCACCAATTACCATATCATCATACAATTTTTCCATTGTCTTAATGAATCTTTTATCAATTCCAGACTTCTGCCATGTCTTATACATCGCACGAAACTCTGCTAAACCTTTCTGAGAGACTCTTTCATTCCATTTCTCTACAATTGGTTTTCTAATAGTCTTTAAAGCTTTAGCCATTACAGCCTCATTACTTTAATAAATTCTGCTACACCCTTCTCGGCGTCCCTTTCGTTTTTAAAAGTATCGAGCATTTGACCATCAACCCAAATATTGAATTTATTACCTTTCTTTGTAATGACAGCTTCGATATCTTTTCTCTTACCAAGCTTGGGCATAGTCTTAACTGCCTTCTCTCCAGATGGTAGCTTTAGCCTTTTCTCAACAAGTATATCAAATGAATCTTTAAACTTTTTCAACTGCAGCTTCCTCCGGGCTCGGTTTTTCCGCCTCCGGTTCTTCAGCCGTAGGCTCTTCTACAGGTTGCTCTCCATACATTTTTTGAGCTATTACCTGCTTATGCGTATCTAAGGCTGCATTAATCTTATCAGCCATAACACTATTAAACGAATTGTTGGAAGATTGTGCATCTCCCGCTTTAATATTTTTAACCAATGTATCTATGGTCATAGTTTCCTCTCAGTAATATTTATTTATAAAATTTTTGAACTCTAAACAGTACTTCTTGCGAGTGCTGCGTCAAAGTCTTTAGGAGTAACCGGATCTTCTTCATTTTCTTTATCAATTGACTTCATATCCTCGTCAGTTAACTTAAGAATATTACGTCTAACCCAGTCCTTAGACCAGAATGTACCAATATATTCGTCCATCATCTGCACCATTTCAATTCTATCTTTAAGAATTTCGACTTCTTTTAGTTCAGCATAGTAATTATCCCTCGCATAATCCATTTGTATCTGTGATTTCATCTCAGGCCAATCGGATGGAACGATAATCTTTTTAAGAATAAGTTGTCTTTCTAAGGCTTCATAAAATAATCCGTTAAACTTATTCCTAATTCTATCAATAAATCTTTGGAACTTTAACTCATCTCGAGTTATCTCCGAAGACCTACCGATATTAAATGTAGAGTCGGTCTCTAAACGTGACATAGGAACATTCAATGCTCTATATAACTTCTGTTGGAAATACAATACATCTTCTACTTCACCGAGGTTTTGACCTCCAGGCAATGTAGATATCTCAGTACCTCTTCCGCCTTCTCTACGTGGTAACCAAAAATCTTCCATAACAGACCTATGAGTTCTCTCATCTTTAATCTGTCCAGTAGCAGGTTCATAAACAATTTTGTTACGATACTTATTCATCGTATTGTTTAAATACTCTTCTGCCTTTTGTTTAGGAAGGTTACCAACGTCTATATAAAATATTCTACGTTCAGGCGCTCTCGATATACGATAGATTACCATTGAATCTTCCATCATAGATAGTTGATTCATTGGCTTTAAAGCCTTATGTAGATATCCTATAACTCTGTCTCTCTGTTCATTAAGTAAACCAGAGTTAACTTGTATGATTGCATCAGTGGCAATTTTTAAACCATCACCAGTCTGATTCATATCATTGTCTTGGAATAGGTAATATTCATCTACTACCCGTATTAATTCTGCTTGAGTCTTAGGGTCTTTAACCTTTT
>Ga0105236_1000035_pt1 | contig 18229 bp, 11 predicted proteins | sample Virmet3827_250_FD_89712 | JGI IMG/M metagenome (GOLD analysis project Ga0105236, IMG submission 89712) | Marine viral communities from the Southern Atlantic ocean transect to study dissolved organic matter and carbon cycling - metaG 3827_250 | ecosystem: Environmental > Aquatic > Marine >... | reverse complement strand
TAATACTTCTAGCATAGCTAGTGAAACACCGGTAAGCGCGGAGGAAAAATCCGCAGATCAGGAGATCAAGATGGATAATAAAGACATCGACTTGGAAGCTTTTGCAAAACAAGTAGCAGAAGACACTGCTGCAAAGATTGCTATGAAGCAAGCCGAGCAAAAAGCAGCTGAAGAAGCACAAGCTAAAGCAGCTCAGGAAGCCGAAGAAGCGAAAGCTTTAGAAGCGGAATCAATTAAAAGTGTAGTAAACTCTGGTGTTGAAACTGGCGTTGAAAAACTTATGGCAGACGTTGAATCTAAGCTGTCTGAAAAAGACGCTAAATTTGACGAAGTAGTTAAGTCATTCCAAAAAGACTTGGAAGAGAAAAATGCTGAAATTACTGCTATGCAGAACAGCAAAAAAACTTTCTCTGACCGTAACTCAGCTGATATGACCAAGTGGGGCAAAGAATTCTTAAATGCTCATATGCTAGGTGTTATTACTGGTAAAGGTTATGATACTGACTATGCTAAAACTACTTTTGAAAAAGCAGGTCTTGTATACACAGGTTCTGGTAATGCTCCAGACATCGCTCAAGGTGTTTCTACTCAGCTCGAGCAAGAAATTTATCAAGAGCTAAAATTGGCACAAGCTTTCCGTGAAATTACAATTAATTCACAAACTCAAGTATTGCCAATCACTCCAGAAGCAGATAAAGCTGTTTGGGGTATCAACACTAATGATGGCGGTAACCTACAAGCAGGTGCTACTAGCGATACTTTCAAAGCTCAACAAGTAATTTTGAAAGCAAATCGTCTTGTTTCAACTACTTTCATGGATAACAACATTGATGAAGAAGTACTTGTAAACTTAATGCCTATGCTTATTGAAGGCGTTGCACGTGCTCACGCTCGTGGTGTTGACTATGCTCTTCTTAATGGTACAGCAGCAGGCGCAGAAGGCTTCGATGGTATTGAAGCTCTAGCATCCCAATCAGAATCAGTATTGGATTTAGCCGAAACTGGTGGCACTGATCTTACTGTAACAGCATCAGAGTTCCTAGCAGCTCGTAAGAAGATGGGTAAATATGGTATGAACCCTGCAGATATTGCATATGTAATGGATCAAACTCGTTACTATGACTTACTATCAGATCCTGAGTTCCAGGATATCACTGATGTAGGTTCTAATCTTGCTACTAAGATCTCAGGTACTGTAGGTTCTATCTTCGGTTCACCTGTAATCGTATCAGATCAGCTAGAGACTTTTGCCGATAGTAGTTCTGTAGGTTATGCAATTAACGTTCGTAACCACGTTATCCCACGTCTACGTGGAGTAAGCGTTGAGCAAGACTATGAAGTATTGAAGCAGCGTAATGTAATCGTTGCTAGCCAATCTCTAGGCTTCAACCAGTTAGTTGGTGATACATCTAACGACAAATCTATCGTTAAACTAGTACGTCACGATAGAAACTAATAGTAATACTTTTACTTTTTAAACTTCGGGGAGGTTCGCCTCCCCCAAGTTTTTACTAATGGACTTATAGAAAATGTCAAATTTAATAACTTTAGATCATTACAAAACAACAGAAGGTATTCAGTCTACTAAAGACGATACCAGGCTAGAGCTATTAATCAATTCTGTAAGTCAATTAGTAAAAACTTATTGTGGAAATAGTATTATAGATTTTTATAGTACAGCAGTAGATGGAACTTATAATAATAAAAAATTAGAAACTATTAGTATTAACTGGGCTTCTAATATTGTACAACTTACAGAAAGCCCTTTAGTAATTGTGCATTCGGTAGTAGAAAGAGATAGTTTATCCTCAACATATAAAACCCTTACTGCAAACGAGGATTACTATGTTGACTTAAGCACTGATAGTATTTATAGAACTACTTCTAGTGGTTTAGCAAAGAATTGGGAGAATGGACCAGGATCTGTAAAGGTAGAATATAATGCAGGGTATGCTTCATGTCCTTCTGATTTAAAATTAGCAGTTGTTGATTTAGTTACTTATTACCATAAAGATGAGCATAAAGCTCGTCAAACTATAGCGGGTGCAAGTATACAGAACCAGGGGTCTACAAGTCAGCGAAATAATGTAGCGTTTCCAGACCATATAAAACGTGTTTTAGACTTGTATAAAACCTTCTAATGAGTGATACTAAGCTCAAAAATGCAACAAAGTATATTGTACAGAGAGCAACTCAAAAAGATAAAAGAAATAAAGAATCTTTAGAAAGATACGATGCTCAACGTCATAGAGGTCAGATACTGGTTATGAACAGTAAGACTCAAGCCTCTATGTTAAAGAAGTTTTTTGATATAACTTTAAGTAAAACTGAGTTAGATCAAATGATGTCCGAAATAGACACTTTTTTAAAAGGCAAACAACCCGAACAATTTAGAAAACTAGAAAAAGACGCGGGTGAGCAGAGAGTTAAGCACGTACAGAAGTTACTAAAACAGGCAGAAACTCAACCGGGAGACAAAGCCTATCTAGTAAATAGTTATGAAGTTGCAAAATCTCAAAAACTAGCAAAAGGAACAAAGAATGGAGAAGCTGATAGTGTATCCGCAATCCAGGCAAGGTTCGTAAATAATTTAGAGCGAAGAAGAGATAAAAAACCTATTAGTGCGAAAGACATTAGTAGTAAGCAGCAACTAGGTCATGGTGATAGAGGTGCGGCGGCTTCTCAGTTTGGTGTGGATCGTGCTATAAGTGAGGCGGTTGCAGAGTTTGATTTAAGTGTTAAACAAGAAGCACAACTACGAACAATTGCTTCAAAACATAGAGAACGTTACGGAATAAAAGTAAATGTTACTCATGATCAAATGTTTACAGATGGTGGTAAGTTTAAAAAAGATTTTGCTTTTATACTTACTTACCAAGATTTTGATATAAACTCAGAAGAAGGAAAGCTAGAGAAGAAATCAAAACAAGATGCACTTGCAGAGTTTGATTTCGTTGGTCAGGAAACAAGTACTAAAGTGCGAGATGCTTTAGCTCAAACTCACTTAAATAGTTTAGCGGGTCAGAGCAGAAAAAATAAAAAGGTTAAAGGTAAAAAACGCCAAAAAATACACGAAAAGAATAAAGTAAGTGAAAGTTTTAATTTTGAACGCGAAATACATGATTCTTACCAAATACAAAAAGGTGTATCTGCAAAAGGCGTAAAGAGAAGTAAGAAAAGAAAAACATCAGCTAGAGGTATCGCTTCTCAACCTTTAAATTTACTGGCTATTTTAAATAAAGAGCTACCAGATACTGTAAGAAAAAATATGAATCCACCTGCACTTGAAAATCGGTCAGGTACTTTCGCAGATAGTGTCAGAGTTACAGATGTAAGTAGGACTGCAAAAGGTTTTCCAAGCGTAGGCTACACATACAAAAAAGACCCTTACCAAGTGTTTGAGATGGGGTCAGGGGATCAAAGATGGGCTACTCCCGAAAGAGATCCAAGAACTTTAATTGATAGATCTATAAGAGAGATTGCAGCACAGTTTGCAATGGGTAGATTCTACACTAGGAGACAATAATGGCAACAAGAGATTATACAACCCGACGTTTAGGTATTGTAAATGCTATTGTTGATAAATTGAAGGATATAAATGGGACTGGAGCATTCTTAACTGATTTAGGAGAGAATGTATCTCCAAGACTAAAGTTTTGGGATGAAGTGGAAGAATTTCCGGCGGTTCATCTCAATGCCGGTTCTGAGACACGAGAGTATCAAGGAAGCGGGTACAAGGATAGGTTTCTTTCTATTACTCTACGTTGCTATGTACAGGATGAAGACTCTGTACTAGCCTTAGACGAATTACTAGAAGATGTGGAAACCGTACTAGAAAGCAACTCGCGTTTAGAGTATAAAGACCGAACAGGAAACACTCAATATACGCAACAGATCACAATCATTAGTGTAGATACTGATGAAGGTGTACTAGAACCTTTAGGTGTTGGAGAAATACTTATCGAGGTTCGATACTAGAAAATGCAGGCACGAGCAAACGTTCACGTCCTAGCCTTTTCAAGATACATAGGAGAAAACTATGACAGATCAATTATATTTTAGCAGAGATACCAAGGTATTCCTAGAACTAATAGACCCTAATACTGGTAGCCCTTATAGCACTACCGTTGTATATGAAGTCCCAGTTTTAGATGGATACTCTTTCTCTCAAGCAACAAACACTTCAGAGGTTACTCTGAATGAAATGTCTGACATGGATGGAAACAGTCGTCGTGCTAGACAAATGTTTACTGACTCATTTAACCCTGCGGAGTGGAGCTTTACTTCGTATATTCGTCCCTTTAAATCAGCAAGTGGCGGTAATGCGGGTCATGATGGACACGTTCACGCAGTAGAAGAAGCTCTTTGGGCAGCAATGGTTGGTGACGCAAACCACTCTTCCTCAACTTTACCAGGTTCTGCAATTACTGCAATTCCTGTAAGCGGTGGAGATACAGCTTTACCTGCTGCTACAGCTACTGATGCAACAGAATCAGCAATTGCTTTAAAGTTCCCTGCAGGTGCTACAACTGTAGACATGGTTACAGATACTGGAGGTAATGGTGCGGGTGCTGTTATTCAGCTTACTGTAACAAGAAGTGGTGCAGGTGAAAATACTATCCTAACTACTACTATTGCAGATACTGGCTCTACTAGTATTGTAAGTGGCGGTAATGGTTATGATGCAAGTGATACTCTATTAATTTCTAAAGAAGAGTTTGCAGCAGCTCTTGCAGCAGCTACAGGTGTTACCGCAACTCAAACAGAAATTGAAAGTGTTCTTGATTCAGACATTGTTATTGATATTACAACTGTAGCTTCAGTAACAGGTAAAAACTTTACCGGCTTCACTCGAGGAACAACTCAGTTAGAAATTGGTTTTGCCAACTCTAATAAGTCTAAGTTGGGTACTTTTAATCTATACTTTAAACTAGGTCAGACCACAAATACAATTTATAAAATTGCAAACTGTTGTGTAAATGAAGCAGGTATTGAGTTTGATATTGATGGCATTGCTTCTATAAACTGGTCAGGTATGGGTACAACATTGTCAGAAGTAGCGTCTGCTCCAGCAGCTACTATTGATGAAGGAACTGCTTCTACCAGTAACTTTATTCGCAATCGCTTAACTGCATTGGATGTGGATACTGCAATGGGTGGTAGTCATCCTTCTACTTACAATCTTGTACTAACAGGCGGAAGTGTTACTATTAGTAATAATATGACATATCTAACACCTGAGACTCTTGGAACAATCAACACTCCTTTGGGTCATGTAACAGGTACAAGAAGTGTTACAGGTACCTTTACTTGCTACTTAAACTCAGAGGAGGATTCAAGTGCAGAGCTATTTGAAAATCTTGTAGCAGATACTACTACGATTACAAACTCATTTGATTTAACCTTCCACGTTGGAGGAAACAACGCTACTCCAGGCATTCAACTTCATATGCCTACGTGTCACCTAGAAGTACCAACGCACGGTATTGAGGATGTAATCTCGGTAGAGACAAACTTCCATGCACTTCCTGGCAATATTGAAAGTGCAAATGAGTTATCAGTTATCTATAAAGGTGCATAAAAATAATTCTTGACATTTATGGTCATTTCGACTATACTATGAAATAGAAAATCGAAAGAAGGGGTGATTTTCACCCCTTTTTTTATTCCACAAATTTATTAAGGATAACAAAAATATGAGCGACACCCCTATTTCTTTGGCGAGTCTAATGACTCCAAGTAAAACCGTCACAATAGACTTCCCTGGCTGTAAGGGCATGACAGTAGATCTTTGCTATCTCTCCAGAGAAGAGTTAGTTAAATTACGCAAAAAGTGTGTAACTACAAAGTTCAGCAAAAAGACCAGACAACCAGAAGAAGAACTAAACGAAGAGTTATTCTTAGAACATTACTGTAAGGCAGTTATCAAAGGCTGGAAAGGCTTAAAATATCGTTACCTAGAAGAGCTTCTTTTGGTAGATATATCGGAATTGGATGCTGATGATGAACTTGCTTATACTTTTGACAATGCAGAACTCCTTATGAAAAACTCAGGTGATTTCGATACTTGGGTAACTGATACTGTGAGTGATCTGGAAAATTTTACTGGGAACAAGTAGCAGAGATAACTAAGCTACTTGAAAAATCTGTAAAACAAGAAGATCAAATAGACTTAGACAAGTATTTAACTATCTGTGAACAGTTAGGAGAAGAACCAGACCCCGATAAAATGCCACTAGATACTTCGGACTTTCCGCCCGATGTTCAAGTGGCATTTTTTATATTTGGACTTTTAGAGGATAACTGGGACACTATGTCAGGTGTATACTTAGGAAAGAAATGGGGCTCAGTAGAATACTTTTTTAATCTTTATGAAGTTCAAGAACCTAAAGTAATTTTGCAATTTATGAAAATCTATGAAAATATAATTGTGGAATATAAACATCAAAAAGCGGAAGAAAAAAGAAAAGCAGAAAAACGCAAATCTGCAGGCGGTGGAAAAAATTACACCCATAACGTTCAAGGCTAATGGCAAAGAAGCAAAAGGTAGAGATAGATGTAATTGTCGACGACAAGGGCACTAATAAAAAAGTTGCCCTTGAAAGTAAAAAAGCCGCCAAAGGCTTAGACGATACTGCAAAAAGTGCTCATACCGCGGATAGAAATCTAAAAGGTGCTGCTCAGGCATCTGCAAATGGTACTAAAAACTTCTCTAAAATGTCTCAAGGCATGGGAGGTCTTGTAGGTGCCTATGCAACTATTGCTGCAACTGTATTTGCTACTACTGCGGCATTCCAGGCTTTGAAAACTGCCGCCGATTTCCGAGTAGTTAAAGAGTCCCAGATAGCTTTCTCCGCCGCAACAGGTCAAGGTATGAGAAGCCTTACTAGAGAGATCCAGACAGCTTCGGATAATATGCTAAACTTCCAGGCAGCATCTGAAGCCGCGGCTATTGGTATTGCTTCGGGGCTTTCAGGTACCCAACTTAACGAACTATCAGAAGGTGCGGCAAACGTATCTAAAATTCTTGGTAGAGACGTAACAGATTCTTTCAATCGCCTCGTTCGAGGTGTAACAAAAGCAGAACCAGAACTCTTAGATGAATTGGGTATTACTCTTCGTCTTGCAGACGCACAAGAGAATTATGCAACTAAATTAAATAAGAGTGCAAAAGACTTATCAAACTTTGAAAAGAAACAAGCCGTATTTGCAGAAGTACAAGGACAATTAGAAGAAAAGTATAATGCTGTAGCAGATGCTACTGATATGTCTGCAAACGCTCTTTCACAACTTGCCGTAGCTTTCGATAAAGTACTAAATCCAGTAAAAGACTTCTTTGCCCTGATAGCGGAACCTGTAGCAGAGTTTTTCTCTAAAAATGTACGATCTTTAAGTATTGTAATGGGCTTATTAGCTGTGCCTCTGCTTAAATCAGTTATACCAGGATTAGAAGGTTTCGGTGAAGCAGCAAAGCAGAGTGCGGAAGACGCAACAAAAGCCTTCAAACAAACAAAAGGCGAAATCGACGAATTAGCAGAATCAAGAAAGAATATTACTGCGGACCCTGTAAAAGCTGGTAAGTCAGCTTTATCTGGTGTTGATACTCCTACGGGTTCAGGTGCTGCTCTACTAAAAGCAGGTAAAAAACCAAATCAAAGACAATTAGCTTCTATGCGTAGATTTGCTAGGGAAGGTAAAGGTATTGTGAAGCAAATGAGTGCTTCACAAAAAAGAGACTATTTAGCGGCTATTGAATCAATGATACAAGGTAAAACAAAACTTGGTATCAAAGTAAAAAATGTTGGAAAGCAGATTCAAACAGGTTGGAAGATAACTACTAAGCGTATAGAAATGTTATGGCAAAAAACCATGGCAAAAATGAGTACAGCTGCAACAAAAATGGCGAATGGCGTTAATAAAGTTATGAAAATGGCAGGTTTCATTGGTATCATCATGATGATCTTTGATCTGTTAAAAATGGCAGCGAGCGCTTTAGGTTTAATGAAGCCCGATGAAAAAGTTCAAGCATACGCGGCAGAGGTAGAAGGTCTTACTCAAGCACTAAAAGAACATAATAAAGAATTTAAAGAATTTGCAAAAACTCAGGAATCATTAACTAAGAAAGGTTTTAACCCTACAAAAAATAGTATGGCTGCTTTCGGCGGTCTTGTAGACGCTTATATGCCAAAGATCACAAAAATGATGGATCTGTTAAACAACCCTGTAACTTTCAAACGAGAAATGGAAGAGCTAGTAATGCTGGGCGGTAAAGAAGTAATAAGCATGAAGGAAAGAACTAAAAGATTCCAAGAATTGACCAAAGCGCAAAAAATGTCAGTAGCAGAGGCAAGAAAACAGTTAGATTCGACAACTATTGTTAAAGGTAGTGGAGACTATAATAGAGAAAAAAGAAAGGTAGGCAAAAATGCACCAGGTTTATTAGATAAATTAGTTACTGATAAAGCGGATATTAATGCAGCTACCGAGCAAATGGGACAATCACTAAAAGTGTTGAAAGGCGGCCTAGAAGCTACTAAGATGGCTTCTACTGAGGCAGGCGGTAGATTCTTAACTCTTCTTAATATGTTGCTTGATGGCGAAAAACTAACTCCTGCATTGACAAAAGAATTCAAAGAACTTGGTAAGCAGTTTTCAGAAACAGGTCAAAAAGCAACTTTTGTAAAGATGCAGTTAAAAGAAATAACTAAACAGTATACTTCTCAGGTAAATGGTATTAAGTTTTTGAAAACAGGTCAAACAGACTTATTAAAACTGCTGAAAGATACTCGAACCACTATCATGGGCATGGATGCGTATCAAGGAAGAAGGGCAGAGATACAGTTATTAAATGAGCAAATAGAGAAAATTGAAAGACTTCAGACTATTGAAATTGGTTTCCTAAATGAGAAGTTAAGACTTCAGGGTATTATTGCAGGGGCAAAAATTGGAGCAACCCCAATGGAGGCAAAAGAACTAGAGCGCCAGAAAAAACTTTTAGAAGTAGAAATAAAAAGAAACAATATTATTGCAAAACTAAATGAAGTAGATGGAAGCCTAGACCCTGCGATGCAGGCAAATTATCAACATCAATTAATGATGTTAAACTTCCAAGAAGAGTCTCTAGAAAGACAAATTGACAGGGCTGCAGTATTAGGAGACACACTAAAATCCGCCTTTGAAACAAATATGGCATCAGGTATCGAAGAACTTATTACTGGAGCTGAAAGTAGTTTCACTGACTTCTTAGGAAAGATGGGTGAAAACGTACTTAAAGAAGGTGCACGAGAGCTATCCAAAATGATGACACAAGATCTAATGGGTGGCTTATTTGGGAAGAAGAGTAGTCCAGAAGAAAAAATGAAGACCGCAATGAAAGAGGGCGGAGAAATTGCAGCACAGCAAATTAAAGATGCTCTTTCAGGAAAACTAACAAGTACTGGAGAAAGTACAGTTTCAGATGCCGTAGAAAATATGACAGGTGATGGAGACGGCGCATTATCGACATTCAGTAAAGATATTAAAGAAACTTTAGGTGGAGAGGCTCCATTTTTGTCAAAACTAAAAGATACGTTTAAAGACGGCGGAAACTTCTTTTCTAGTGCGTTTGGTGAAATGTTCTCAGGATTAGGTGAGATTGGAGGAGGCCTGCTAAGTATCTTTGGATTTGCAAGCGGTGGTATCGCCTCTCCAGGCAAAAAAGTGCCAGGATATTCTACAGGAGGAATTGCAAAAGGATCTAACCAAGGTTATCCTGCAGTTCTTCATGGTACGGAAGCAGTCGTTCCTCTTCCTAATGGAAAATCAATTCCTGTCGAAATGACAAGTGGAGGCAACACTCAAAATAATGTTGTTGTAAATGTGTCAGCAGAGGGAACTGTACAAACACAATCAGACGCTCCAGATACAGAAGCACTAGGTAAAGCGGTAGCAGCAGCAGTTCAAGAAGAACTACAAAATCAAAAACGATCAGGCGGTATTCTTAATCCGTATGGAGCAGCATAATGGCAATAGGATTTAATGTAGGAGGAACACTGGGTAATGTAACTCCGGATAAATCAATGGCTCGATCTAGTAAGCCAAACCTTTTAACAGCAACCTTTGGCGACGGATACGAGCAACGAGCAGTAGACGGTATAAATCATTTGACTGAAACTTATAGTACAAGTTTTAAGACTAGACCGAAGGCGGATATTGATGATATAGTAACCTATTTAGAAGGTACAAACGGGGTTACAGATTTTGATTTTACTATTCCTGATACAAATTCGGCAGGAAATGAAAAAACAATTAAAGTTGTATTCGTAGACTACAGTATTACATACGAGTATGATAATTTTTACAGTTTAAATGTTAATTTAAGAAGGGTGTATGAACCATAATGACTGATGTAATTGCAACAGATTTACAAGGCCAACAGATTGAAAGTCCTATTGTTGACTTGTTCGAGGTAACATTACCTTCGGGTTCTGTGGTTTACTTTCATCCTGGAAAAGATGATAGTTTATCAGATATACAATTTAAATCAAAAGATGCAAATAATAGTGGAAATTATACTGTAAATACATATACCGCTATACCTGCGGCTTTGGATGGTATGGAAATACAAGCAGACGGGGCAATCTCAAGACCTACAATTAGTATTGCAAATGTGGGTCCCACTATATTGGCAAACAATCCTAGTCTTAAGTATTCCGATCTAGTAGGGCAGACTGTAGTAAAAAGACAAACTTTAGCTAAGTATTTAGTAGGGGGCTCAGCATATGATAGCACTGCTACAACACCCCCGATGGAATTAGCCTCTGTAAAGTATAAAATTGATAGAGTATCTTCGGAGACAAATGTAGCTATAGTATTTGAACTAGCAGTTGCTTACGACCTAGAAGGTATTCAACTACCTAGAAGAAAAGTGGTTGGAAAATATTGTTCATGGATGTATCAAGGTTTAAATATTTATGGCAAGGGCGGATGCACAGCGAGTTTAGACGGAGAAATTACTTATAAAGCACCTGGAAAAGGGAATACAACAAAAACAACTACTATACTTACAGATATTGATAATAATTTTTTAGTAAGAGTATCTGAGATAGATTTCAGTACTGTAGCTAGCTGGTTACAAAATACGCCTTATACTAAAGATAGCAATTATGTTAAAACAGGTTCTGGTGCTAGTACACGAGCATGGCAATGTATTCAAGCTCATCAATCGCATCCTACTGATAATCATCCAGTAGATTCTGGAGTAGGATCTAGTTATTGGGCGGAAATAAGACCTTATGCAGACTATGCAAATACTGGAACATATGCTTTAGGGTATTTAGTAAAACAAACCATTACTTTAAATAGTAAAACGGTAACAGCAATCTGGGAATGTGTATTAGCGCATACATCCAGCTCTTCAACTATCCCAGAGTTAGGAAGTCCTTATTGGAAAAGAATAGATTTATGTGGAAAAACCTTAACTTCATGTAAATGTAAATTTAATTCTCTGCCTAAAGATAGATCGGTAAACGGTAGTTTGCCTAGTGGTAACAAGAGTGATGCTCACCCACTTCCTTTTGGAGGCTTCCCTTCAACAGGAAGATTTTAGATGATAGAGTTTTTATCAGAAATAGAAAACCACTTTAAAGAATGTTATCCAAGAGAAGGTTGTGGTGTTTTAGCTGTATCGAAGGGTAAACTTAAATGGTTTCCTTGTACAAATGTAGCAGAAGATGATGAAGATTTTATAATAGACTCCAGAGAGTATATAAAAATATCTCAAAAATACGACATTGTAGGAGTAGTACATAGTCATCCAGATAGTACAGCAGATCCAAGCGATATGGATATAAAATACTGCAATGCTACCGGGGTTATATATTATATATTTAGCTATCCTGAAATGGATATGAAAATAATCAAACCTGAAAAAGCAGAGAAAGACTTATATGGAAGGAATTATGAGTTTGGAGTAAATGATTGCTTTGAGGCAGCAAGAGATTACTATATATCCAAAGGTTTAAAAATACCTAATAGGCCTTTATTTGAGGACGATTGGTGGGAAAAAGGTCTAAACTATTTTACAGATGAATATATTTCTTCATGGGGTTTCAAACCCGTAGAAGGTAATATGCAAGAAGGAGATTTAATAGTATTTACAATTCAGGCACACATACCAAATCATTGTGGGGTCTATCTAGGAAATGATATTTTTTATCACCACGCAGAACACAGGCTTTCATGCCGAGAAAATTTATATCCTTTATGGAAGAAAAACATAACCGGAGTTTACAGATATGAAACGTAATGTATATTTACAAGGAGAATTAGGAAAAAAATTCGGAGAAAAATTCGTTGTAGATTCTGATAATTTACAAGATATTTTTAAGTGCATCTCCGTAAATAAACCTTCATTCAGACCTTACCTTATAGAATGTGAGCAAAATGGTATTGATTTCTCGGTAGAATTTCAAGGAGAGACTGTAGGAGAAGAAGATTTTTTATTTCCTATAAATACAGGAGATGTTACAGTGTCTATTGTTCCAGCGGGTTCAAAGAAAGTAGGAAAAATTATTGCAGCAGCTTTTCTTGTATTTTATGTTCTTCCCCAAATGGGCTTAAAAGCAGGACCAATAAAAGGTACAGGCCCCGGAGGAAAGATAACTCTTGGAGATAAGATTGCGGCAGGTGTAAAAGCAAAAGGAGGAACTTTTGTAAGTAGTTTAGCAACTAATTTAGCACTTACAGGCTTACAAGAGTTGATGGCTCAAGATCCTGGTGTAGATGGGGATGCTCCTGCTAACTATATGTTAGATGGTGATACTCAAAATATTATGGAGGGGGATCCTATTCCAGTATTATATGGTCGTTTAAAGATCCCTGGAAGACCTATTGCTGTAGATATAAATAATTATGAAAGTTTTGTTAATAGTGGGCACAGTATTAATGCTGCCGGCGATATATCGGCAAATGCCCTTATGGAGAATGCGAGTTAAATATGAGTGATGGAACAGGAAAAATAGGTTCAAGATCTGGAATAGGTCCAACAACCCTAACTAGAACAGTTGGGGATAGACAGTATGTATCTGTAACAGACGTACTATCAGAAGGCCCTATTGAGGGGTTGGTAAACGGTACCGCATCAGTATTTTTAAATAATGATACGCTTGATGATACAGATAATAGTCCTAATAATCTTTCTCGAGGTAATATGCTACTTACCCTTGAGAAAGGTTCAAAAGACGGTACAGTTATAAACTCAAATTTAACAAGTCCTTTTCCTACACTAGCAGAAAAAGAAGACTATGGACAGCCTGGTACAGAGATGTATGTTCTAGTAAGAAATACTTACTCTGCACAAACAGTAACAGCACTTAGTACCAGACACGCAGGGCCGGGTGATAGAAGATATATAGAACTTAGTACTACCGATAGCTCCAACTTTTTCACTAAGGAGATGCGTACACTCACTAGAAATAGTTATGGAAGGTATAGACCAACAGAAGAGGATAAGAGAACTAAACCTGTAAGACTTATTCCTACCACCGAGGGTCTAACACTAAACAATGCACCTATAGAAGGTTATATATATGATGGTGATTTTGTAGGTAACGGAACTACCACTGATACTGTACGTTTTCAAGGCTATGGTGAGTTTGAAAAAGTAATTCCTGATGGAACATACAATGTAGAAATTGATTTCTATGCTAGGCTAGCGATAGGTACTAGCGGAACAACTGTAAAGCTTGCAGAGAACTGGGACTTTCCAAAATCAGGAAGCTCAGGCACATCTACAAATTACAAATTTGATGTTCAGGGCCTGTTGAAAGACAATGATCAAAGGGTAAACACTAACTACAGCAGACACTATGATGAGTCTAGTATAGAATTTAGAACAGGTCATTTAGGTCAGAAGCCTATACAAGCAATGTTAGAGGGCGGTAGTTCTTTAACCTTTACCCCTTCAGGTACAGAATTAAATCAAATTTCAGACGGTTCTTTAACACTTCCTTCCAATAGTCCTGGTACTGGAAGTCCTGTTATTTTAAATGGTTTGGTTTCAGGTAGTAGCCACTTTAATCTAACATCCTCAAAAATGGCCACCGTAGATAGCGTAAAATTTAATATATCGTATCCAGGCGGTTTCAAAAGAATAAATAGTAAAGGAGAAGACGCAACTACAGCAGCTGTATATTATGTAGAGATAGGTTTTAAAAATCCTGGAGAAAATACTTTCGGAGACTATATAATTATAAATGAAGAACTTACCCATAAAGGTAAGTTTAACAATGCAGTTGTTTTCCAACACTCAATAAACTTAGAACCCTTTAGACCTTTTGACGATTTTAGAATACGTATTAGAAGAAGAACTGGTGAGGCTGGCGGAGGTTATACTGCTGACGTTAAAAGAAAGGAAAGCCATACTAATGTGACAAAGAGTTCTGTTGCTCAAACAACTGCTATTTTTAATGAAAAATTATTTCATCCGCTGTCGGCTTTAGCCAATCTAACTTTTTCAACCGTTAATCATCAGCAAATACCGGCAAGAACTTATGACTGCCGAGGATTAAGAATAAAGGTACCTTCTAACTACGTTACAAGAGAAGAAAATGATAGTCTTCAAGCCACATATAAAAGAAATACAACTACAGGAGCTGTAGAAACTTCAGAACAAGACTGGGACGGGTCTTTTAGAAGTGAGCTAGTATATACTGATAATCCTGCTTGGATTTTCTTTGATATGCTGACTAATAATAGATACGGTTTAGGAGATTTTTTAGATGCTACAGATATAGATAAATATGCTCTTTACAGAATCTCAAGATACTGTGATGAGTTAGTAGACGACGGGAAAGGAGGACAAGAACCTCGCTATAGATTAAATGCATACTTTACTAAGCAAGTAGATGCCTTTAAAGTTATGAAGGATCTTGCAACAAGTTTTATAGGTATGCTATACTTCCTAGATGGGAAAGTATTTCCTGTTATAGATGCGCCCAGTGCGCCTGTGTACTCATTTACAAAAGGCAATGTTATAAATGGAGCATTCTCGTACGAAAGCACTGGTAGCAAGACTAGGCCAAACCAAGTCATTGTAAAATGGAATAATCCACAAAATAACTATGTTTTGGAGCCCTTAATAGTAGAGGACTCTTTAAACATTGCAGAAACACAAAGAATAATAAGCCAGGAGTCTGTAGCTTTTGGCTGTACTTCAGAGGGGCAGGCAAGTAGATATGGAAAGTGGAAATTATGGACTGCTGCAAATCAAAATGAGATTGTTTCATTTCAAACAGGTATAAATGGCTCGTATCTAGCCCCTGGAGATATAGTAAATGTCCAGGATAGTGATCGAAGTGCTGCAAGATTCGGAGGAAGAATCAGCAAAAGTGGAACTCGAAATACAACAACAGTACCCTTAGACAGTTCTGTAACGTTGAGCTCCGGAACCAATGCCTCAGACTATGAACTTAGTATAATTGTTAATAAAGCATCTCCAATAGCACTAAAAGAAGTAACAATAGGTTCAACTACTTATTATCCAGGCGATGTAGTTCCACAAGCCTATATAGATAGTAATGGAGATGGCACACGAACTTTACAAAATATAGATACAGAAGAAAAAGCAGCAAATGCATTTACTAGTTCGTCAGGAACAACGCCAGCATTGTTAAATTGGAAAGATGATTTTAGAGTAGAAACTAAAGCGCTTCACTCAAGCACTACCATAGGTAGCCCTATATCGTCTCTAACAGTTGCTTCTGCATTCTCGGAAACACCTTCTAGCGAAGATGTATGGGTTTTAAAAGGTACTGACGCAGGTTTAAATATACTAGGGAGTAGCAAGGAATACAAAATACTTTCTATATCTCAAGGCGATAAAAACATTTATGATATTACAGCAGCAGAGCACTATAACGATAAGTATTCTGCTATTGAAGGCGTATTCAAAACATATGTTCCTAATGCTACAATAGACTCAGGCGAAGCTGCTATATCAAATCATTATGCAGGGACTGTTCCAAAAGCACAAAGTGTAAAAGCAATACCAGGTAGAGATAAGTTAAATGATTTAGAGCAAATAACTCTGGACTGGGAGCACGCTAGTTCTACAATTAACAATTCAATTAAGTTTGAGTTTTTGAAGGGTTATGAAATAGTAACTGATATTCCAGAATATCCTGATCCTATTTTTGTATCTAAAGACGCCGATACTCTTTACGCATTCACAGGTGTTGAAGCAGGGACTTATAATTTCGCCATACGAACGGTAGACAACGAAGGAAGAACCTCTTCCCCTGTAGTAATAGAATTTACGCTCATAGAAGAAGAGTTTGAAAAACTTGCACTAAATATTGCCGCAGGTGGTTTCTTAGATGGCGGGTATAAAGACATTAATGCTTCTGGGGCCAATGGCATATTTGAGTTTAAGAGCAGAGGATATACCTTTACTCCTCCTCAAGTTTTTGCAAATGAAATTATAAATCCAGAGTCGGCGGATGTTCTTACAGATGATTTTAAACAAGATTGCTCAGGTATTCCGGCAATAGCTTGGACAGCAACAGATGCAGAAAATGGAGTTGGTAGATTCATACACGAACATCATTATCTATTGATGGATAATGATGGTACTTCTTCGAATGCCCAAAATGATTATATAAAACTAATAAAACATAATATTGCTCTTACTAATGTTGCTAACGGCTCTAATGAAGCAGGGCTTACAACTGTTCCTTATTGGTTTGATGCTGGAAACGGTTCAGACACTCTTGGTCTTATTAGAAAAAATGGTACTATTACTAAAGTTGCTCAATCTAATAAAATAACAGGCGCAAATACTTTATTTACTACACAAATGGCAGTAGGTCAAATTATATGTGCAACTAACAATAGTGATTCTGTAGGTGATTCTCTGGCAGCCAACGAAGTACTGGCAGTATACACTGTTATCTCCATCGAATCTGATACCGAACTTACTGTTAGTAGTAGTGTAGGAGCTTTCAGTGGTACGAATGTCGGAACCAATAATTTAAGAATTGATTTAAAACAAGATGCAGTTATTTCTAGTATTTATAAGGATTCTGCCGATTCTCAGTTTAAATTTTCCCACTATGCAGTTAGATCTTTAGAAGGCTTACCTGCTCCTTACTTTGAGTATTCCAATGGTAATCATGGGGTGTTTATTAATCCCGACGGCACCCCAGAATGGGCAGCTAGTGGGGGCACGCTTACTTTAAGAGAGGGTGAAACAACTTTAACACTAAATAGTACTACTCAAAGTACTAGCTTTCCAACTACAGTCGGAACTTATAATTTAGATATTACCAAAGTATATGGTAATGATTTAACAGAACCTGTCATAACAAATACAAATAATGTTGTAGCTTTAGGAACTTTCGGAGGTTCTTTAGAGAATACCTCTGTATATAAACTTACAGCATACGTTACCGGCTTAACCGGCAAACAATTTACACTAAATACAGATATTACTCTAGTTCCTATAACTGATGGCCCACTAGGTCCACAGGGCGATATTGGTCCTCAAGGAAACCAAGGGAATACTGGTGCACAGGGTGAGCCAGGAGCTAAAGGTGAGATTGGTCCTCAAGGTAGTCAAGGTGATACTGGTGCTCAGGGTGCCAAAGGTGCTCAAGGTGATATAGGTCCTCAAGGTAGTCAAGGTGATACTGGTGCTCAAGGTAGCAAAGGTGGTAAAGGTGATCTAGGTCCTCAAGGTAGTCAAGGTGATACTGGTCCACAAGGTGATCCAGGTGCTAAAGGTGATACTGGTGCGAAAGGTACTAAAGGTGATCAAGGTGCTAAGGGTGACGTAGGTGCTAAAGGTGAACAAGGTGACAAAGGTACAAAAGGTGATCAAGGTGCTAAGGGTGACGTAGGTGCTAAGGGTGACACTGGTGCTAAAGGTGCTACCGGTCCACAAGGTGATCAAGGTGCCAAAGGTGAAGTAGGTGCTAAAGGTGACGTAGGTGCTAAAGGTGATACTGGTGCTAAAGGTGCTCAAGGTGCAACGGGCCCGCAAGGTGATCAAGGTGCTAAAGGTACTAAAGGTGATCAAGGTGCTAAGGGTGATACTGGTGCAAAAGGTGCTTTAGGTCCACAAGGTGATCAAGGTGCTAAAGGTGATCAGGGTGAGCAGGGTGCTAAAGGTGACGTAGGTGCTAAAGGTGATACTGGTGCTAAAGGTGCTCAAGGTGCAACGGGCCCGCAAGGTGATCAAGGTGCTAAAGGT